>Ga0137395_10000143_pt1 | contig 24528 bp, 16 predicted proteins | sample czobulk216metaG_FD_108283 | JGI IMG/M metagenome (GOLD analysis project Ga0137395, IMG submission 108283) | Vadose zone soil microbial communities from Angelo Coast Range Reserve, California, USA - czobulk2.16 metaG | ecosystem: Environmental > Terrestrial > Soil > Vadose zone | place: USA...
CGATGGGCCTTCGACGAGCGAGCAGGAATGTTCGCCGGCCTGGTGCTCGCGACATCCGTTGGTCTTTTTCTCTTTACGCGGATCCTGATTCCCGACGCCATGTTGACGCTCACCATCACAGGCGCAATCTGGGCATGGCTGCGGCTGCTTGAACCCGACGAGCCGCACCCACATCGCTGGGCCGCGATGATGGGTTTGTGCTTCGGCGCCGGTCTCCTGTTAAAGGGGCTGATTGCGGTGGTTTTTCCTGTGCTTGCCGGGTTGGCGTATATGGCGATCACGCGCCGGTTGTTCTCACTTGCGGCGTGGAAGAAACTGGACGTCGGGCTGGTTGCAGCCATTGCCGTCATGGTGGCGGGGCCGTGGCACATCATGGCAACTCTCCGCAATCCACCGCACTTTGCTTTTGCCCTGCATAGCGGTCCCGGCGAATATCGCGGCTTCTTCTGGTTCTATTTTTTTAACGAACATCTATTGCGCTTTCTGAACCTGCGCTATCCCCGCGACTACAACACTGTGCCGCGGTTGTGGTTCTGGCTGCTCAACCTGGTGTGGCTTTTCCCCTGGTCGGCGTATCTTCCGGCCGCAGTCACCCAACCGTATGGGCGGCATTCACGCGCCGGCAGAGCCCGGCTCATGGCCGCTTGCTGGATCGGAGTGGTGATGTTGTTCTTCACTTTCTCCACCACGCAGGAGTATTACTCCATGCCCATCTATCCGGCGCTTGCTCTGTTGTTGGGGTCGGCGCTGGCTTCTGGTTCAGCGCGGTTGCGCGCAGGCGTGTGGACTCTGCGCATTGTGTCGGGTGTAGTTTTCGCAGCTCTCTCGATTGTTCTGGCCATGGTGTGGCGGCTGCACGCCACTGGCGATATCTCACAGGCACTCAGCCAGCACCCGGAGCTCTATACTCTATCGCTCGGGCACATGGGAGACCTCACTCTGGCGGCCTTCGCTTACCTCAAGCTTCCGCTGGCGCTGGCCGCGCTGGCGTTTGCGGCAATGGCTTTGGGATTGGCTCTGTGGCGCGCCGACATCCGCAAAACCGTGATCGTGGTTGCCGCAGGGATGATCATTTTCTTCCAGGCTGCCCGCGTGGCGCTCATCCGCTTTGACGCTTACCTGGGCTCGTATCCGCTGGCGCAAAGCCTGCTACATGCCCCACCCGGGCAGCTGATTGAAGCCAATTCTTATTATGCGTTCTCGTCGGTCTTCTTCTATACCGGCCGCACCACTCTGCTGTTGAATGGCCGCAACAACAATCTGGAGTACGGCTCATACGCGACGGGCGCTCCGAATGTTTTCATCGACGATCAAAAGTTCGCCGCGCTCTGGACCCAGCCTGCCCGCTGCTATCTGCTGGCTTATGGCGCCGAGAAATCCCGGCTGGAGCAGATTGTAGGCGCGCAGAGCCTCCATGTGGTGGCGGAGAGCGCCGGCAACTACCTGCTAACTAACCATGCGCTTCCCTGAGGCCATACAACAATGATGCATTGGGGAGAAAGCTTACGGCTAGCTCTCGCCGCGCTGGGCGTGGACAAAGTAAAGGCCTTCCTGACCATGCTGGGCGTGATGATCGGCAGCGCGTCGATTGTGCTGGTGGTCACCATTGCGTCCACCGGCAAGGCTTACGTTGTGGCCCAGATTGAGGGCATCGGCGCGAATCTCGCCTATGCCATGCTTGACCGCAATGGAGTGCCCACCATAACCGACGATGAGCTTTCGCCTGACGACCTGGTTGCGGTGCGCAAGTCGCTCTCCATGGTCACGGCCGCTGCCGGGACATACGACATTCCCTTCGATTTCCGGCTTGGCGGCAAACTGGTGCGCGCCCGGCTGGTGGGAGTGACGGAAGAGTTCCAGAAGATACGCAGCCTGCTGATGGTCTCCGGACGCTATTTCGATTCCGAGGACTTTATTTCGCGCGCCAAGGTTTGCCTGGTTACGGAGCACATCGCGCGCAATGTTTTTGGCGGCGAAGCTGCGGTCGGCCATTCTCTGCAACTGGAGCACCTGCGCTGCACCGTGATTGGCGTTTTCAAGGAAGGCGTGCCGACCTTCGGCCAGTCGGAAATTCAGGATGAGACTCTGCTCGTGCCCTTTCCGCTGGTCAAGACCGTGACGGGCGAAAACTTTTTTCAGGTCCTGTATGTCCAGGCGGCATCCTCTGACGAAGTGCCGGTCATGACCGAGCAGATGCACCGCCTGTTACACAGCCGGCACCGCAAGGCCGCGCGATATGAGGTGCAGAACCTGTCTTCCGTCCTGCAGACCGTGCACAAAGTCTCGCTGGGATTGAGCGCGGTGCTGGTGGCGGTCGCCATTCTCACTCTGATTACTGCCGGCGCGGGAATCATGAATATTATGTTTGTGACGGTGGCCCAGCGGACCCATGAAATCGGCATCCGCAAAGCCCTGGGCGCCAGCACCGCAGAAATCCGTTTGCAGTTTGTGCTGGAAGCCGCTTTCATCAGCTTTGCCGGCGCGATCATCGGAGTGGGCATGGCGTTGGGGCTGGTCTGGTTCTCCACGGGACTGGTTGAAAGCGGCGTGCCGTTGAGAGTTTCCTGGGAAGCTGTGGCGTTGGCGCTGCTGCTTTCTACCGGAGTCGGCGTGATGTTTGGCTATCGTCCCGCGAACGCTGCCGCGCAGATGAACCCTGTGGAAGCGCTAAGAGTGGAGTAGAACTCTTATACTGACTGCCCGGCGCAATAGCCTGATGCCCAGGCCCACTGGAAGTTGAAGCCGCCCAGATGGCCGGTGACGTCTACCACTTCGCCGATGAAATAGAGTCCGGGCGCCTTGCGGCTCTCCATGGTCTTGGCCGACAGTTCATTCGTATCCACGCCGCCGGCGGTGACTTCCGCTTTCGCGTAGCCCTCAGTGCCTTGCGGCGTAACCTGCCAATAGTGTGCTTGGCGCTCCAGTTCATCGAGAGCATGATTGCTCCAGCCTTCCGGAGGATTTAGGTCCAGCCAGCGGTCGGCGAACCGGCTGGGCAATGCGGCGCGGAACGCGGTCTTTGCTGACGCCAGGTCGCGACGCGCTTTAGGATCGCGCAGCGCGGCAGTTAGATTGCGTTCCGGCGCCAGATCCAGAGCAACTGCCTCGCCCGGCTTCCAGTAAGAGGAGATTTGCAGAATCGCCGGGCCGCTCAGGCCGCGATGGGTGATCAGCATCTTCTCGCGAAAACTCTGCGGGCCAATCGACGCGACCACCTCTGCCGATACTCCAGCCAGATCGCAGAAGTGCGCAGCGTCATCCTTATTAAGCATGAACGGAACCAGCGCGGGCCGGGGCTCCACGATCTTCACTCCAAATTGCCGCGCCAGATCATAGCCAAAAGCAGTTGCTCCCATCTTGGGGATCGAGAGCCCGCCTGTCGCGACGACCAGCGAATCGGCCGAGAACTCCCGCTCGCCGGCGCCGAGAGTGAAGCCGTTCTCCTGCCGCACGCTATCAACCTTGATGTTCGTCAGAATCTCTACGCCGGCCGCGCGGCATTCAGCTTCCAGCATGGCGACGACCTGCTGCGCCGACCCATCGCAGAAGAGCTGGCCCAAAGTTTTCTCGTGATATGGGATGCCGTGCTTCTCTACCAGCGCGATAAAGTCCGCCGGCGTGTAGCGCGCCAGCGCTGACTTGGCAAAGTGCGGATTGGCAGAGATGAAATGTTCCGGACGGCAATGCAGGTTGGTGAAGTTGCAGCGCCCGCCGCCGGAGATCAGGATCTTCTTGCCGATCTTTTCAGCGCGCTCCAGCACGGCCACGCGCCGTCCGCGCTTGCCGGCTTCAATGGCGCACATCAGGCCCGCCGCGCCGCCGCCCAGAATGATTACGTCAAGCTGCGATCTCATGAAGAGGGCTTAGCGACGCAGAGCAAACGCCGCGAGCACGACCAGGCCGAGCGTCATCACGATGTTCCAGACCAGCAGCGCCAGCAGCCAGCGGCGCAGACGCTCTTCGCGGTCGGCAGCCACGTTGTTGAGGGTCTCCAGGTCAGATTTGAGTTGAAGAACGTAGCCTTTGAGTTGATCAACGTCCGCGGCCAGCAACTGTAACGGATCAGGGCCAGTGGACTCTCCCGTCTGCGCTCGTCCCTGCGCAGCGCGCGCCTTGAACGACTCGCGCAGGACCTGTCCGCCGTGCTCCACCGCGATCGGCGCCAGCATGCGCAATATAGAGGATAGCCAACCCATTCTGTAGCCCCCATTGTCCCTATGTTCAGGCTTATTACACCATATCAGGAGCGCGGCTGCTGTCCGCCGGGAGACAGCCCTGTGCTAACCTGTTTATGCCTCTTTTTGGCCGGGATGGCGGAACTGGCAGACGCAGCGGACTCAAAATCCGCCGAGGTTCACCCCTCGTGGGGGTTCAACTCCCCCTCCCGGCACCATGATTTCTGTCGCTTCGCTCCACACCGCTCGCGGACATCGCTCGTATTGAGACTGTTCTGCGCCTGTTGCTGGCCGCTCGCCGCGTGGTCGGGCTCGCGGCCTAATTTTAAAGAGAAATACCCCGCCCACAGCGGCTCAAGTTCAACTCCCCTTCCCGGCACCATAATTTTTTGCCGCTTTGCTCCACACTGCTCGCGGATATCGCTCGTAAGGCTGTAAACTTGCGACCAAAACGAAGTTGCGGCATCTAACCGGACTACTTCGTTTCTGGCCCAGAATGTTTTATTTTGGTCTTGTAGACCGAGCCAATCATGGCGAAACCGATTTTACTCAGCGTCGATGACGATCCCGATGTCTTGCGAGCCATTGAGCGCGACCTGCGTTCGCACTACGGCGCCGAATATCGCGTGCTGGCCAGTGACTCTCCGCAGGCGGCGCTCGATCTGCTCAAGCAGTTGAAGGTACGCAATGACAGTGTGGCGCTGCTGCTGGCTGACCAGCGCATGCCCAAGATGGATGGCGTGGGTTTCCTGCAGGAGGCAAGAGAGCTCTATCCCGAAGCCAAGCGCGCTCTGCTGACCGCGTACGCTGATACCAATGCCGCCATCAGCGCCATCAATGACGTCAGCATTAATTATTTTTTCCTGAAGCCATGGGACCCGCCGGAACAGCATCTCTATCCGCAGTTGGACGACCTGCTCGATGACTGGCAAGCTTCATACCGGCCGGCGTTCCAGGGAATCCGTGTATTGGGCACGCGCTGGTCGCCGCGATCGTATGAGCTGCGTGATTTTCTGGCGCGCAATCACGTGCCCTACCAGTGGATTGACGTCGAGGCCTCGGCTAATGATCCGGAAACCAAGCGCCTGCTGGAGGCCCTAGGGCCGGAAGGAGCCAGCCTTCCCGTCGTTCTTTTCCCGGACGGCACAAAGTTGCTGGAGAGCGTGCCTGCGGACGTTGCGCAAAAAGTTGGGCTGAGAACGCGAGCCCAGACTGACTTTTACGATCTGGCCATCGTAGGCGGAGGACCAGCCGGCCTGGCCGCCGCGGTTTATGGTGCATCGGAAGGCCTGCATACAGTAATTGTTGAGCGGGAAGCGCCCGGCGGCCAGGCGGGAATGAGTTCGCGCATTGAGAATTACCTCGGCTTTCCCAACGGCCTCAGCGGCGGCGACCTGGCACGGCGTGCGGTGGTGCAGGCCCAGCGCTTTGGAGTGGAGATTCTTTCCCAGGAAGCGGTGAGCATACGCACTGAAGGTTCGTATCGCATGATCAAGCTGGCGGACGGCAATGAGATTTCCTGTCATGCCCTGATGATCGCCACCGGAGTGCAGTGGCGGCGACTGGACGCTCCGGGCATTGACAGGTTGCAAGGAGCAGGCGTCTATTACGGAGGCGGCGTCAGCGAGGCATTTTCCTGCAAGGGCGAAATCATCTACGTGGTGGGCGGGGCGAACTCAGCCGGGCAGGCGGCCATGAATTTTGCCAAATATGCCGAGCGGGTGGTTATTCTGGTACGCGGCGAGTCGCTTTCCAGCACCATGTCACAGTACCTGATTGAGCAGATTGAGCGCACGCCCAACATCCAGTTGTGGACGCATGCCAGCGTGGGTGAAGTGCATGGTGAAATGCATCTGGAGGAGATTTCCGTCCTGTGCTCCGACACAAACAAAGTTGAGCGCGTGCCGGCCAACGCCATGTTCATTTTTATCGGCGCGTTGCCGCGCACCGACTGGCTGACGGGCTTGGTCGAGCGCGACGAACGCGGGTTCATTCTCACCGGACCAGATCTTTTATGGGACGGGCCGCGTCCGAAGGGATGGACGCTGGAGAGAGATCCCTTCCTGCTGGAGACCAACATTCCCGGCCTGTTTGCCGTGGGCGATGTTCGCCACGGCTCGGTCAAGCGCGTCGCCTCAGGCGTGGGCGAAGGTTCCGTGGCGGTGCAATTCATTCATCAGTACCTGAGCAAGGTATAAAGCATGGTGGAAAAATCAGAGCTACTGCGCATGCCGGTCTTCGCGGACCTGCCGGACGACCAGATTGCGTGGTTCATCGGCCAGTCACAAGAGGTGGTGCTCAAGCCGGACGAAGTTTACCTGCACCAGGGCGACCCCGCGGATGCGATGTTCATTGTGCTGGAAGGGCAGGCCCAGGCGCGAGGCGAAATAGGCGGCGAAATCATCATGGTTTCCAGCAAGCCCGGCGACGTCGGCGGCGTGCTGCCTTTTTCGCGCATGCAGCAGTTTCCACTTAGCGCGAAGGCGGTCACCAACGCCCGCGTCCTGCGTTTTCCCGCCGCGCTGTTCCCCGAACTGGTGCAGAAAATGCCGGAGCTGACCAAGCGCCTGGTGGGGTTGATGTCAGACCGCATCCGCGAAACCACCAGGATCGAGCAGCAGCGAGACCGGCTGGCCGGGCTGGGAAAGCTTTCTGCCGGGCTGGCCCATGAACTCAACAACCCTGCCTCGGCGGCCAAGCGCGCCACCAGCCAGTTGCGAGACATATTGAAACAAATTAAAGACGCAAGCCATGCCCTGGGAGCGCGCGACCTCACCTCGGCGCAGAAAGCTGAGATCGAAAAGCTGGAGGCCTCGCTCGTCCAGCGGGACAGCCCTCCGCCCGACACGCTGACCATCAGTTTGCTCGAAGACGAACTGGACACGCTGCTGCGCAGCCACGGGCAAAATGACTTGTGGCAACTGGCCGCCAATTTGGCGCGCAAGGGCGCCCGCCCGGAGGTGCTGGAATCATTGTTCGCGTCGCTCGATGCGGACACCGCACGCGCCGCGCTGGTGAGGATTTCCGCGTCGCTGGAGGTGGCGGCGCTGCTGAATGAAATTGAGAACGCCACTTCGCGTATCTCCGACCTGGTGCGCGCTATCAAGGAATACACCTTTATGGACCAGTCGCCGGTGCAGAGCGTGGACATCGTCAAAAGCCTGGAAAACACGCTGACCATCATGCACCACAAGCTCAAGCACGGCGTGGAGGTGGACCGCGACTACCAGCCGGTGCCACTGCTGGTTGATTCTTTCGGCAGCGAGCTGAACCAGGTGTGGACCAACATTATTGACAACGCGATTGACGCCATGGGCGGCACGGGCAAATTGCGGGTAAGGACGTATCGCGAGGACGATTGCGTGGTGGTGGAGATTGGCGACAGCGGACCGGGAATTTCAGACGACATCAAGCCGCACATCTTTGAGCCATTCTTTACCACTAAAGGAGTCGGGCAGGGAACCGGGCTGGGCCTGGACACGGTGCAGAGGATTGTCAGGAAGCACAAAGGCACGATCCAGGTAAGTTCAAAGCCGGGCGATACGCGTTTCCAGGTCTACCTGCCCATGGCGGACGGCAAGAGCGCTGCCTAACGTGATTAACCCCGCGGCGCATCATACAAGATGTTGATAAATAAGCATTAGAATGGGCCGGGAAGAGACCCGTTGCTGTACAATCGTTGCCATTCTGAAAACACCAGGAGACACCCCCCTTGGACACACAATCGATCATTGCAGAATTGGAAGCCGAACGAGACCGTCTCAACACTGCCATTGCAGCCCTTCAGGGCAGCCGGGGCAGGCGTGGCAGACCGGCAGGTAAGAGCACCAATGGCCGGAAACGGCATCTCTCGGCAGCAGCCCGTAAACGGATAGGCGAGGCCATGAAGAAGCGTTGGGCTGAACGTAAGAAAAAGGCGGCATGAAAAAATAAAAAGGCCCCGAAGCGTTCGGGGCCTTTTGGTTGAATGCAATTAAGAGGCAGCGGTCAGGGCAATCCTCGCTTAGGGCTGCCCTTTTTTTCGCCACTATACTGTCCTTTTCGCGGAAGGCGTTTTGCGGCTGGAATCAGCTTAAAAAGTTCTGCGGGCGGCATGGATAGTCCGTAGGAAATCCGCATGATGCCTTCAAAAGAAACGGTGCGCTCCGCCCTTTCGATCCTGCCTATTTGATTCGTCTGGAAATCGCAAAGCTCCGCCAGCCTCTCTTGTGAGAGGTGACGGCTCTCCCGCAGCTTCCTCAGTTGTCTGCCGAACAAAACCAATGCGTTGGGCACGCCGTATAGGGTCTTTCGGCACTTCTCCAAAAGCCACACCCAATCAGTACCTAGGCCTAATTGGATATATAATTTCTGCGCTCTGTTTCTTGATTAGGAATATAGCAGATGTATTACATAGCCTGTTTTACCGAGGACGACGGCGTTTATTCCTGCGGACATCGACATGCGAGTGTCCGGGAGGCTTTGCATTGCCTGGTTCCGGACGGCGGGAGTTTCATTCGTGCCTGTGATGCCGGCAGTTTCCGGTCACTCAACGATGAGGAGTTTGTTCAGTTTGAACTCGCGTTGAGGGATATGCTCTGGCATTCGCCGGATGAAGCTTAAGGGAGCCCGCCACGGGCGCGGAGAAGGAGGCCCTCCGCGCCTTTGTTGCTGGCCAATACGAGCCCAAACGCAGCACCGCCCGGAGCGCTTCGGATGCACTCCGGGCAGTTCAAAGTGAATCAGACCGCTTTTGCAGGAAGGGCATCATCTTCTTCAGGCAATTCATACAGAAAGACGCGAAAGTCATGTTCATTCAGTATTTCGGTTGCGGCGCGGACAAGCTCGAATTGCACCGCATCCTGGCATTTGGTGCATCGAGGGAACGTCTGGTCGCGGAGCAGGGTAACTTCATGGGGCAGGCGGTGGGCCTGGTGAACGACACGATAAATGCCGCTCTCAGGAATCGGCTCGCCAGTCCGGAAGGTAGCTCTAGGCCCGGGCATACTATTGGCTGCTGATTCTATCAAAAACGGTGATGGCTTTTTTGCGTTCATTCGTAGATGAATCCCACAAGTAATCTGATGCACCAGTTCAGACCGCGGTGGAGGCAGCTTCCGTTACCATAGTTACTCTAGCAGTTCCGTATTCTGAATCGGCTCACAGTTCGGCCGGACCTTTTGATATCGCGCAAATGTGGGCTTTCTCCGCAATCCGCAGGATTGCCAACTTATCACCGGCAGCCACGAATCTCTTACACACCAGGCAATACGCCTCTATGCGTGGCGACATGCCGCGGACCGGACGGTGCTCGAATCGGGGAGGTGGAGCATGCCTGGGATCAGAGTGTCGCGAAGAAACCCGCATATCGTTTCTGACATAAGCCCCTGCATGCATCAGGTTTCCAGAGGAAGACTGCCAAACGCGGGCAGGGGCTTATGCCCTGCCGAATTCTTATTGATGCGAAATGAGTGCAGAACGGAAATGCGCCAATTTGCGCCATGCCTCGATTTGAAGGTGCTTCCGACCTTCTAAGACGCTTACAATTTTAGACACATCTCAATACGCATTCTGGCCCACCCCCTTGGAGTGACTCCTCCTTGCGCATCCAGATGCAGGGTTCTCCCCTGGCTGAGTGGAGGCACCAGAATGGCAATCCCGCAAATACTCTCAGTTGGAAAAGACCGAACGCTGATGGCCTCACGAACGCTGATCCTGCGCGGCGCCGGATACAGGGTGGAAGAAGCTTATTCAGTGGACAAGGCAATAAAGTTCGTGGAAGCCGACTCGATTGATGCAACTCTGATTTGCCATACGGTACCCAGGCCGGAACGGCAGTTGCTGGTAGCTGTGATCCGGGAAAAGAGACGGCTGATGCCGGTCCTGTGCATTCGGTCTTACGCTTATGAAGCTCCCCCCAGCACTTGCATTGCCGTTGAGAATGAACCTGCCAATCTGCTGGACGCTGTTCGATTAGCGATCAAGCAGCCGGAATCGACTGCGTAAGGCTGTCTAGGGGCGGTCTCGCTCCGCCAGAAAGCGGTCCTGGCATTGCTTGGCTTGGGCCAGCAAAGGTGGGTATTCCGGCGCTTTGCGAAACGCTGCCAATATCGGATCGCGTTGCAAGCTTTCATACCCACAAAATCCGCCTTCGATCGCGGATTTGATCAGACGCGCCGTGAACGTATTTCCCATACAAGAGTTGAACAGCACTGCCTGGCCGAATCTGGGCTCCGGGTCGCGGTAGGCGAAGATCTCCTTTTCGAACTGCTCCAGGGTTTGTCGGGCTCCCGGTGGCCGGGACGTTTCATAGCAAGCCAGTAGGGCGCGTGTGTGGAAGAATGGGCTTTCCGGCATTTTGCGCATCCGCTCCACAGCCTCGCTGGTTTTTCCCTCGTGCACCAGGATGTTTAGCTCAACGTTATTGGACCACTCCGATCCCGCATCCAGTTTCAGGAAGTCCCTCGCCCTCTCGTACTGTGCGCTGGAGAAGAAAACAGGCGCGCATGAGCGGAACTGGTAGTTGCCTGGATCAAGCCGCATCGCCGTATTGCACTCCTGCTGAGACTCTTTGGACAGACCCGCATACCTCAGCACATACGACAAGGTGAAGTGCGCGAACCCGCTCTGCGGCCGGTACTCCACCAGCGTCTTGGCTTCCTTGTAAGCCTGCACCAGCTTGCCCGCGTCGGTGTCTATACTGACAATCTGCTGCGCGGCGTCTTCCAGGTTCGGGTCCAGAGCCAGCGCACGCTGGAGCGCAGGCACAGTGCGCGACATCGTGCCGGTGGCGCCGGCTCCGTATTCCTCTTCGTAGTAATAGCGCTTTCCCAATGCGGACCAGGCCGGAGCGAACTGCGGGTCCAGTCCCACAGAGCGTTCCAACATTCGGACCGCTTCGCGGTTCTGCTCGCCATCATGGGCCAGGGCGACGCTGCGCAAATACAAGTCATACGCTTCTTCGCTGGTGGGGCGCGTTCCTTTGTCGTTGGCATCGCTGGTCGCACCCAGCGCCGGGATCAGACCTTGCCGTACCTTCGAGGTTATCTGCTCCCTCGTCGCCACAAGGTCTTCCGCCGGCAGGTCCATCGTCTCTTGCCACAGCACGCGATCATCACCCACATCCACAGCTTCCAGGGTCAGCCGCAGCGTATTGCGGACCCTCTGGTAGTGGCCGGTCACAATCCGGCCCACGTGCATGTCTTTTCCCGCCTGCTGCAAGTCCACGTCTGCCCTGGCGTATTTTCCCGTGGTCGCGAATGGGCGAATAGACAGGGTCCGCACCGAACTCAATGTCGTCGCGACCTCATCCGGCAAAGCCATGCGCAGGAAATCCTCTCCCTTATCCGCGCCGAGATTTTGAAAGGGCAAGACAGCAATCGTGACCGGAGCAGCCGAAACTTTTCCGGCTGCAGGAGCCGATGCCTCACGCCAGCGCCACAGCACCAATCCAATCAGGACCAGGAGCACCGCAGCACTCAGACCCCAGATCAAGTAATTCCGGCGTATGGGCTGCCTTGGAGCAGCCGCCAGGCTCATCGACGACGAAGCAAAGCCCGTGTCCCTTCGTGCTCGCACCAGATCAGCCTTTATCTCTGAGGCGTGCTGGTAACGCAGCTCGCGGTCCTTCTCCAGGGCCTTCTGGATCACCCGATCGAGTTCTGCCGGCAGTTGTGGATTTAATCGTCCGGGAGCTGGCGGGATTGAGTGCAGCACCGCGTCGGTAATCGCTCCGGAAGTATCGCCTGTGAAGGGAAGCCTGCCCGTTGCCATCTCGTAGAGCACTATGCCGAAGGAAAACAGGTCCGTTCGATTGTCGAGCGTTTTGCCCAGCACCTGTTCGGGGGACATGTAGGAGACGGTCCCCAACGTCGATCCCGGGCTGGTGAGATGGTCTTCTACTGACAGTGTGTTCGCCCCGGCGATGCGGCTGGCAGAGGAACTTCGCTCCGCAACTTTTGCCAGACCGAAGTCCAGAATCTTGGCGTGCCCGCGCTTGGTGACGAAGATATTGGCGGGCTTGATGTCTCGATGCACGATTCCTTCGCCGTGCGCCGCGTCCAACGCGTCGGCGATTTCCATTCCCAGCGACAAGATCTCTTCCGGTTCCATCGGCCGTCCGCCAATCAAGTGTTTGAGTGTGGAACCATCAAGGAACTCCATGGCCAGGAAGGCACGGCCGTTTTCTTCTCCGATGTCGTAGATGGTGCAGATATTAGGATGATTCAGCGCCGACGCTGCCTGCGCTTCGCGCTGAAAGCGAGCCAGGACCTGCGGGTCGCGGGCGACGTCATCGGGCAGAAACTTCAGCGCCACAAAGCGATGCAGCCGGAGGTCTTCAGCTTTGTAGACAACTCCCATACCGCCTCCGCCGAGCTTCTCGACCACGCGGTAGTGCGAAATTGTCTGCCCAATCACTGGAGCAGAATCCTACGTGCATGAAATTGGCAAGTCAATGACGGCTGGGGAGTTGACAGATTGGGGAGCCCAAACGCAGCACTGCCCGGAGCGCTTCGATGAGCAGTCCGGGCAGTTGATGTGGCTTACAGAACTTTTACGTTCTCGGCCTGCCAGCCTTTGGGGCCCTTGGTGACGGTGAATTCCACGGCCTGGCCTTCCGGCAAGCTGCGGAATCCGCTGGACTGGATGGCGGAGAAGTGCACAAACACGTCTCCCTCGCCGCTGTTGCGGGTAATAAATCCAAATCCTTTGGCGTCGTTAAACCACTTCACAATTCCTTGTTCCATTTGTAGTGTTCCTTTGTATTTTGATATTCCTGCTGAGAAGATTGACTGGTTTCTGTGAGGTGGGTTGTCGCTTTGAAGGCTGGACCGGCTCGCTAACCGTTGGTGAATCACACTTAACGGGAAATATCATTATACCATCTTTACGCGTCGTTAGCCTTACGCGTCTTTAACTTTGGATTGGATCGTTGGTTGCCACGCCGTTTTTGCGCCTTTTCCACCCACTTTTTGATTGACTAAAGCCATGATTTATTCTAACTTAAACCGTTTTATATCAATAGTTTATGGGAGATATTCGGGTATCAGGTTTTGGTTGGGATTGAGAGGCGAGTAAGAAAAAGGCCCCCGGCGCTTGCCGGAGGCCCATGTTGTCTACTTTTCGGTTTACTGCACGTTCGCGGCGACTGACGAATTTGCGTTGAGCGTGAGAGTGCAGGTTTTGGTTTTGTTTCCGCCGCTGGAACATGCGCCGGACCAGATAGCGTCACGGCCGCTGGACACGCTCAGCGTGACGACCGTGCCGGGCGCGAATTGCGCTGACCCGGTGCTGCCGGTGGCAACGCTTAAACCGGACGGGCTGGAGACCACACGTTCGCCGCTGCGGCCGCCTGCGGTTATCGCGAGCGACATCGTGGTTGGAGCAGCCGCGGGGTTGAGGGTCAGAGTGGCGGACCGGGTCACGCCGCCGCCGCTCACTGAGATGGTGACCAGCGTCTGCGTGCTGACCGGTGCGGTGTTGATGATGATTCCGCCCGTGGTGCTTCCGGCGGGGATCAGGACTGAATTGGAAAGCGTGACCGCCGGATTGCTGCTGCTGACCTGAAAGATCTGGTCATTGGCAGAGGCCGAGGCAACGGTGACCGTCGCGAACGAGCCGGCAGAGCCGCTCACCGAGGCCGGGCTCAGTGAGATGGACGCAGGTTGTCCTTGCGGAGTGATTGTGAGCTGCGATTGCGCGCTGGCGCCGTTCCAGCCGGCGGTGATGTTGGCCAGCGTGTTTGCCGCAACCTGGTTGGTGGGAATCGCGAGGGAGACCGACGAGTCGCCCGCCAGAACGGTTGCCAGTGCGGGCGGCACTGCCGCAGGAGAGTCGCTGGAGAGATTGATCGTGGCTCCGCCCGCGGGGGCTTGGCCGTTCAGCATTACGATGGCGCCGGCCTGCGCTCCGCCGTTGATGGAGGTGGGCGTAAGGATGAGCGATTTGATCGAAGGCGGCAGCACGTTGAACTGCGCGGAAGCAGACCCGGAGTTGAGCGTGGCCGTGATCGTAACCGGCGTGGGTGTAGTTACCTGCCCAGCTTGTATCTGGAATTGCATCCACGCGGTGTTAGCCGGCATATTGACGGTGGCCGGCACGGGTGCGGCGCTCGGGTTCGAGCTGGTCAGGTTGATGACTGCGCCATTCGGTCCCGCTGCGACGCTGAGCTGAATCTGTACCCAGGTGGTGTTGCCGCTGTAAAGCGGATTGCTGGTGAGGGTGATGGAAGCCGGCGATGGCGGTGCAGGATTCACGGTGAAAGTTCCTGCCGCCGACCATGCCGTAACGGCAGCGGTGGTAGGAGAGGAATCTCCCTGGGCTGAGCGCACGCGCCAGAATTTCTGTCCCGGAGTGAGCGAAAGCACCGTGCGATTTGGGTTGTTGAGCTGCGGCGAGTCATCTTCAATCTGCTGGAAGCCGGAGTCCTTGGCGATCTGCAATTCGTATCCGCTGGGCTGCGGGTTGGCAACGTCAGTCCAGGCGAGCGTGATGGGTAGCGTCAATGAGTCGCCATTCGCGGGCGAGAGCGGTGACGGCGGCCCCGCTATTGGATTGTTATAGAAAACGGAGTAGCTGATCACGTTTGAAGGCAGGCCGGCGACGCCATTGGCATTCACCGCGTAGACGCGTGCGGAATAGACTCCTTGATCCGGCGTGGAGAACGAGTAAGTGGTATTGGGGATGTTGTTGAACTGGCCGGTTGTGTTTGTGGGGAAGCTCGGGTCGGTAGAGAACTGCAATACGTAGCTGGCTGCGCCGGGAACGGCGGACCAGTTGAAGGTCATTACTTCCAGGGGATGAAACGTAGAATATGCTTTGGTCGGCGACATGGTGGGCGCGCCCGGCTGGCCGGCGCCCGTGCCGGTGATGTTGACGCTGCGGCCCGCCGACCATGCGCTTTTGACAAACGCGCCGCTCACTGACTGCACGCGCCAGAAATATGTGCCGTTGGGCAGGCCGCTTACCGTGTCCTGCGTGATGCCGTCGTTGGTGGAGTTCTGCAACGCCACGGTTGAGAAAGAGGATGAAGTGCTGACCTGCCAGTTGTACCCAAGAATGCCGCTGGGGTCGGTCACTGCCGACCAGGAAATAGTAAAGGGTGATAGCGTGCTGGCGCCCGCGGCCGGAGCAAGAAGCGCGGGCGTTGGCGGTGCGGCGGCAGCAGCCGGAATGACTGCGGCGATAATCAGGGCAAGGATGAACAGCAAGTTGAGGGATGGGCGATTCTTCATTAGCTATCTCCGTTTTCAAGGGGACGGAAGATCATTTGGCCCGGATGGAATGATTCAGCCGATATCCCTGGTTATTGGTAATTCGTTACTTCATGCTTCGGGACTTGGAATCTGTGAAACTCCGAAACATCACGAACATGGGTAAGACACGCGGCTGCATTCGCGCGGAACACCTCCCAGGTACATGTCTGTTTCTGGCTGTGAGGTCGAGCGAGTCATGTCCTGGAGGACAGTTTTTGTCAGGCTCTTGTGCTTCTACGCGGCGTTGGGGCGCGAAATCGAGACCGCATGTATGCAATAAATTTCCAACTCGAGGATGCGGTTGTGAACTGCCACTGGAGGACATCGCATTTGTCGTACTAGCAGAGATTGGGACTGCGGCGTGAACCCCGAACTTGAGACGTGCTGAAGATTTACGCCGATGGGAAAAGTTCGAGGCGCGAGAACTCCGTTGAGAGAAGTGAAAAAGGGTAAAAATCGCTTCAGAAAGGGGAAGAAACAATCCTCCGTGAAAGCATGATGACTTGGCGCGCCCGCTGAGCGGCCCAACGCCAAGCAGGCGGGCATGTACCTGGAACCCTGTTCCGCGCGACTGCATCGCGGGTCTAACAACTTAACAAAACTTGTCGCTTTCTTTTTCGCTAAAGCGCTGGTCTTTTGAGATGATAATTTCCACCCGTTTACACGTTGAAATGCAGGCCGTAAAGGAAGAGTCTGCAACAAGAAAAAGAGATCAGCAAAGTTCCGGCAGACACGGCTTCGAATCTCGGCAGCTCCCCCGTGGAACACTGCCTTTACAGTTGGCGCCTGTCGGGAGAGTTCTGGGGCATCTTCTGGACGTACCTTTTTTAACTAAGCAAGGGGCTCGATCGATGAATGGCAAACATGTACTGGCAATTGGGGTTGCTCTGATGGCTTGCTGCATCGCCGCGCCCACGCAGGCACAGGACCGCCCGCAATCTCCGGAAGGCCAGCAAGGGAATGCGGGAGCTGTGGTCCGCAACGTCGGTACGGTGAAATCCATCAGCGGGAAAACCCTGGTGTTGAAGGCCGATGCCGGACCGGAGGTAACCGTTACTTTGCTCGATGGCGCGCGCATCATGCGCCTGGCGCCGGGGCAGACCGACCTCAAAAGCGCCACGCCCATGACGTTGCCGGAAATCCAGGTGGGTGATCGCATGCTGGTGCGCGGCCGCGCCGGCGAAAATGATTCGATTGCGGCGCTGTCCATTGTCGTGATGAAGCAGGGTGACGTGGCGCAGAAGCAGCAGCACGAGCGTGAGGACTGGCAGAAACGAGGGGCCGGCGGCATTGTGAGCGCAATCGACGCTGCCAGCGGGACGTTCACCGTTGCGGTAACGCCGACGGTCAGCATCGTGATGAAAACTTCAAAGGACACAAACTTCCTGCGTTATTCGCCCAACTCGGTCAAGTTTGCCGACGCGCAAAAAGGAACTATCGACCAGATCAAGATCGGCGACCAGTTGCGCGCACGCGGCAATCGCAGCGCTGACGGCAAGGAGATCGCGGCTGAAGAAGTGATTTCCGGCACCTTCCGCAATATCGCCGGGACCATCAGCTCCATTGATACGGCCAACAATGCCATCACGGTGAAAGACATTCTGGCCAAAAAATCCGTAGTAGTGAAATTCAATTCAGATTCGCAATTGCGCAAGCTGGCCCCGCAAATGGCGCAGCGGCTGGCGTTCTTCCTTAAAGGCGGCGCGCAGGGGACGCAGGGCGGAGTTCCTGGCGCGACCCAGCCGGCAGCGGCAAATGGACCAACTGGCGCGGCAACCACCGGTGGCGCTGCACCGCAGGGCGGGCCGCGACCCGGAGGAGCGACGGACTTTCAGCAAATGCTGAGCCGCATTCCCAGCGTAACGCTGGCTGAGCTGCAGAAAGAAGATGCGGTGATGGTGGTGGCCACGCAGGGTAGCACGGGTGCGGAAGTGACAGCCATTACCCTGCTGGGTGGCGTTGAGCCGATTCTTACCGCGTCGCCCAACGGCAGCAGTGCGGCAGCGCTTTTTTCCGGATGGAACCTGGGCACGCCCGGTGGCGATGCCGGACCGCAGTAGAACATGACAACTATTGTGTTGAGGAGAGATTGATGAGCTTGTGGCGTTCAGGACTACGCGTATTGGTCCTTATTATTTCGATTGTGGCGATCGTCGCTGGTCCAGCGTTTGCGCAGGCGCCCACTGGCCGGCTGCAGGGGCAAGTCGCCGATCCTACCGGTGCTGTGATTCCCGGCGCCAGCGTCACGGTAAAGAACTCCAGTGGCCTGGTGGTCGCGGCCAAATCAGGCGGCGCCGGCGAATATGAGTTCCGCAATCTCGCTCCGGGCAAGTACACCGTCACCGTGACGGCGAAGGGTTTTGCGCCTGTCACGCAGGAAGTGGAGATTGTCGCCGGGCAGGCAAAGAAAACCGACATCGCGCTGGAAATTGTGGTCAAGGAAGAAAACATTGATGTGCAAAGCGACGCGGCCAGGGTCAGCACCGGCTCTGACAACAATGCCAGCAGCATCGTAATCAGCGGCAAGGACCTGGACGCGCTGTCGGACGATCCCGATGAATTGCAATCAGAGTTGCAGGCGCTGGCCGGACCTTCGGCCGGGCCGAATGGCGGGCAGATTTATATTGACGGCTTTACTGGCGGGCAGCTTCCGCCCAAATCCTCTATCCGCGAGATACGCATCAACCAGAACCCGTTTTCCGCGCAGTTTGATCGCATGGGCTTTGGCCGGATTGAGATCCTTACCAAGCCCGGCACGGACAAAGTCCACGGGCAGTTCTCCTTCAATGACAATCATTCTTTCCTTGACGCCCTCAATCCATTCGCTGCTACCGAACCGGATTTCAACACCGAGCAGGTGAGCGGGAACGTGGGCGGTCCGCTGGGCAAGAAGGCTTCCTATCAAATCAACGCGGAGCGGCGGAACATCAACGAAGCCGCGGTGGTGAATCCAACCGCATTTGCCAATGCCAACGTGCCTGTAGTGGGCGTGCTGAACCCGCGTGTGCGCACGAATCTAAGCACGCGGTTTGATTACCAGGTTTCGGCTTCCAATACGCTGATGGTCCGGTACCAGTTCGTCCACAACCGTGAAGAGAACAACGGTATCAGCCAGTTGGCGCTGCCGTCGCAAGGGTTCAATCAGACCGGCAATGAAAATGAAATCCAGATCAGTGACACCCAGATCCTCAGCCCGCACGCCGTCAATGAAACTCGCTTTGAGTGGGAGCGCGGCAGCACTGACCAGAACTCGCTTGTGCTTGCACCCGCAATCAACGTGCTGGGTCAGTTCTCTGAAGGCGGTAATCCGCTGGGCATCAGCTCTGTGATTACCAACCACTACGAATTGCAGAACTACACTTCTATTAACAAGGGCAATCATTTTTTGCGGCTGGGTGGACGGCTCCGCGCCACAGCAAATTCCAGCACCTCCACGCAGAATTTCAACGGAACATTTACCTTTGGCGCGACCAAGGACCCGGTCACACAACAGACAATCAGTCCGTTGCAGAACTTCAAGAACGGTACACCAACGCAATTGACCATCGTCACCGGCAATCCTTTGATTCAGGATACGTTTGCGGATGGTGGACTGTATGCGGAAGACGACTGGAAAGTCCGCCCCAACATGACGCTCAGCTACGGATTGCGTTTTGAAACGCAAAACGGCATCAACGATCATGGAGACTGGGCCCCGCGCCTGGGTTTTGCCTGGGGCCTGGGCGGCAAGAAAAACGCAGCACCTAAGACCGTTATCCGCACCGGCTTCGGCATCTTCTATGACCGCTTTAGCCAGAACTTCATTATGCAGGCCGAGCGGCTGAACGGCGTGAACCAGAAACAGTTCGTAATTCAGAACCCGTCGTTCCCCAATCCCCCTTCGCTCGCCAGCCTGGCTGCAACTCCCAGCACTACATACGCCATCGATCCCGCGCTCAGGACGCCGTACACCGTTCAATTCGCGGGTTCAGTCGAACGCCAGATTACCAAGTACGCGACTCTGACCGGCACATACCTGCACTCCCACGGCGTGCATCAGCTCTTTTCCAGCGTGGTGAGCACAGTTCCGGCGCCGCAATACCAATTTGCGTCTGGCGGCGTGTACAACCAGAACCAGGTGATCGCCAACTTCAATGTGCGTGCCGGCGCCAGGTTGACCATATTCAGCTTCTATATGTTCAGCCACGCCAACAGTGATACTTTTGGCGCCAACAGCTTTGCCTCCGATCCCACAAAAGGCGTTTCCGCCGACTACGGGCGCGCTGCTTTTGACGTCCGGCACCGGCTCTTTCTGGGGGGCACGGTTGCGATGCCGCATGGCTTCCGCGTGAGCCCGTTCATGGTGGCGAATTCGGGAGCGCCGTTCAATATTATTACCGGGCGAGACCTCAATAACGATTCCATCTTCAATGATCGACCTGCGTTTGCCACGGATCTTTCACGGCCCAGCGTGGTCCAGACTGGCTTTGGCGCTTTTGATACATCGCCGATTCCCGGGCAGACCTTGGTCCCCGTGAATTTTGGCATGAGTCCGGCACAATTCACGTTGAACATGCGCGTGAGTAAGACGATCGGGATCGGCCCTAAACTCGAGGCTGCTAATAACAATGCGCAACAGCAAGGCGGGCAGAGCGGACCTGGTGGCCCCGGAGGGCTTGGCGGCGATCGGCGCGGTCCCGGTGGGCCCGGAGGCGGTCCGGTTGGGATGGGAGGTCCGCGCGGCGGTGGAGGGCAAATCGGCGGTTCTGAGAGATCCAATCAGCGCTATAGCCTGACCTTCAGCGCAAATGCGCGGAACATTTTTAACAACGTCAACCCCGCGCCGCCGATAGGAAACCTGAGCTCTGGCCTGTTTGGCAAGTCAACCGCTCTGGCCGGAGGCGTGTTCAACACGCAGTCGGCGAACCGGCGCATTGACCTGCAAGTGATGTTTTCATTTTGAGTTGAAGCCATTCAGTCGTCCGGACTAGTCTGCCGGGATTAGGTGTAGTTGGGGCCAGAAAGGGATCAGGCCACGGCATTCGGCTGAAGCGTTGGCGCGAGCGAGTGCGCCTTGTTGCCGCCTTCCGAGCGGGCGGCCTCCAGAGCGCTCTCCACGCGATTGATTACTTCGGTGACCATGTCCACGGCATCAAAGCGCTCTTGCAACACAGCTTCGGCGATGCCAACGCTGATGGGAGGCGTCTTCTCGGTGCCGGGAATTCTGGTCGGCGCCAGCACTTTCCTCATTTTGTCCACCACCAGAAAAGCATTTTTCTCTGTGGTGTCAGAGAGCACCAGAGCGATGGTGGTGAAGTCATAGCGGATGGCAACATCATTCTGCCGGATGTGCGACGCCAGCGCCTGCCCGATCTGCTGCATCATGCTTTCCACCTGGCTTTCGCCAATTTCCTTGACCAGTGCCGACGCTTTGCCAAAATGGAGCAGCATCAGCGTCATGGGAGCTTTCTGCTGCAGAGATCGCCGCACCTCAGAGAGCAAAACGTCAAGATAGGAAGAACGCTTCAGCAGTCCGGATTTTTCGTCGGTGACGGCGAGCGTTTTCATCAGCGTGCGCAGGCGAACGTTGCTCACTGCCAGCACCATCTGCTCCGCGATGGTCCTGAGCACCACAATGTCCGTCTGCCGCCACTGCCGGGGCGAAGTCTGTTGCAGGATCAATATTCCCGATTGTTCGCCCGAATCGAGCAGCGGGACCGCCAGCAGTGATTCGATATTGAGCGCGTGAACGTGCTCGGCCGCCGGCGCCAATTCGCGCGAGGCCTTGGCGTTAGGAATGGTGACCGGCCCGCTCACGGCGAGTTGTTGCGTCAGGCCGATAAGCTTCACGATCGCCATCACGTCTGACTGCTTCACGCCCGGAGCGCAATATTCCAGGGCGGCGGAAGGCGGCTTGCCGACGGTGCAGAGTCCGGCCACGCAACGGCTGGCATTGAAGTGCCGCCCGATATCGTTCACCGCGGTGAAGAGCACGCTCTTGACGTTCGACTGGCGATAAATATTGCGCGTGATCTCTGTAACGCGGGAAAAGTTATCGACAGCATTTTCTTCGTAAGGAGAAGCAGTGGCCGCGGGCGCCGGAGCCGCCGGTGGCAGAGACTTTGTCTGCGTCGTTGCGCCCGGCGTAGACGGCGGGTTCAGGGCTTTGGCCACGGCTGCCGCAACTTCATAGACCGGAGTGAACCCGGCTGAAATATAAAGGTGGCGCAGCTTCTCGTTTTTCTGCTCCTCGCGCGGGAAGAGCTTGCTCACACGCTCCAGCCGTTCCAGGGCCTTGGAGCGCATGCCGTATTGCAGGTAGATTTCCGCCTGCAGGATGAAATCCTCCAGCACCGTCGGCTCGGATTCGCGCTTAGGCGCCTCTGCCTCAGGTTCGGGATGGGCTACGGTCGTCTCCGCTTTTTTGTCCACACCGCTAAATCGATTGGCAATGCGGTTGTAATGCTGCTCGTCAATGCGGCCACGCAGCATCTCCAGTCGCTTGCTGTGTCCTGGTTCGTAGGGGTCCAGCTCCGCCGCGCGGTCCAGCGTCTCACCGGCCTGTCCGTATTTACCCGCGGCATAATAGAGTTGGAACAGCTTGAGCAGAGTGCGGCTGTACTCGTGCTCACGATTCGCGGTATCAAAAAGTTTCACCAGGTATTCCGCGAACCCCAGCGAGGGCAGACGCCGGTCAGACATTTCATACATGCTGGTGATGAACTCGCGGCGGCGTCCAGCCGCGGTCTCGTGCTCTTCAAGCTTCCTGGTCAGCTCCAAAGCGCCGCGCGTATCGTTGATGTCCAGGTAAACGCCGACCAGCGAGGCGATCTCCTCCAGTTGCTGCGGATCTTTTTCAAACAGCTCCCAGGCATAAGGTTCGGCCTCCGCGGGCCGCTTGGCCGCCATCAGTGCGTGCGCGTAAAGTTCGCGCAATTCCGGGAGGCCCTTTACCCGGGTGACCACCTGCTCCAGCACCGCCAGGCATTCTTTGACCGCGTTGCGCGAGAAAAGGCCGCGCCCGTAGAGAAAAATGGCTTGAAAATTCAGCCGATCGAAGTTGTAGGCCCGCTCATAAGACTGGAATCCGGATCCGGGCGATTCCTGGTCCTGCAGCAGTCCCAACTGGACAAAGTTTGCTGCCGCGGTCTTGGCCTCGTCCAGCGCTGCGGCTTTTTCCGCCGTGAGCTGCAAATTTTCAATCGTGGGTGAGAGTTCGACGATGCGTTTACACGCCGCCAGCGCCTGCTTGTCTTTGTTTTGCCGCTCAAACCCCTTGAGCGCGGCCTGATAAGCGTCCAGCGCTTCTTTCTTATCGCGCTTCTCGATCAACTGGGCGAAGCGGAAGGTCTGCAGCGGCGTTGGAGCGGTGATTTTGGCAAGCTTCTTGTAAGTAATGGATCCCTTGGTGCTCTCACCTGCCTCAAATTCCTGCTCGAAGAGTGAGCTAAGAAGCTCAGCCGCCTGTGGACGGCGGTCCAGGGCCAGCGAGATATCGGCCGCCGCCTGCAATACCTGCTCATTCTTAGGCTCATCTTCAAGGATCGAAAGATACTCCTCCAGCGCAGCCTCGGGCTTGCTTCTTTGCAGGTACTTTTCCGCTTTGTCGAGTCGCTTGGAGATGTCCGCCATTGGGTCAACTTCCTCAGGTGCTCTCGGATAGGCAAGGCCGATGGACTGAGGCTGAAGGTACGGTTCATTCTATTCGGAATTGCCCAGAGGCTCAATCCTGTTGTTCCCATCCCTAACCCGCAAAGAATGCAGGCAAAAGTAGCATTCTGCCGGAACAATAGATATAACTTTCCCCCATGACTGAGCAAGAGCAGGGCCTGAAGAAAGAGCTTTCGGCACGGCAGATGGCAATGGTGGCGGTGGGCGGCTCCATCGGCACCGGGCTTCTGCTGGGCTCGGGAGCAGCCATCCAGGTTGCCGGCCCGGCCGTGGTGCTCACATATGCGCTGAGCGCGCTGATTACCTGGACCGTGGCCATGGCCCTGGGAGAGATGTCTAGCATGCATCCGGCGGCGGGCTCGTTCGGCGTCTATGCCGAACTCTACCTCAATCGCTGGGCGGGTTTTGTGGCCCGTTATGGATACTGGTTTTCTGTGGTCATCGCAGTTGGCGCTGAGGTAGTTGCCGCCGGAACTTACATGCGCACATGGTTCCCGAATGTGCCGGTTGTCTTCTGGATGGTGATCTTCGGGCTCTTTCTTGTGGTGATCAATCTCTTCTCCGTCGGCAACTACGCGACGTTCGAGTACTGGTTCGCACTGATCAAGGTGGTCACGATCTTTGTGTTCATCGTGATGGGCGCTGCGCTGCTTTTTGGCGGCAAGGTACACGCGCAATATGTTGGCAACGGCGGGTTCGCACCCAGGGGCTGGCTTTCACCCCTGATGGCGATTTCCTTTGGCCTTTACAGTTTTCTGGGCATTGAAATGGTGGCCATCTCATCCGGAGAAGCGCGCTCTGCGGCGGAGATCTCGCGGGCCACCCGCATTGCTTTTGCCATGCTGGCGTTTATCTACGTAGGCGCCATGGCCGTGCTCGTCGGCGTGATGCCGTGGCAGCACGCCGGCGTTACTGAAAGCCCGTTTGTCACTGTGTTTGGCGTGGCGGGAGTCCCAGCGGCTGGGTTCATCATGAACGTGGTGGTGCTCACCGCTGCGCTTTCTGGCGCGAATGCCAGCCTCTATGTAACCTCGCGAATGTTGTTTTCCCTGGCCCGCTCCGGTTATGCCCCGCAGCGGTTGGGCGCGCTCAACCAGCATGGTGTGCCGATGGGCGCGCTGCTGACCTCGATGCTGGGCATTGTCGGGGCAATCGTGGTGCAATATTTCGTCCCCGAGAAAGCCTACCTTTACATCATCAATATTGCTCTAGTCGGCGGCATGATTGCGTGGCTGGTCTCATTGCTGGCGCATGTGCGATTCCGCAGAAGCCTCTCCCCGGAGCAACTGGCGCACCTCAGCATACGTTCTCCACTGGGTGCTATCGGATCCATCCTGGGATTTATCGCTGTAGTGGCGGCGGTCGCCGGAACATCGTGGGTTTCCCAGTCCAGCATCGCGGCCAAGAGTGCTGCAATTTATCTGGTGGTGTTGAGCGTCGCATATGTGCTGGTGAGGAAAAGATGAGAG
>Ga0137395_10000144_pt1 | contig 24496 bp, 21 predicted proteins | sample czobulk216metaG_FD_108283 | JGI IMG/M metagenome (GOLD analysis project Ga0137395, IMG submission 108283) | Vadose zone soil microbial communities from Angelo Coast Range Reserve, California, USA - czobulk2.16 metaG | ecosystem: Environmental > Terrestrial > Soil > Vadose zone | place: USA...
AGACGCCTTTGCAGTCCGGCCCGGTTTGTCCTCTGCTGGATGACCTCGCGTCATGAGACGTAGAAACCAGTAGAACCAAAGTCTACAATCCCAATGTTTAGGCCGGGTTCATCGCTTGATTGGCCCCTACTGCACCAGTTCAGCATTCATCGTGGCTCTCCCCATTGAGCCGAGCACTGCAAAGGCTTTTACCGGCTTGCGGGAGCCGATAGCAATCCAAACCGTTGATTTCTCCGGCCCTCCATCTGTTGGTGTCAAGTCGACCTTGAAAGCGTCGAAGGTGCCGGCCGGCACAGCCACTCTTTCCACGCCCGCGACCTTCAACTGCATCAGCTTGGGCCTGCGCTTCTGGAGATCGAAATTTCGAAAGCTAGTAACGTAACCTTCAGCCAATGGCAAACACGCAATCACTTCCTCCCAGCCAGCGGAATCGGCAAACAGAGGTCCTCCAAGATCAGCGGCTATCGGCTGCTGTACGCCGTTGATGCTCAGTCCGCCTGCAGCTTTATTGCCGCTGAAGTCAAGATCGACAGTGACCGATCCCTGCGCTAAACTGCGCTTCCGCAATATCAGGCTGCCTTTCTCCAAAGTCGACTTATCGGTGACTTGGCCATTCGGTGTGTCCAATACGTCTGTGACTGTCCAGGCGCCATTGTCTTCCCGTATCGTCGTAGACAGGTTCATAGTTTGCTGTTGGCCGCCGTTATCGAATTTGACTTGGAACTTGTAGGTGCCCGCTCGCAGATCAACGGCCAGTTTGGGGACAGCCACATCCGGATCTAATTCCAGTGCGACAGATTTGGAATCACTTTCGATGTGCTTCACCTCCAAGTCCCCAGTTTTTCTTCCCGTCCTCAGATCGAACTTTTTTCTCTGATCATCAATAAGAAGGTCGCGGATCTTGGAAACAAGAGAGTCGTTCAAGCTACGGAATTTATCCATCCTTTTTTCCTGGGAAAGGGAACGGTCATATATCACGGCCTGCACCTGTTGCTGCTGAAGCTGCAGGATGATCTTAAGCCTTGCTTGCTGGTCCTGTGTCAGGCTGAGATCTGCTGCTAATACTCTGGCTTGCTCATCAATATTCGCAATTGGAAGGCGATCTGTCGATGGAGGTGTTTCGTTTCCATTGGCACTGGCTAGCCGCTGGTCAGATCGGCCTGAAGGTTGCTGATCAACTTGACCGGCGGATGTCGCCGTCTTGCTAGCTGGTGACTGACCTGCGAGTGCGAGCAAGAATGCACATGAGCAAAGTACGACTTCCGTTCCTTTCATATTTCATCCCCTTGCTATTTCAGATCGCCTGATATTTTGAAGCTCTCTTGAGACTCCGATCGAGCTACCATAAATTATTTTTGAGATGAGATTACCGAAAAAATTCACAAAAAAAACTGCTCAACGAGCTTGACTCTGGAGCATACTCCAGACCCTACCATGAGATTCGCATCGTGCTTTACCTGCATAAACACTTTCGAAAGGAATGAACACCATGAAGCGGACTTTGGTAGCGCTAGCAGCGATTATTGCCTTTTCAACAACTCCATCTTTCTCACAAAGCTTCACAGACAAGGGCGCGGGCATGTATACCGACGCGTCGGTTGTACATCAAGCCTCAACCTTTACATTGAACCCAAACCAGGTGAGCTGCGGGGTAGGAACAATCGACGCCAATGGAGCGTTTGGGCCGTTTGAGATGGAAATGGCCAGCTATACGGTTGATTCATACTCCGTTAACAGAACAGCAAACACAATCACTGCAACCGGTCATATGCGATCCACCACGCGCGTCGCCGGTTTGATCATCGAAGACACGAACGGTGTGGGAAACAATCCGCCGCCGCACGCCTACGTTGCTATTGGCTTCGACAATAGGGGAAAGTCAGGGCTGCTGGGACTCTCCAACATTCCCGACCACTTCGACACACACTTCAAGACCCCATTTTGGAATACCAGTAACCCGATGTGTACGCCGTCCACAGTGGTGCCTGGCGGTTGCAGGTTTGGCGGGGATCTCTTTTTGGGATTGGTAGCTGTGGGGAGCAAGAACTAAGACCGGAGGTGGTGATCCGTAATCGGCGGCGACATACTCCTGAGGCGGCCTCGCGAATGTGAGGGCGCCTCAGTTTCCGCAGATTACGCCCTGCCGTGCTAATATTTCGCTCCAAGTTTGTAAGAAGCCCGCCATTCACGAATCTTAACCCAGGACGGATGTCTGCTTTGAGCACTGGAATTCCGATGTGCCCAAGCGTTTACGTAACGTAAGTCATTCAGCGGTAGAGGTTTAGCTGCTGGAGACTGGAGGAAACGAATATGAAGCAGCCATACCTGCGCGGCATGAGCTCACGCCTTGCCGCTCTGGTGCCGGTGATGTTCATTCTGTTGCTATGCACGCCGATAGCGCTGAATGCGGAGGACGGTGGTCAGACTACCAACCCTCCTCCGTTTGACTTCACTGACCAGTACTATCGCGCTAATGGGATCGAACCAACCCATCTGTTACAGCGGGTGGGCACCCCCACGAACAATTCGCTCAATTGGACGACGTGCCAAGCCGGCGATCCAGCTCCGTGCCCCAACACGGACAATACCCGCAACCAGACTCGCGCTTTGCAGACGACCGGAGGATTTGCCTTTGACGGCGGCCTGCTGTACTACAGCATCATGGCGTTTATCGTTCCGAACTCGTTCACGAACGACAGCGCTGGCGACGATGCTAGGAAAATTGCGAATGAACGGAAGGCGTTCATCTTTCCGATCAGGCGGGCAGACGGTACTTACATCCCAAGCCCTGCTCTGAGCAACCGTCGCCAGGACAATATTTTTGACACCAGTGGCGACTATCTCGGTAATGATCCACTCGGCTTGTGGATTCTGGAGTTCGTAGAGCTTACCGATTTTGGTGCGAGCCCTGCGGGCCAGCAGATCCTGGCACCTTTCGCGCAGAAAAACGGTATCGGCACTGACGGTACGCCGGTGCTGGAAACGCTGGACGAAATCAACACGCTGGTAGAGCAAGGCGTGTTCAAGCTCGTCACACGCAACTTGGATGGGAGCCAGGGTTTTCCCTGGGTGGTTTGACCCATCATTCCTGACCCCCGGTTCGGGGGCATTCCGCAAAACCAACCTGGAAAAATTGTTTTCGTTGAAGACGTCACCAGATCTGACGGGACATCCGTGTCCAAGCCAGTGCTGGACAACTTCAAATGCCTGCAGCAGACAGGAAATTTCTGCCCAGGCACAACGAACGGCGCAATTGATGGGAGAAGCCAGTCTCACTAGAAACAAGCAAGACTCGTGGCGGGAGCGGATCTATGCTTCCGCCAGGTTTTAACCTTTATATTGGTCTGCTTCCGGACTGGCTATCTGATTCATCATGCGCATCTCTCATAAACTTGGTCTCCGGTTTTCCTTGTTCCTGGTGGCGATTCTGTTCACGACTGCCCTCACCCTTGCCGTTGCGGCGCCCGGCGAGCAGCGGAAGTCAGAGCATGGCTCGCCCGAGGCGACGTACCATCTGCCGTTCGGCAGCAGCCCATTCTCGCCAAGTCAAGCGGTCACCGAAAGCGGTGGCTTCATTCCGGCAGCCGCATTTCTGCCTGCCAGCTACTGTGGGAGTTGTCACAAGGACGTACATCGGCAATGGCGTGAGTCCGCACACGCAAACTCCTTCCGCGAACCTTTTTATTTGCGCAATGTTGAAATGTTGAATAGCGCGAAGGGGATTGAGTCCTCGCGCCACTGCGAAGGCTGCCATAACCCCGTTGCTCTGTTTTCCGGTGCGCTGACTACGGGATCGAAGCTTGAGCGACCCTTCGATGAAGAGGGCGTCACTTGCACAGTGTGTCATTCAATTCAAAAAGTCCAAAACACCAGCGGAACCGGCAGCTACGTCATGGGGACTCCGGCGGCAATGGTCAAGCCCGACGGAACGCCTATGCCTGGCCGCGTCGCGTGGAATGACATACTAGCCAATCTCGACCTGCACAAGCGCGCCGTGATGCGGGATTTTTATCGCACACCCGAATTCTGCGCGGTGTGTCACAAGGCTGCGGTACCCAAAGCGTTGAACAATTATCGATGGTTGCGCGCCTTCACTGTTTACGACGAATGGCAGGAGTCGTCATGGTCCAGGCAATCACTGGTGCCCTTTTATACAAAGCCGGTCGCCAAGACCTGCCAGAGCTGCCACATGATGCCGGAGGCAGCACCCAACGATTATGCTGGACATGACGGCAACGTGAAATCACATCGCTGGCTGGGGGCGAACACTGCAATTCCTAAGTTCTATGGCTATTCCGAGCAGTTGGAAAAAACCGCAGAATTCTTGCGAGATGCTGTTTCGATCGATATCTTTGCGATCAACAAGAATGACGGCCCGCTCATCGCGCCCGTGGAAAAGCAACAATTCATACTTGCGCCTGGCGACGCGGTTACGGTGAGCGTGGTTCTGCAAAACAGCGGCATCGGACACAGCCTTGTGCCGGAGCAGCGGGATTTCTACGAGAGCTGGGTGGAATTTGAAGCCCAAGACGCTGACGGAAGCCAGCTATGCCACAGCGGAGCCCTCGATGGCCACGGTCAGCTCGACCCCAAGGCCCACACTTACACCAATCGCCTGGTTTCCGCAAAAGGTAAGTGGCTGTACCTGCACGAAGTTTGGGAAACACGCATCCGCGCGTATGACAACACGATCATGCCTGGCCGCTCCGACCTGGTGAGATACCGCTTCACTGTTCCTCGTGACGTACGCGGGCCAGTGACGCTTACAGCTCGGCTGAACTATCGACGTTTTCGCCAGGCATATACGAATTTCGTTCTCAAGGAGCAGCCTCATTATCCTGTGGTCGAAATTTCGTCTCGAAGCCTGGCGCTCAATGTAGGCGACAACAAGGGCGGTGGCCGTGGAGTTGACACCCCTGAATATCTGCGCTGGAACAATTACGCGATCGCACTGCTCGGGGAAATCCAGTACTACAAGGCGGCTGAGGCTTTTCGGAAAGTTGTGGCTCTCAATCCTAAGTATGCCGATGGCTATACGAATATCGCCATCGCAATTTATACCGAGCTTCTCGACCACAAACGTGAAGGGGCGGACGGCTTGGGGGAAAACGGTCTGGCCGCGGGTGGCACACCGGATGGCACCGGCAATCTTTTCCTGCCCCGTGTCGCCGATACGGCTTTTGAACCTGCTTTGCAGGCCCTTGAGCAGGCTCTGGCCCTTGATCCGGGCAATCTTCGTGCGCGTTACCACAAGGGTGTTATCTATCGGCTGCTGAAACGCTTTGATGCCGCGATTGAGCTGCTCAAGTCGGTGGTCGCCGCGTACCCCAGATTCCGACAGGGAAGACAGGAATTGGGTTATGCCTATTATGTGACCGGCCGGTATTCGCTGGCTCGTGAGCAGTTCGAGGCGCTCCAGGCCATTAATCCGGACGACATCACCGCCAACAATTACCTATCTTATGTCTACGACAAACTTGGCATGAAGCAAAAAGCCACGGAGCAGGCTACGCTATTTGCTGATCGCAAGGAGGACGTGGAAGTGGAGCCTCTGGCACAAGAGTTCTGGAGTAAGAACGATGACGTGACAAGCGAGTTGGCGCCGTTTCACATTCACGACGTTCCGATGACGCCCGCGACCAATCACAAGCGGCAAGCCTACGTTATGAAATGAGGAAATTACGCATGAGACGCAGACCATTGATTGCAATAATCACGCTTGCTGGCATCGTCGGCCTCCAGCCCCTAACCAGGGGAGTTGCGCAATCCGGAAGCGCAGCTAATGGAGACAAGTCTGCCAGCCGCCGGCCGGTATCCGGTCAGGTCGAGATGCTCCCTGATGCGCCAGACTTTGAGTTGAAGACCTTGGAAGGCAAAACCGTTCATTTGCGTGACTATCGAGGCAAGGCGGTTCTACTGAATTTCTGGGCAACATGGTGTGTTCCTTGCAAAGAGGAGATGCCATGGCTGGTGGTGTTTCAAAAGCAATATGGTCCAAAGGGCCTCGTCATTCTCGGCATCGCCATGGATGAGTCGGTGGAACCGATGAGGAAATTCGCCCAAAGAATGGAACTAAACTACCCGGTGTTGATCGGCAACAAATGGATTGCGGATCGGTACTACGTGAAGGGGCTACCGGTGAGTATCTTTATTGATCGCAACGGGAGGATTACCGACCAAATCCCCGGAGGAGCTACCCGCAGTTTCCTGGAAAACGAGATCCAGCTTGCTCTGGCAAACGGAGTCCAGCCCACTGCCAGGTAGATGGACTCTGTTTTGCCTCACGTCGAGCTACATCATTTCCAAACTCACAAATGCTGATCGATAAAGCCGTGCAGCCTCTCACTGTAGCCGGCAGGGAGTTCAAAGGTGCGTTCGTCAGCAGCAATGATCACCACCTTGCGCAAGCTGTCATACAGGACGCTGCAGTGGTGGCACATCCCGAGGTGCTCCCTGATTGCCGCACCCAAGCCGCCATCGATGTCGTTGTCGATAAGGTCCGACAGGCGCGCCAGAACTTCCTCGCAGCTTACCATGGTTTTCGCCCCTTTCCGGGGAAGACCCGCTCATACCAGCGAAGCTTGAACGTGGGTGCCAGCTTCTCCCGGATCATCAGTCGCGCTCGGTGCAGTCGCACCTTTAGAACCCCTGCGCTAACGCCGAGTATTTCTTCACATTCAGCCCCCGTTAGTTCCTGCACGTCTCGCAGGATGAAAATTTCGCGATACATTTCCGGCAGAATCTCAAGCGCTTTGCTTACTGCCTCGCGTACCTCAGTTCGCTCCATGGATTCCATGGGGCTTTCGCGCCAGTCCGCAAAGTTACGCGGCATGAATTCCGTCTCTTGATTATTTACCCTTTCCAAAGATTCGAATAGATGACCATGCGAGTTCCGTCTCTTCAGGCGCGCTTCGTTTATCACAATTCTGAATAACCAGGACTTGAATTTCTCCGGAGATGTCAACTGCGGCAAATGGATAAATGCTTTGAGCATGGCTTCCTGTACAGCATCTTCCGAGTCCGCATGATTGCGCAGGAGAGCATTGGCGGCGAGATAGAGTCCCCGTTCATGAGGTCGCACCAGGTCGTGAAAAAGCTTGAGCTCACCCTGCAGGATGCGCCCAATCAAAGCGCGGTTCTGATTTTCCTCGTACAGGTCGGGTCGCGATATCACAGGTGTCAAAACGGCCACAAATGATAACGATTCGCACCGGCAAGAAATGTTACGCAAGACGAATGGATTTTTTAGGGTGTTCGAGCGCCGCTGCCTTTAGAAAAAACAAAATGCCGTAAGAACGTAAGAATTTGCGTCGCGGTGAATCCTTCACTTAATACGTGGTGTCGTGACTTGAAATAAGGAAAGGATCAAACGCAACAAAAGTGCATCTGGTTATCGGCAGCGCTGGCTCGGCTGCCGGAATAAGCGGAACGCGAAGTCGTGAGCATGTTAAAAAAATGGATTCCAACCCCCCTGTTAACACGGAAGGTAAAGGCGCAGGTGTATGATATGCCTGCAAATTCCGTTAAGAAGCGTAAAGCTGACAGAGGTGGCCTTTGGAATCGTTGGGAGAGGTTCGTTCGGCGCAGGAGAGGCAGCTCATCAATGACTGTAAGGCTGGCAAGCGCGAGCAATTCCAGTTATTGATTAGTCCTTATTTGCACAGTATCAAGCTCATTTCTTACTCGATTCTCAAGAACACATCCGACATGGAAGAGGTAACCCAGGAGAGCATATTAAAGGCATTTACTCACATCAATCAGCTGCGAGAGGGAGAGAGTTTTAAAGCCTGGGTATTGCAGATCGCCGGGAACGAAGCTCGAATGCGGCTGCGCAAGGACCGAAAGCACTTGTATTCGTCCGTAGAGGAGGAGATCAGCGAGAAGCCCTTTCAGCCCAGACAATTTGTAAATTGGCGAGCCATTCCCTCCGAAGAACTGGAGCGGAAGGAGCTTCGCCGTGTGCTTACCGCGGCTCTCGAATGTCTGGAAGACGGATACCGGGAAGTCTTTGTTCTTCGGGACGTGCAGCACCTGAGCGCTGCCGAAACGGGAAAAATCCTGGGTATCAGCGAAGGAGCCGTCAACACGAGATTGCATCGAGCACGTTTGCAGATGAGGGAGCATGTTACTCCATTCTTCCGTGCGCCTCGCCCTATGTCGATGACCATGCCGCTTAAGATGATGCTTTTGATGGGCAAGACATGGATGCGAAAGACAATCACTTGTCGTCATGTGACAAGACAGATCTCAGCTTACATCGACGGACAATTGACTCCAGAGTTGCGAGCAAAGATTGACGAACATCTGCGCCTCTGCGACCGGTGTTCCATTGTTCTGGACACAACCCGCAAGCTCCTCTACGTTGCAGGGGACGAAAAGGTTTTCGAGGTCCCGTTCGAATGCCGCGTCAACTGGGAGCAGATTACCGGGATGGAGCATTTCCGGCCGAATAGTCCTGACGGCTAGCGCCCTGCCTACGCCACTTCGCCCCTACGATTGTTGGATCATCCGGGTTGCATTGCAGCCCGCCGCCATCTTCGAGAACTGAGCAGGTTGTCAAAGTTCGGCACAGACACCGTGCGTCATTCACCGCCTGTAACTTTTTTTCCATCAACGTATCTTACCTTTAGCCCGTTTGTGGCCTGTTTCTCTGGCCAGCGATTCAGGGCCCAAATTTGCCAAGGAGATTCTGAGAAATGACCAAATCAATTCGAGCTTTACTGATGGGCGCGGCACTCACTGGCCTGACAGCCGGCACTAACGTTGCGGCAATGGCGCAGAATAGCGGCGACCAGGACAAAACGCAAACCGCCGACAGCGGCAAGAAGTCGGACAAGAAAGCCAAGGTTGAAAAACATACCTGCAAAGGCCAGAACTCCTGCAAGGGCAAAGGCGGCTGCGGGGCAACAAAGGGGAAGAACGATTGTAAAGGTAAGGGTGGGTGCCGGACAGATGGCAAGCCCATGGAAGACGAAAAGAAATAACCCTGGTCCCTATCAGTTCACGGGACCTCTCGGTTGGAGGCCCGGCCGCCCCCGGCTGGTCCTCTATTTTAAGAATCATTCCATAGCGTGGAGCGCGGGCCTTTGGAGAAAATAAGGATGAAGTCGCTTAACGTTGCATATTCCTGGTTATTGCGCGGAGCAAATTATCTTCAGTCGCCATTCCTGCTGGCGATACGCTTGTATTGGGGTTGGCAGTTCTGGCAGGCAGGTCATGGAAAACTCTCTGACATTGGAAAAGTCATAGATTTTTTCACCAGCCTCGGAATCCCAGCGCCTTCATTGAACGCGCACTTCATCGCGTGGCTGGAGGCAATTGGGGGAATCCTCCTGATTCTCGGCCTTGGTTCGCGGCTTATTTCGCTGCTCCTGGCCGCTAACATGACCGTGGCCTTCATTGTTGCTGACCGCGAAGCGCTGGGTTCAATCTTTTCTGATCCTGACAAATTCTACGCCGCCGCACCTTACACTTTTCTGTTTGCATCTCTGCTGGTGTTCGTCTTTGGTCCGGGATGGCTTTCTCTGGACACTCTGATTGCGCGTTACCGAAAGAAGCGGGCAGCGGCGGCAGCCTCTGGCGCAAGCTAGCCTGGCGGGTGTGCTGGAGCGCGGAACGCTGAAGGAACCTTGTAACCTTCGGCACTAAGATCCCGGATTCCCCAAGCGCGCGGCAATTCGCGACGATATTGGCGAATGAGAGATTCAGGCGGTAAATCGTCTGGTAGATGCGCAGTTTTGCTCTAGCGTCGCGGTCAGGCATGACGGCCTCCGGCCTGTGGCTGTCCGGTAGGGCGGGGACTGCGGGAGGGTCGTCCTTGTCCGTCGTGAAGCGCAAGATAATGTCCAGGAGCAGGTCTACGAGCGAAGTTCCAAGCCGCTTCGTCGCGACACGAAGACAGGCCTTCAGGTTCCCGTGTCTCAGACTCCGTGTGGGGGAGCCAGCAGATAGCCGAACAATGGGAAGCCGGGAATGGGAACGGCGCGAGGGTCTTTCGCCGGTTTTCATGTGCCTCCTTACGACCATGAACCATCGTGCGCTGGTTCCCGGCCATAACGTGCTCATGAATAATGCCAGATTAATGGTATTCGTACCAGAATAGTGGGATCGCGATTTGGAGCCATACCAGAGAATCGGTATGGATGGCTCAGATATCACAATCCCTGCAGGTACGGTTCGGCCAGCGCGTCAAGCGGCTCCGCGAAGCGCGCGGCTGGAGCTTTACCTATCTCTCCGTTCATAGCGGGCTTGCCAAGAACACGATTGTCGAGGTAGAGAGCGGGCGCACGGAGCCCAGGCTCAACACGATTGCGGCGCTCGCGGGCTCCTTCGACAAAACCCTTTCGGAACTGCTGCGGGGATTGTGACACCAGCGTCGCAATCGGCACCGTTCGATGCATGGAGCCCTTCACTCTTCGCTGGAGAGATAGGCTCACGCGCGACCACGCTCTCGCAGGTCAAGATGACGCTAGAGAAGGCTGGCATCCAGATCCTCAATGAAGAGAGTCCGGAAGTGCGGATCAAAAAGAAATAATCGCGATTTCTCAGAACCACGGTGCAAGTGTTGGAAGGCAGCGATTTAAGAGACAGTCGGTAATAATCACTTGACGGCGATGCGCTGTTGCGCGGCAGCATGCCCTCGACTACGGATAATGTGTGAATGATATTGCACATTCGTAAACAGCGCTTCAGATTTATCTATAGGAAAAACAAAAATTCGCTTCCCAAAAGTCGTATCTTTGGGGCAAGGATTTCGGATGAGGAACTCGTTCGTGACGTCCCAGAGTCGACAGCAGTGGTCTCAACGGGTTATAGGGGCGCGAAAAGGCACAAGTCGGAATTGACTTGTTTGAAATCAGGAGGAAGCCGACAGCTAGGCTGTGACAGGGAAGTAGTGTCCGACATATTTCATTGATTGGCCGCTACTGTCGATCAATGGATCTCTCCCAAAGTACCTCAGGATCATCTCTGCCCAAGACAATCGGCGTGGGTGGGGACGTCGTTCTTGGCTCAGCAGCCTAAACATGATGGCGAAGACACGGCTTCGGGAACGCGGCGCCAGCAAGCCGTAGTAGCGGACGGAATGCACGCATTTATCGGGTACGTGATCCGCTAGAATCTGGATGAATTCCTCTTTAGTCAGCTCATCCAAAACGGTCTCTTGGGTGGCAGTGTCTTTGGTCAAAAAATTTAACCATGGGCCCGTCGATTTCCTGGAAGCGATGTTGCGCAATAGGTGGCCGTCGAATGTAGCGGGCCGCGTACCCCAAGAAATGACGCTTCGAGATTCGTGCTTGCATGTCAACGTGCCAGCCGACTTCGTATTTGTCTGCAAGTAGTTCTCGCAACTCCCAGCTTTTCAAGTCTGATTTCAGTATTCCTGCCTTAAGAGCGAGACGCAGATATGTGATGATGCCATGTCTCCACAACTTCATAAAGCCCACCGGATTGAGGGTCAACCCTTCTGTCCAGCGGCTTTCCGCTTCCGAAAGGCCGCCGGCGGAGACCAGCATATGAAGGTGTGCATTGAAATTCAGATGCCGCCCGAAAGTGTGTTGCACCACCAGGATGAGGGGCCGCACTCCAAATATGTCTTTCATCCACTGCAAGACAACCTCACCGCCGATGGTAGGGAGGTCATGCAGCAAGTGCCGGTTTTGCTTAAAAATACGCCAGAAAACATCGGGCATGGTAAAGACTAGGCCGGCATAGGAAACATCTGGGAGCTGGGTCCACTGCTCCCGTTGCCATTGAAGCGTAGCTCGATAACCACAGCTAGGGCAGGACCGCACTTTACATGTGAAATAGACACGTCTGACCTCCGTTTCAGAAGCATAAAGGAGCCATCCCAATACCGGCGTTCTACATTCGATCATTTTCCTGAAGCTCTCGCGGACGCACGGGCGAGTCTCGTCGTGATCCCAGACAAGCCGAATGTCTTTAAGAATCTGCTTTATCGGTTCTTCTAATTGCATGGAGAGGACTCCTCTCGAAATCCAAGACGTTGGGCTATATCTTCTGAAAGAGCAAGAATTGACGCCGGCGCCTTAATGAAAATCACGTCCACGGCCCCGAGCACTTCTGGTGCCAGAGAGCCCAATCGGCCTATAGTCTCGCTCAACGTTGCACTTTTCCACCGGCTTGCTGGTCGTCGTTTATACTTCAGCTTTTTCACCTGCCGGGCAACCAGCTTTTCTGCAACTCTCTCCATGTCACGATGTCGCCTATAAAGCTTCAGATTCTCGCACTGGCAGATGCGTGATTCTTTCGACCATCTCCAAGCCCTATCGATCTTGATCTCTCCGTTGCACAGTGCTCGCAAGATTTCCGGATCGCCAGTCTTAAGCACTTCTAGGGCGTGGCTGAGGGTGCCGACAGAAACGCCAGCGGCGACCGCGATCTCCTTGCGAACATCAACCTTCTGAGCTTCAGTCAATTTTGACGAACCCTTGCTCTTACCGCCGGCCTGCTGGTGCTGTAACGCTTTTTCTTTGAAAGATTTCGCCAGGCCTCGTGCCATGCGATCCGGCTGAAGGGTGACAACCCTGAAGATGGACGATGACAAAGTAGAAGCCGACGAAGCGCTTCTTCCTCAGAAATGTTGTATTCGATGCATTCGACAGTTGTGCGTCCTTGCAATCGCGCGACTTCCAGGCGGGCATACCCATCGATAACGATGCCCTTTGATGTGACTATCAGGGGAAAAAGAAATGCGTCTTCACCCATTTCGAGCAGAGCATTCAGCCTCGATGCAGGAACTTTGATGCCGAGTCGCGCATAGCTGGGGTGCGGCCGGAGGTCACCCACTGGCCAGGGGACGAGTTGGTACCGAGTGTGTGTGACCGTCGGGGGATTGTGGGAGGAAACGCTCTGGCCATTTTGTGGATTTCTTGGTTCCGAATCCGGCCAGATACGTCCGCGATTGTCCGAGAATTGAGGTTCAGCCATGCCCAGCGCCTGGCGTCGTCACGGGTAGCTTCAGAGGCACGATTGCAGAAGAAGACAGATCATTCCATTGCCAAGGAATAGCGGCCCAGCATCATCCGGACACACGGCGATCTGGAGTGTGCCGTAAATGTGCCATACCGCCACGACTGGCCGTCAACTTTCGGCTACTTCTGCAACCTTTGCGATACCTTCCGTGCGAGCGTATTTTGTGGGCAAGTTATTGATTTGAATGGTGGGCGGTCACGGACTCGAACCGTGGACCTCCTGCTTGTAAGGCAGGCGCTCTAACCAGCTGAGCTAACCGCCCCCGAGGAGCGCAACGCTTGCCGCAAAAAAATCTGCTTCAATGCGTTAGAACCGCAGTATAACAGGCGCTGCCAGAGCTCGGTCAAAACCGATTCCCAAATTGGAACCACATGCCATTTAACGTTTACTACGGTTACTGAGGTTACTGGAACGGCGGTGCTTCATGGGTCGGCCGGCAACCTGCCCGTGATAGGCTCAAGCCTTGTCCTGACAAGGGAATGTGAACGATGGCCACCTTGTTCGATAAGCTCCCAACGATTCTTGTGCTGGCCGTAATGGTGGGCATTTTTGTTGCCCTCCGGCGGCACGTGAAATCGGCGCGCCTGCATCTTTGGATTACGGCGTGGGTGTTGATCTTTGTTCATTTCTTTGTCCAGTTGTTTGAACCGTCCGAGGGCAACGTGCCGCCAGTCACGGCCTTGATCGACTGGGGCTGCCTTCAGCTCTCTGCGCTGTTCTTTGTCGCTTCACTGACCTCATTCTTTGAGAACCTCCGGCTTACGCTCAGCTTGCTGGTCCTGACGGGCATTCCGGCGCTCGCCTACACCGCCGGCGAAGCGTATGACCTAAAGTCGCGGACGCTCTATATTGCATGCATTGCCATCATCTTTTATGGCGCACCGTTGTTTGTGGCGTTAACGCGTAAGTTGACGGTGGTGTTCTTGTACTGGGCGCCATTCGTGTTCATTACCGGTACGGTTGCGATAAGGCAGGCGTGGCGCCACGATTTCGACTTCGGCGGTAACGCTCTGCTGGCGTTAAGCTTTGCATTCCCCGGCTTCCTCTTCTGGCGGCGCTATCAGCGCTGGACCCCCGGCGTGATTACCAGCGCGGGCGGCTTTCTGCTGTGGGGATCGGTATTTCCAATCGGCGCCATACTGGACAAGTGGGCGCCGCAATTGAAGGTGAACCCCGAACTCTGGAATACGCCCAAGTTTTTTGTCGCTTTTGGAATGATCCTTACGCTGCTGGAAGACAAGTCAGAGTTCCTGCGATCGGCCCGCAAACGGGAGCGCAAGGTCAACCATCAGTTGCAGAAGTTTGCCGGAATCACCTCGCGCCTGCTGAACGGCGTGGACGTGAATTCAATGTGCAGGGAAATTGCCGAGGCCGTTCGCGAAACCAGCACCTTTGATCGCGTGGCAATCATACTGAGCCCGGACGGCAAGAACCTGTATGCCGCCGGATATTCGGGATATGACGGCGAAGCTGCCAAACTGGTGGAACACAAATGCAGCAACGTATGGAAGTTTGACACTCTGGTGGAGGCATGCAGCATCGGCACCAGGCTGGGGCAATACTCAGTGTTGCTGGACCCTGAACAAATGGCGCGATATGGCCAGATTCCCAGCCCCACCACGTACGAGCCTTCGCAATACTGGAAGAAAGGCTGCCAGGTACTTGTGTCATTGCAATCTACCCGTGGAGCGCACGTAGGATGCATTGCCCTGAGTGATCCGCGCGAAGTTTCCCGCGTTACTGAAGAGGAAATGTCCAAGATCGAGCTGCTGGCAGGCGATCTGGCGGTGACCATTGACAACGCCGCGCTGCACCGGCAACTGGCGCGCTCGGAGAAGCTGGCTGCCATCGGACAGCTAGTGGCGGGCGTGGCCCACGAGCTGAACAATCCTCTTACTTCCATTGTCGGCTATTCCGAGCTGATCAGTGACGATCTGCCGTCCGGGCCGGGCCGGCAAAAGCTGGACAAGATGGTCCGGGAAGCCCAGCGCATGAAGCGGATCATTGAAAACCTTTTGCGCTTTGCCCGGCAGAACACGTTGGAGAAAAAATCGGCCAATCTTGAGCTGTTATTGCAGGATGTCCTGGCATTACGGGAATACCACCTGCGCAATCATGATATCGAGGTGAAGCTCGATATCGAGCCCAGCCTTCCGGCGGTGGCGCTGGATGAAGATCAGTTCAAGCAGATCCTGCTGAACTTGCTGAACAATTCCATTGACGCGCTCGAAGGCGCCATGGACAAGCGGATACGCGTTGAGGCAGTGCGTCGCGAATCGCGCGTGGTCCTGCGTTTTGACGATACTGGCCCCGGCTTTGCCGACATGAACCGCGCCTTTGATCCTTTCTATACCACCAAGCCGGTGGGCAAAGGTACTGGACTGGGCCTCAGCATCTGTTATGGGATTGTGAAAGAGCATGGCGGAGAGATTTCCGCCACCAATCTTGAACCGCACGGAGCGCGCGTGATTCTGGAATTGCCGGTTCATGCCGGGGTTCTCGAAGCCAATCCAGCCTTGGCCAAATGAGTTCTCCTGGCCGGCGTAGGCAGGCCGCGCCGGGTTTTAGTTCGACAACCCTCATCTTTCCGCACGACACATTCTTCAAATAGCCGCAAAATATCAGAACACTTGCCGTTCTCCAGCTGTCTTCTATCTTAAGGAAGGCAAAATGGCGGGGCAGGCGATATTGGGAGAAACCGTTCTGAAACACGTGACGGCCACGGAAGCTGCGGTGCCCACAGTTGAAACCCTGGTGGCGGGCCACGCGCGGATGGTCTTCCGGATCGCCTATTCGATTCTGCGCAATCACCATGATGCTGAAGACGCGGTGCAGGAATGCTTTCTGCGGGTCGTGAAACACAAAAGTCGCCTGCACAAAGTGCGCAACGCCAAGACGTGGCTGGCGCGCGTGGCGTGGACCACGGCTCTGGACAAGCGACGCTCCGGGCGGATGACGGCGCTGGGTGAAGATGCTGTAGGCGAATTGGGTCTGGATTCACTACCGGACACGGCGCCTGGGGCTGACGATCAGCTTGACTTGCGGCAGAAGCAGCAAGTGTTGGAGCGATTAGTGGCCGGCCTTCCTGAAGAACTTCGCTATCCGCTGGAACTCTCAACCGTGCAGGAGCTGAATTCGGCGGAGATAGCCGAGGTGATGGAGATCCCAGAAGCTTCCGTGCGAACGCGGCTCTTCCGGGCGCGCAAGCAGCTCAAAGAGAAACTGGCAGTCCTGCTGGAGACAAAACGATATGACTGACCACGACAAAGACAGACATCTCGACGAAATGCTGGACTCGCTGCTATCAACGTATTCCTCGGCTGAGCCCAGACCTGGACTGGAGAACAGGATTCTTGCCAACGTGCAGAATGCAGGCGAGGCAGGACCGACATGGTGGAATTTCAAATGGCTGTGGGCGGGAGCGGTGGTGGCAGCGGCGATCATTGTTGCTGCTTTGCTGATCGGCGGACACCGCCGGGTTGATGTGCCGGAAAAGAAGGTTGTTCAGACACCACAACCTGCGCCTCAGCAACCAGCGGTCCAACCCAGTTTGCCGAAGGCGGCTTCGAATGCGGAGGTTCGCCAGCCTAAGCCACCGGTTCCATCGCAGCCGCACAATGTTTCGCTGGCGTTAAGTGAGCGTCCGCCGATTTTCCCCACGCCCACGCCTTTGTCCGAACAGGAGCAGCTGCTATTGCGTTATTTCGCCGGCACGCCCCGTGAAGAGGTGGTCGCACAGAGCCATCCTGACGAACCGCCGGTGAGCGGACAAGATCAGACCGAAGCTATACCTGACCTATCACATATTCCTCAAAGACTCAGCAATACTCGATAAGGAGAGAGCATGAAGATTCTTACTCAAATGATGTTAGTTCTGGCGCTGGCTGCCAGCCTGTTTGCACAGCAGCCGGCAAAAGATACAGCTGACCAGCCAGCCAAGGACCAACCACCAAAGAAAGAGGTCCTGGCAGGCCGGGACGGCATGACAGAGAACTTTTTCAAGCTCGCCTTCGTGATGTATGAGCTTGACGATGCCAAGCGTACCAACCAGCGTGATTACATGTTGATTGGCAGAACCGACAATCAGCCTTCGAGCATACGGGTCTCTACGCGCGTCCCCGTGTATACGGAGGAAAAGAAGATGACATATGTTGATGCCGGATTGACGATTCGCTGCTCCTTGAAAGAACAAGTGGACCGCAGGGTGCAGTTGCACTGCGATATTGAAATCAGCAGTTTTGTCCGCCCGGAGCAGATTGCGGGCAGCGGGAATGCCGGCCCGGCAGCGCCGGTCCTGCGAACCACGCGAACCGAATCCTGGGCGCTTTTGACGCTGGGCAAACCTGCTATTCTCACCACCGTCGACGACATCAACAGCGCCAAGCGCATGCAGGTTGAAGTTACGTCTACAAAGATGGACTAGTCACAGGGAAGAGAAGAGGCGCTGAGGGCGCCTCTTCTTTACCTCTCTCGTAGCAATCTGACAGGTATCATAAGGCGTTCACGCGTAGCCTCAGATAAGGCGGGCGAGCTTCAATAAGGGAAAGTCACTAGATCGCCCGGAACGAGCTTGTTGTACTATGTTTCGCATGAACCGCCAGCTCTTGCTTGCTCTATGCCTCACCGTCCCCGCTGCGACGCAAAACGTGGCCGACAATGCCAAGCCTGCGACTCCGACTCCCGCCTCGGCTAGCGCCAGCACCAGCGCGGCCGCTGAGCCTCTGCTTGCCGCCCATGCGCTCATGAAAGACGGAAAATTCAGGGACGCTGCAGCGGCATTCAAAGTCATTGTGCAAAAAGATCCGACGTCAGCGGATGCTCAGGCGGGCCTGGTTCGCAGTCTGTTGCGCTCGCACCAGATTGATGAAGCCGAGGAGGCCGGCAAGCAGGCGCTGGCTGCCGTGCCATCTTCCGCACTGGTCCACGCCGCTGTGGGTGACGTTGCTTTTCGCGCGGGACGATTCGCCGATACTGAGGCTGAATACCGGGCCGCTTTGAAGTTGGATCCGAACTCCGCTCGCGGCCAGTTTGGCATGGGCCGCATGTTCCAGATGGTTTCAATGAACAAGAGGGCCAAGGAGGCGTTTGCCAAGGCGCATCAGTTGGACCCGGATGACAAGCAGATTGCGGACCGGTGGCTGGAAACGCTTCCTTACGCCGAGCGACTGGAGCAAGCGAAAAAGCTGATCGGCGACCATCCTACGGAAAGGGAGAAAGCCTATATTGATCTCCTGACCGCCATTGCCAAGAAAAAGCCCTGGGCGCTAGCCACAGAAATCAAGCCGACTGAGATCAAGATGTTGCCTTATGGTCATTCGCAGGCCTATGCCTTTACTGCGAACAGCGAGGGCGTTGCCAACATCAGGAAAGGCTTTGGCGTCAGCGTCAAGTTTAATGATCGTGTTTCAGCCGATGTCCTTTTAGATACCGGCGCCTCGGGCCTGTTGATCGGGCGCAAGCTGGCGGAAAGAATCGGGGTTGAAAAGCTCGCCGACAGTTACTTCGGCGGTATCGGGGACAAAGGACCGGTTGAGGGCTACATCGGTTGGGTGGACAAGATCAAAATTGGAAGCATTGAGTTTCACAACTGCCTGGTGGAGGTTTCCAGCCGGTCTGACATTATCGACGAAGCTGGCTTGATGGGCGCTGACGTGTTCAGCGAGTTCCTGATTACCCTTGATTTCAAGGAATGGAAGCTGTTGCTCAACCCTCTGCCCAAGAACCCTAACACCTCTTCGCAAGACGATGAGTGGCAGGACCGCTACATTGCCCCGGAGATGCAGGCTTACACAAAAATCTGGAAATTCGGCCATCACCTCATCATGCCTGTGGTGGTGAGCGATAAAGCAATGGGAAATCTCATGATCGATACCGGCGCCAGCTTCAATAGTGTCTCGCCCAAACTGGCCCACCAGGTAACCAAGCTCACCTATGAAGGTATGGGAGTGCGCGGCGTCAGCGGCAGGGTGAAAGAGGTATTGAACGGCGATAAGGCCATCCTGATGTTCGGCAAGGTGCGTGTCCGTAGCGATGACATTCCGGTCTTTGATATCACCAGCACCAGCAATTCCTTCGGCACCGAAATTGGCGGGTTCGTCGGAATCAAGACTCTCGTCCAAATGAAGATGACGATTGATTACCGTGATGGCCTGGTCAACTTCGAAGTGTACGATTTCAAGCCGGCCCGCGAATAAGTGGTCCTCTCATTACAGAGAGGACGCAAGATTCCGCAGCGCCGGCATTCTGTAGCTATGCCGGCCCTATGCCTGCTCTTGCTCCTCTACTTGTTCGCGTCGCCCGCCTGGGCGCAATCGTCTGCGATCCAGGAGCCGCTGGGAGCGGCCCGGTCGCTCTTTAAGCAGGGCAGATTCAGCGATGCTGCGGCGGCATACCGCGCTTTGCTTGGTAAGCAGTCCTCCGCTGAAGCCTACTCCGGACTGGTGCAGAGCCTGCTCAAGCAGGATGACGTCAAGGCCGCGGAAGAGAGTTCGCAAAAAGCTCTTGCTGCGTTGCCTGACTCCGCGCTGTCCCACGCCGCGCGCGGTGATGTCTATTTCCGCCGCGGGCTGATCCCCGAAGCCGAAGGCGAGTATAAAGCCGCGTTGAAGCTCGATGACAAATCTGCCCGGGCCTGGCTTGGTGAAGGCAAGGTGGATGCGGTCTTGGCCCGTCGCAGTAAGGCCAAGACGGCCATCGCCAAAGCCCATGAGCTTGATCCCGAAGATGGCGACGCGCTGTACGAGTGGGCGCTCCGCCAGTCTTATCCGGAAAACGTTGCCGCCCTGGAAAAGCACCTGGCTGAATTCCGTAACGACGCGGAAACCGAGCATCATGAGCGCGAATACACAGCATTCATCAAGGCCATTGCCGGACGCAAGGTCTGGGTGCCAGCGCGCGACGTGGAGCGCACCGAAATCAAGCTGGAGCTCTTGACCGTTGGCTCCAGCATGGCCCGGCGCGGGTACGGGCTGCGCGTGCGCCTGAATGATCGAGCCACGGTGACGCTGCTGCTCGATACCGGCTCTTCCGGAGTGATCATCACGCGCAAGCTGGCGGAAAAGATTGGCGCGAGCAAGTTATCTGAGCAGGTCCTGGAGGGCGTGGGTAGATCAGGCGGTAGCGCCGGATACAAGGCTTGGGTGGACAAGGTGGTCATAGGCGACCTTGAATTTCACGAATGCTTTATTCATGCCACGCCGCGCGAGATCGCCCAGGTTGATGGCACCATCGGCACAGACGTGTTTGCGAAGTATCTCGTCACGCTGGATTTTCCCGCACATAAACTTCGCCTTGACCCGCTGCCTCCGCCGCCGGTTGACGCGACGGACGCTTTTACTCAGGCTTTCAACTTTGGGCATTTTCTGCTTGTACCCACTGACGTCGGGAAAAAATCGGCGGGATTGTTCGTGATCGATAGCGGCGCCAACGCCAACACCATTTCCCCGGATTTAGCGAAATCAATGCCCGATATGCGCGCCTTCAACTCACCCATGGCCGGCGCCAGCGGACAGGCCAACAGCGCTTTCATCGCCGACAGCGCTACACTTCGCTTTGCCAAAGTGCGGAAATTGGGAGAGCGCATCAGCACGCTTGATCTACACTCCGTCAGCAAGGACCTGGGCGTTGAGATCTCCGGCCAGATCGGCTTCAGCGCGATGGAAGAAATGAAGGTCGTTATCAACTATCGCGATGCGCTGGTGGAGTTTGTGGGGAAGTAGACGACAGGAGAAGAGACAAAGCTTCGGGCAAACCCAAGTCGCTCATTTGCCAAGCCTAAGCCGCCCTCGTATTATGATCCCGCTCGAACCACATCAGGAGCAACGTCCGCATGTCCAGAAGCTATGCTTTTGTCGTTTTGTTGATCTGTTCTTTTTCCGTCTCATTTTCATTCGCGCAATCGTCTCAGCCGGTGCCCCAGACGTCGGAAGACAAGCGGGCCAAGAAATCTTCTACCGGCAAACCGGCTAAGCAGACGCCGGCCAAGCCGGCGGCGCAGCCGCAAGCCGCGCCATCACCCGGACAGATCGACGAAAAGCTCTTCGGCGCCATGCGCTGGCGGCAGGTTGGCCCGTTCCGCGGCGGACGCGTACTGGCCGTCACAGGCGTACCCGGCGAGCCCAACGTTTTCTATTTTGGCGCTGCCGCGGGAGGCGTGTGGAAGAGCACTGACGCGGGCGCAAACTGGCAGCCGCTCTTTGATAAGCAGCCTATCGCATCCATCGGGGCCATCGCGGTGGCGCCTTCCGATCACAACATTATTTACGTCGGCTCGGGCGAAGCCTGTATTCGCGGCAACATTTCTTATGGCAATGGCGTGTACAAATCGATGGACGCGGGCAAGACGTGGAAGAACGTCGGACTGAAAGACTCGCGCCACATCGGCGCGGTGATTGTCGATCCTAAGAACCCGAACGTCGCTTTTGTTGCGGCGCTGGGTCACGCATATGGCCCGAACGAAGAGCGCGGCGTCTTTCGCACTACCGACGGCGGCGCAAACTGGCAGAAGATCCTTTATAAGGACAACAAAACCGGCGCGATTGACGTGGTCTTTGATCCCAACAATGCCAGCACGCTTTTCGCCTCGCTGTGGGAGGTCTCGCGTACGCCGTGGAGCCTAAGCAGCGGCGGCCCGGGCAGCGGACTCTATAAGTCTACTGACGGCGGAACCACCTGGACCCGTCAGGAAGGCCACGGCCTGCCTTCGGGAATTATGGGACGGATCGGCATCTCCGTCTCCGGCGCGGACTCGAACAAGATTTACGCCATGGTGGAATCAAAAGAAGGCGGGCTCTACCGTTCCGACGACGGCGGCGAGAACTGGATCCGCATGAATGAAGATGGGCGGCTTCGCCAGCGCGCCTGGTACTTCAGCCACATCTTTGCCGATCCCAAATCCGCCGACACGGTTTACGTGCTCAACACCGGTATGTTTCGTTCCACGGATGGCGGGCGGTCATTTAATCTTTTGCCCGCACCTCACGGCGACCATCACGGCCTGTGGATCGATCCGGAAAATCCCGAGCGACTGATTAACGGCAATGATGGTGGCGCGACCGTTTCGATCGATGGCGGTCGCACGTGGTCCACGCAGTACAACCAGCCCACCGCGCAGTTTTACCACGTGATTACCGACAATCGCTGGCCGTATTACATTTACGGCGCACAGCAGGACAACTCCACCGTCGCCATTAAAAGCTATGACGATGATGGCGTGATCGGACGGCAGGACTGGTACGCGGTGGGAGGCGGAGAGTGCGGCTATATCGCGCCGTATCCGCCAGATCCCAACGTGACTTTTGCCGGCGCGGAAGGCTTCATCTCGCGGTTTGATAAGCGTACGGAGCAATTGATTGATATCTCTGTCTGGCCGCTCGATGTTTCGGGCAATGGCGCGGAAAAATTGCTGCACCGCTTCCAGTGGACGTCGCCGTTGCTGATCTCGCCGCACGATCCCAACACCATCTACTCAGCGGCGGAGATGGTCTTCAAATCCACCGACGGCGGGCAGAGTTGGACGCCCATCAGCGGCGACCTCACGCGCAATGACAAGGCCAGGCAGAAACCCTCCGGCGGAGCGATCACGCTGGACATTACCAGCGTGGAGTATTACGACACGGTTTTCGCCCTGGCTGAATCGTCCCTGAAGAAAGACATGATCTGGGCCGGCACCGATGATGGCCTGGTCCAGCTCACAACGGACGGCGGCCAGCACTGGACCAATGTCACGCCTAAAGACCTTCCTGAGTGGAGCATGGTGAGCATTATTGAAGCATCACATCAAGATGCAAACACGGCTTACATCGCGGTGGACCGGCACAAGCTCGACGATTTCCGCCCGCTGATCTTCCGCACGCGTGACGCCGGCAAGAACTGGATTCTGGTGGCGAATGGAATCCCGGAAGGTTCTTACGTCCGTTCGGTGCGGGAAGATCCCAAGCATAAAGGCCTGCTTTATGCCGGGACGGAAACCGGCGTCTATTTTTCCGCCGATGACGGCGGCCACTGGCAGCCGTTGAAGCTGAACCTCCCCACTGTTCCAATTCACGATCTTGAAGTCCACGGTGACGACCTGGTGGCGGCCACGCACGGCCGCTCTTTCTGGGTGCTGGATGACATTACGCCGCTGCGGCAGCTGGAAGCGGTGTCGGCGAATTCAGAGATGGTCCTTTACAAGCCGCAAACCGCGCTGCGTTTGCATTTGCCGACTGACATCGATCGCCGCGGCCCTGTGGGCGATAATCCGCCGCCCGGCGTCATCATCGATTACTACTTTAAGACCGCGCCCAAAGATGAAGTAAAACTTGAGATTGTGGATTCCAACGGCAAGCTAGTGCGGACGCTTTCAAGCAAGGAAAAGAAGGGCGACGAGCAGCCGCCGGAGTGGCCAGACCAGGTGAAGGAGATCACTACCATTCCTGCTTCGGCGGGCATGAACCGTTATGCCTGGAACCTGCGCTGGGAGCCGCCGGTCAAGATTCCGGGAGCGTTTTATAGCGGGATCGGCCCGCAAGGCCCGCTGGCCATGCCCGGTCAGTACACGGTGAAACTCACGGCAGGGAGCCAGAGCCAGTCACAGCCGCTGGAAATAGTTGTCGATCCGCGCGTAAAGGACATAAAGGCCGAGGATCTGCGCAAGCAGTTCGAGCTGGCCATGCAGGTGCGTGACGCCAACACGGAGCTGCATCGAGCCGTCAACCAGATTCGCGCTCTGCGCGCCGAGCTTAAGGCAGTGCATCAACGCTTTGAAAATGACGCCAGCATGAAACCGCTGCTTGAGCACGCCTCGGTGCTCGATAAGAAGATGACGCCGGTCGAGGAACAGCTGATACAGGTGAACATGAAGGGATCAGAGGCCAACCTGGCCTTCCCCAACATGCTCAATGAGCAGCTGGATAGTTTCAGCTCCAGCGTGCAGACTGGGGACGGAGCGCCCGCGCGCCAGCAGTATGAAGTGTTCAAAATGCTGCGCGGCCAACTGGACCAGCAACTGGCGGCATGGAAGCAGATCATGACCGCTGACGTGCCGGCTTTCAACGATTTCATGAAGAGCAGCAACGTTCCAGCGCTGTATTTGCCGCCGGTTGGCGAATAAGTCATTGTGGAGCAATGCGTTGTAAATTAAGGTGATTGAAGGTTTTACAAAAATACTGTCTTCCATAGGCATCTTTTCTGGCCTATGATGAAACAAAGAAATAGGCCGTAGCCATGGGTTACGGCCGCCCTACCCGCAAGTTGGCTGTACTCCAGGCCCCCTAGGAGGCATTTCATGCGAGCGATCCTCTTCGTCGATGACCACGAAGTGTTGGCAAGACTGAGCTGCGAGATCCTTGAGATGCAGGGGTATCGTGCGGTCAGCGCCTATAACGGCCCTGAGGCCCTGAAGAAATTCGACGAAGAAGATTTTGACATCCTGGTAACCGACTTTCGCATGGACGGCATGAATGGCGTAGAACTGGCCCGCAAAGTGCATGAAAAGAACCCCGACGTTCCGGTGATCATTGTG
>Ga0137395_10000145_pt1 | contig 24467 bp, 16 predicted proteins | sample czobulk216metaG_FD_108283 | JGI IMG/M metagenome (GOLD analysis project Ga0137395, IMG submission 108283) | Vadose zone soil microbial communities from Angelo Coast Range Reserve, California, USA - czobulk2.16 metaG | ecosystem: Environmental > Terrestrial > Soil > Vadose zone | place: USA...
CTAGGGACGAAAGGCTCTATGGCGCCAAATCGGCCACTGAAGCCGACTGGCCGAGGTGGACACGCAGTTTTTCCGCCACCAGGTTGACATTCGGCTCAGTAAACATAGAGGGATGATCACCGGGCATCCAGTGAAATTCGACTCCGCCTGATACCAGATGCTCCCAGCCCAGCCTGAAGTCGAAATAAGGGCCTTCCGGCCAAGCGCTCGACTGCAGCAGAACCACCTTTCCGGGATACGGTTGGGGCTCATAGCGGTGAAAAGCTGGGTGAACGATGTCGTCCGTATTGCCCGTCGCGCCTGCGTTGCGGTCCGTGGTCAACTGCCAGGCGAGACGCTGGATCTTGCGGCGCGCCTCATCCAATCGGTCGAGCAGATAAGCGGGAGTCTCCCGGGCATCTAAGTGCAGCAGATTCGACAAGTGATACTTGATTCGCCCGGAGTACCGGCCGTCCGTAAAGGGATTCTTGTAGTAAGCCTGGTTATGGCCGTCGAATAACGCCAACAGCGCTACTTCTTCACCCCGCTGAATGAGTTGCCTTGCCACTTCGTAAGCCAGCACCGCATTGACACACAACCCAGCAAGAAAGTACGGTCCCCTGGGCTGCGCTTCTTGCAGGGCTTGGACAAGCAAGTCCGCTATGTCTTCGAAGCGATAAGGTACGGGAAGCTTGCTGCTGTCCGTGTAAGGCAGATCAAGACCGAAGAAAGGCTGGTCCAAACCCAGTTTCTGGGCCAACAACCGAAAACGTGGTCCACCGCGGATCCAGAATAGTGGCGGCTTCGATCCATTGGGCTGGATGGGCACAATCGCGCGTTCGTGTAAGCTCTTGCCGGCCTGGCTCAACGACTCCGCCATCCGCTCAATCGTCGGCGCCTGAAAGACGAATGCCAGCGAGAGCGGCCTGCCAAATTCCTTCTCGATGCCCGCCAGGAGTTGGGCCGCCAGTAGCGAGTGACCGCCCATGGCAAAGAAGTCCTGCGTCACATCCTGGCTGTCGGTCCTTAGGACGCGTTGCCAGATGGCGAGCAGGCGCTTCTCGACATGGTTTCTGGGCAAGCAGATCTGCGCAGGTGCGACATCGCCTGGAACGTCCTCCGAAAGCAGCAACCGTGAGCGATCCACTTTGCCGTTGGGGGTACGAGGCAGCGCGCGCCGCAGATGGAACGCCGACGGAACCATGTAATTCGGCAACCGCCTCGTTAGGAAGATTCGCAGTTCGTTGCTCGATGTATTGAACTCCTCACGCGTGGCAACGTAAGCAGCCAGGTGCCGATCGGGCGAGCCGTTGCTGTGGGCCACAACCATGGCTTCCCGAACGTCTGGGTGCTGCGCGAGAATTGCTTCCACCTCTCCCAACTCGATACGCAACCCGCGGATTTTCACCTGCTGATCGCGGCGGCCGAGAAATTCCAGATTACCATCGGGGAGGTAACGGACCATGTCACCGGTGCGATAAAGCTTGGTCGCCGCATCCGCAGCTACCATCTCCCCACAGAATGGATTAGAAACGAAGCTGGCTTTCGTCAGATCCGGTCGATTCCAGTAGCCACGAGTTACGCCATCACCACCGACGTATAACTCTCCAGGAACTAACGCGGGTACCGGTTCTTGATTGCGATCGAGCACATACAGTTGGGCGTTGGCGATGGGGCGGCCGATCGGAACCGTGCCATCGGATTCTCCCGGCTCACACTGGTACACGCTCGTCCATACGGCGGCTTCGGTTGGACCATACTCATTGAATAGTGAGGCCTGCGGCAGGATCCGGTAGTGATCGCTCACCAACTGCCGCGGACAAGCCTCCCCGGCAACCATCACAGTTCGCAGTGTGGCTATCTGCGAAGCGTCGGCGTGATCGAGCAATTCGCTGTACAAGCTGGGAAATGTCAATGTGTGAGTGATCTGATTCTCGGCAACCAGCCGCGCAATTTCATTGGGCTGCCAGCGAAACTCAGGAGGAGGGATCACCAACGTGCCGCCGGTCGCGAGCGAATGGAAGATACCCGCGACTGAACTGTCGAAGGCATAGGAAGACAACAACAGGAAACTGCCGACGGGATCCTTGTAATACCGCAGACGAGCCTGATTCGAGTGAGCTAAATTGCCATGAGTTACCAAAACGCCCTTCGGGGCGCCAGTAGAACCCGACGTATACATGATGTAAGCCAGGTTGTCGAGCTGTGTGGTGCTTGGAGGCTGCGTCGTTTCGAAACTTGTCTTCTGCCACTGCTCGGAGTCGAGAACAATTGTGCGGATGCGGCGGGACAGACGCGGGGAGGCTAAGTGCGATTGCATCAGCAGTGCGCTCGCCTGGCAATCGGCAAGCATCAGCTCCAACCGTTCCGTCGGATACGCGGGATCGAGCGGAACGTAAGCTCCGCCCGACTTCAGCACCGCCAGGATGCCCACCATCATTTCCACCGAACGCTCGACACATATTGCGACCGCCTGATCTGGTCCTACACCCATGCTGCGCAACAAGCGGGCTAACTGGTCAGCCCGTTTCTCCAGTTCCCCATAACTCAGCTGCCGCGTGCCGCACTTTATGGCTATCGCATGGGGCGTCCTTTGCACTTGGGCTGCAAACAACTCGTCCACGCGCGTCTGTGGCTTGGGTTTCGCCGTCTGGTTCCATTCGACCAAGACTTGGTTACGCTCCGCCTGTGTCAGAAGAGCCAATTCGCTGATCTTGCGCCCGGGGTCGGCGACCACTGCTTCCAGCAGAGTTTGCCAGTGTCCGGCCATCCGCACGATCGCGCTTTCATCGAACCAGGCTGTGCTGTAGATAAAGCGGCAAAGCAGCCCATCCGGTCGATCATCGAGCACCAGGCACAACTCAAACTTGCTGGTACCGGTTTCCACATCGATGCAGGTCAGGTCCCATCCCGGCTTACTGGATGACAGTGGTGGCTCAAGAGAGAACAACACCTGGAAGAACGGATTGCGATTGGGATCGCGTCGTGGCTGAAGTTCTGCCACCAGGCGGTCCAGCGGGACGCCGTCATGAGCCAGCGCATCCAAACTGACTTGCCGCACTCGGTCGAGCAGTTGCCGGAAAGTAGGATTTCCAGAAAGGTCCGAACGCAAAACCACTGTGTTGAGGAAGTAGCCCAGCAGCTTTTCACTCCCGGGACAGTTGCGGCCGGCGGTGTTGCTACCAATCAGAATGTCGTCTTGTCCGCTGTAGCGGTGCAGCAGGGCATTAAAACCGGCCAACAGCGTCATGAACAAAGTAGTCCCTGCCTGCCCGCTGAGACGTCGTAATTCTTCACTCAGCGAAGCCGGCATTTTCAGGGAGTGCATGGCTCCGGCGAAGCCTTGCACCACAGGCCGGGTGCGAGTGATGGGTAGTTCCAGCGCGGACGGAGCCTCAGCTAGTCGACGCTTCCAATACCGAATCCGATCTTCAAACTCATGTCCCTGCTCCCATTCCTGCTGCCAAAGGGCGTAGTCGGCGAACTGGAAATCCAACTCAGGCAAAGGCGAGGGTTCGCTGTGAGAGAACGCTTCATACAACGTAGCAAGTTCCGGCAGAAAGACGCGATAGCCGGAGAAGCCATCGAAAATCAAGTGGTGGAGGGTCATGAAGAGAAGATGCTCTTCGCCATCCAAATGCACCAAAGTGGCGCGGAAGAGCGGGCCCTTAGCCAGATCAAATGGCAGTCGGGCGTCGTCGCTCGCAACGCGGTGTGCCGCCTCCAGACGCTCCGCCTGGGGAAGGCTTCGCAGGTCGACGGCCGGCAGACTGACATCAAAGGGCTCTTGCACAACCTGCATGGCCTGGCCTTGAATCACGGGGAAGACGGTCCGCCAGGCCTCGTGACGCCGGATGATTTCTGTGAGGCTTCGTTCTAGTACAGACCTGTCCAGGACCCCGACACGGCGCACGGTGAGCGGCTCGTTGTAAAGAGGCGTGTCCGGTGCGAGCTGAGCATGAAGCCACAGTTGTTTCTGCGCCGAAGTAAGCGGCAAGACAGATTCGGCGGTCCGTCTTGTCACGCGCCGCGGCGCCTCGCAGGCAGCCTCCGGCCGCCTCCGGAAATATGCTTCCAGCAGTTGCTTGCGTTTCTCCCCAGTAGGCGAAGTATGAGTCATTGATTCGGGCATGCAGCTTCCACTATCGCGCAGCTTCCGCCATGGCGGGAACATTCACAGAATGCGCGAGTCGGGAAAGCTCACCGTTCGTAAGATAGCGAACTCCCTGACGACCACTCACGTAATCCATTACTTCCTTCAGTTCGGACCAGCGGCCGAGTTTTTCCGTTTCCCACGAATGTCCCAGAAGATGCCAGACGCCGCCCTCGATCATAGCCCGGTCAAACAGCTCCTTCCCGAGCTGAACCCAGTTTTTCGAGCGCGCTATAAATCCGGAGGACCTAGCCAGCGCAATCACTTCACCCCGCCGGACCAGATTCTTGATGTAACTCATCCGAGGATGTGGATAGGCTTGCACCGTCACGGGCATGTCAAAGAGCGGAAAGTCAAAGCTCAGAGAAAGCATTCGCAAACCCCGCGCCCCGCGATATCCAGCTTCTTTCACTCGCGTCATGCTCTCGGCATTGCGGCGTCCCTTGGGGTAAGCAAATGAGGCCACCTCCTTTCCCAGAATCCCCTCCAAGACATGCTTGCACTCCCCGATTTCACGCGTCAAGGCGGTGCCAGTAAGATCGGTCAGCACGGGGTGGGTTACCGTATGTGCACCGATCTCGAAACCAGCGCTCGCAAATTCGCGCAGCTGTGATGGAGCCAGCGTCGAACCCTGGCCCAGAGCACCGGTTGCTATGTAGAACGTAGCTGGTAGGCTTCTAATGGCAAGTAATTCAGCAAGCTTTAAGTCGGAGCGGTCCCCGTCATCCCAACTTGTGGTGACCACAACCGTTTTCGCCGAACCTGATTCGAAGTCGCGGAAAGACATAGGAAAGGATCTTAATCTGCCTGTTTCGGGTTCTGGAATGCCTACTCGCTTTCCGATCCGGTCAGTAGCTGCCCTCATCCACTTGAAGCGGCCCGGCAAATATCACTTCGCCACCCGGCAGCGTCGACATCTTCCGATGGAGCAAGATGTAAGACACGACCATATAGACCAGGTTCGCCAGAATCATGCTCCAGACCACGCCCTGCAGTCCGAAGTGCCGGGTTGCCGGAATACCGAGAACGATGGCGATCGCGCTGGCCGCCCCGTTGGCGAAGAACAACGACCTGGGAGATTCCATTGCCCGCAACAGAATCGCTGGTCCCAGGGCGGCGCTCCACAACATGGTTTCCAAGGCAAAAAGCGGAACCAGATAGGACGATTCCATGTATTTGCCAGCATAAACCAGATGAAACAGGGGTTGCCGCAGCGGAATGAGAACCGCCCAATACAGCGCGCCTCCTCCCACAAAAAGTAATGCAAGTTTGCGAGTGAGAGCAGAAGCTCCGCGCTGGCCTTCTTCGGCCTGCACCCGCGCCGCATAGGGCAGAAATAGCATGGACAGCGCGGCGTAGGTCTGCAGCAGCGGGGCGGCAAAATTCATCAGTGCTCGCAACTCCCCGCCCGCCGCTATTCCCGAGAAGCTACTCACCAGCGGAATGTACACGTAATTAGGGATCCAACCCACCACGCAAGTAAGGAGGGCCCACTTGCCGTACTCCCAATGCTTTCTCGACGTATCCGCCAAGCGTAAATGCGTGGTCGCGGGCTCCAGCTTGGCGTTCAGCTGGAACAGCATAATCATGCCACTTACAAACGCCGCGAGCCCCATGACCAGGTATGCGGTAAAAGAGGTAAGCCATCCCCGGTTGTACACAAGGAAGACGCCAGCCGTGACCAGGACACAGTAAAAAATGGAGCCGAAAGCAGCGGGCGCGGGAGACAATTTCAGATAGAAGCTGCGCCGCCCCAGAGCATGAATTAGGATAAATGGGGTCGCGATCGTCATGCCCGCGAAAGCCATGGCCAATGCGGGAGAATGCCACCAAATACGCGCCGCCACGGCGGTTGCCCCCAGCAAGAAGCACACCACAAAAGAAATTCCCCAGTGAAGCCAGACATTCGCTAAGAGGTAGCCTCGAATATTGTCTCGGTACGTCGTGCCGGAAAAAACCGACAGCGGCTCCAGCAACAATGCCTGATAGAGGAAAGCCACCAGGACGAAAATACTGAATGCGAGAGCGTAGGCACCGTACTGATCGGGAGACAACCAACGAGCCAGCAGGACTCCAAGCAGAAAATTGGATCCCGAAATCAGCCCGTAGTCGACAATCGCCAGCCCACCCTTGGTTGCCCAGGGAATAAGCTTTTGAAAAATGAATTCGCGGCCAAACACAGGAATCCGTGCCTGCCCTCCGGCCGGCTTTTCCGCTACAGCGCTTCCCGTCCCTTGCGAATCAAATTCAGACACTTGTGATTCCACCCTTTATGAAATTCTTGGTTAGTGCTCGTCCGGATTGCGGCGAAACATCATTGCAGTCGATGAGTTCGGTGTTACTGGCAGGTTTCGAAAAAGGCTCGGGTCGCGATCTCTTCTTCTTCTTGGTATTTCTGTTGCGCCTTCACCAAGCACGAGCGAAGCTTTTCTGCGAGGATCGTGACCGTAGGCTCTTTCATGATGCTGCCATGGTCGCCGTCGATTTCTTGGATCTCCACGTCCCCTGAAACCCATTGGGACCAGTTGTCCTGCGGATTGTCCGATCCTCGCAAAGTTTTTTCGCTGGCACGGAGCCAGGTGGCTGAGCCGAAGTAGACTTGTGGCTGATAAGCCAATTCGGCTTTCGCGAGAATTTTGCGAACTTGCTTGAGCGGTTTGGGCAGGAAGACCGTATCGAATCTGCGGCGCAGCCCCCTTCCATACCTCTTCATCTTGCCAGTGGCGTAGGCAATCTGCTGCCGCACTGGAAGGGCAAGAAGTGTTCCCAACAAGACTGCATTAGATTTTGCTTTGCCAGGATAGGTATCCACCAAGCCGAGAAATGCCACTTCCTGACCGCCGGCGCGAAGCTGGCGCGCCATCTCAAAGGCAACCAGTCCGCCGAATGAGTATCCCCCGATGAAGTACGGGCCTTCGAGCTGTAGTTTACGCATCTCCCTGATGTAGCAGGACGCCATTTGCTCGACGCTGTCGAGGAAGGGCATCCCACCATCAATTCCCTGCGGCTGGATTCCATAAAAGGGTTGATCCGGGGCCATATGGCGTGCTAGCTCCTGAAAACGCAAAACTGCGCCGCCCAGACCGTGCACACAGAAAAAAGGTGGACGGTGGCCGCGGGGTTGGATCGGAATTACCAGAGAAATATTCGACGGTGAACGATCCTGCCGCAGAATAGCTGCGAGCTGCTCGATTGTGGGTGCTTCGAAAAGCGTAACCAGGGGCAGCTTTCGGCCGAACCCTTGCTCAATACGGCGCATAAGCCGCACCGCCAATAACGAATGTCCCCCAAGTTCGAAGAAATTCTCTCGATTGCCGATCGGGCGCTTGGCTAGGATCTCTTCCCAGATGCGCGTCAATTGGGATTCCACCGGGTCGCCAGGCGCCGCTCTGTCCTGCGCTGGAACATGAGCAACCGGCCGGGCCGACAGGGCGCGCCGGTCCACTTTTCCGTTTGGAGTGAGAGGCAATTCCTCAAGAAACACAAAATCGGACGGGATCATGTAATCGGGCAATTGCTTTCTTAGCCAACTGCGCACTTCGGCAGCAGAAGGCGCCAGACCCGGCACCGGCACCACGTATGCCACCAAGCGCTTAGTACTCAGGCCATCATTGGGTGAGACCACCACTGCGTGGCGGACGGATGAGTGTCGGCCAAGCACCGCCTCAATCTCGCCGGGCTCTACACGAAAACCACGAATCTTGATCTGAAAATCGCGACGACCAACGAACTCGATCTCGCCGTTGGGCAGATAGCGGGCCAGGTCGCCGGTCTTGTATAGCTTCGCTTGCGGCCCGGAACTGAAGGGATCAGGAATGAACTTCGCAGCCGTGATATCAGGGCAATTCAAATAACCTCGAGCCAGTCCCGGGCCCCCGATATGAATTTCTCCCGCAACGCCCACCGGAACCGGTTGAAGATTGCCGTCGAGAATATGGATGCGCATGTTGCCGATGGGTCGGCCGATGGGCACAGGGTCAGGCAATGGCCCAGAGGATGACAGCTCGTAGGCAGTGGCAATCACGCTGGTCTCAGTAGGGCCGTAGGTATTAATCCAGCGAACACCACTACCCGCAACTCTCCGCCAGGCCTCGAGCACCTGCATCTGTGCCTTTTCTCCTCCCACTAACATCAGGCGCAAGCTCTCGGGTAAAGAGGCTCCCGACTCCGAGAGTTCGTGGACCAACTCATGCCAGTACGCGGTAGCGATGCTAACTACCGTGAGCTTCTGCTGCCGTGCCCATGTCAGGAAGTCCGAGCCCGCAAGCGAGAAGCCGCCCGAACGAAACACGAGCGTCGCGCCTACAACCCAGGTCGGATACATCTCCTCAATCGCGATATCAAAGCTGATCGAGGAGAATTGCAACAGCCGGTCCGTCGCCTTCAGGCCATAGACATTTATGGCCGCTGTAATGTAGTTCACCAGGCCGCCGTGGGTAAGCATCACGCCCTTCGGCTTGCCGGTCGAACCCGAGGTATAAATCACGTAAGCGAGGTTCTGCGGAGAAATGTTGTTCCGAGGATTGCTGCCGCTTTCTTGCGAAATCGTTTCCCAAGCGCGATCAACACAAACGATCTGGGTGCTGGTGCCGGCCAAGTCAGAACACAGTCGCTCGTGGCTCAGAAGCACGGGGATCCGCGCATCTTCCACGATGAGCTGCAGGCGATCTTTGGGATATTCCGGATCCAGAGGCAGGCACGCGCCATTAGCCTTGAGCACCGCCAACAGAGCGACGCTGAGAGTGAGCGACGGCTCTAGACAGATGCCTACGGGTACGTCAGGACCCACCCCAAGCTTGCGGAGGTAGTGCGCGAGCTGATTCGCACGTTGGTTGAAATCGTGGTAGGTGAGTCTCTCGCGTTCGTGCTCTACGGCGATTGCATGAGGCGTGCGCTCGGCTTGGGCTTCGATCAATTGATGGATACACTTGTCTGCCGGGTAAGGCGCCTCCGTCTTGTTCCATTCGATCAGAATCCGGTGCCGTTCCGCAGCACTGAGCGGCGGCCGCAGGGAGAGACACTCATCGGGATTGGAAACCATTGCCTCCAGCACCTCGTTCTTCTCAGGCGGGTGGGCCTGGCTTTCCGCGGAGTCCGAATGCGCGTCCTCCGCGGTCGGCGATACCTCGTCGCTATGGACTTCCACTGAGGACTCGATTATTGACTTTGAATTGCTTACCTCGCTCAACTCTATTTTGGCCAGGATGAGCCGCTCGATTTCTGCCGACATGCCCGCCACCGTCGGATGGTCAAACAGGCTGAGTAGAGGTAAATTGATCCCAAAACTCTCGCTGATGCGAGTGATAAGTTGTGTGCCCAGCAGTGAGTGGCCGCCTAAAAGAAAAAAATTGTCGTTGACACCAACCCGATTCACTCGCAGCAGAGGCGCGATAATGGCGGCCAAGCGCTCTTCCACCAAGCCCTTGGGCGCGATGTAACCTTCTTCGGGAAGCATGTTATCGCTCGTCGGCTCCGGCAGAGCCAGCCGATCCACTTTGCCATTGGCGGTTGTAGGAATCGAGTCCACCTCAACCAGGGCAGCCGGAATCATGTAGTCCGGAAGAAGCTTCTGAAGCTGATCCCGGAGCGCGGAGGCTATCAATTTTGAACCGGGCGTTGGTACGACATATGCGATCAGACGCTTCTCTCCGCCCGGCTCCTCGCGAGCAACCACGGTACTCGTCCGCACTCCAGCGCAGGAATTGAGAACTGCGACGATCTCGTTGGGCTCGATTCGGAAGCCGCGAATTTTGACTTGCTCGTCAACCCGTCCCGCAAACTCGATCTCGCCATTGAGAAGCACACGTACCAAATCGCCGGTCCGATACAGGCGGGTGTCCTTTCCGTCACTGAAGGGATTTGCAACGAAACGCTCTGCCGTCAGATCAGGCCGATTGCGGTAGCCTCGAGCCAGTCCCGCTCCTCCAAGATAGAGTTCTCCGGCCTGCCCCTGAGGCAATGGACGCATGGCTTGGTCCAGAACGTAGACTGTAGTGTTGTCGATGGGCCAACCGATGGAGGGTGGGTTCATTGTCGATGCCGGCTGCACCGCACCAGAGGTGGCGACCACCGTATACTCGGTCGGGCCGTAGTTGTTAACCAGGGTGAAAGGCAAATTAGCCGAAGGTCGACGATGGAGGGCGTCCGCACCGGTCAAAAGAATGCGCAGCGGATTTTTCGGTGGCCAGTCGAGCCCCAGCAGATTTTCGGCCATAGCCGTGACCGCGAAACAAATTGTGATCCTTTCTTCCAGCAGCCATTCGCGGAGTGCAGTGACATTGTTACGTATACCCTCCTCCGGGATGTGAATGCTGGCCCCTGCGGTCAGATAGGGCCACAGCTCCCAAACCGCAGCATCAAATCCCAAAGCGGCCAGGAAGCTGGCTCGATCTCCGGGGCCCACCTGAAACGTGCGCGTGTGCCAGCCGATAAGATTCGTGAGGCTTGAGTGTGCGACTTCAACTCCTTTGGGCTGCCCAGTAGAACCTGATGTGTAGATAACGTAGGCCAGATCCCCGGGGCGGCTTTCGCTTCCAGGCACTGGCGCGGCTTGGTTGCGGATTTGCGTAGGGTCTCGATCGAGGTCCACAACTTGCCAAGGCCCCACGCGGAGCTGAGCTTCGCTTCCAGACGTAACCACTATTGACGCTCCGGAGTCGCGAAGCATAAATGCAACCCGTTCCGGGAGCGAATCCGGATCGAGGGGCAGGTACGCCGCGCCTGATTTCAGAGCAGCCAGGGCGGCGACGATGAAGGCCGGAGATCGCTTGAGATACAGTCCGACCAAGCGCTCCGGGCCTGCACCGATCGACTTCAGGTAGTGCGCTAATTGATTTGCTTGTTGTTCCAGTTCGGCGTAAGTCAGTAGCGCGGAGCCGGCACCTATAGCGACTGCATGCGGCGTCATCAGAGCTTGGCGACTTACCAGTTGAGGAACACACAGTGGCAAGGAAGCCTCCGGCACTGACTTTGTTTCCAACGGGACAGATTGGCTCATAAGCAGGATGGTCGCCCGGACAGTGTGAGGTAAGGAGGATTTGTGATCAGACATCGGCAGCTTTTACAACCACATCAGGCAGCTCCCGAGCCCTTCAGAACTGCGGGAATCGTGCGCACCAGAATTTCAAGATCCAGCCACAGAGACCATTTGTCGATGTACTGCAGATCGAGTTCCATCCACTGCTCAAAGGGTATTGAACTGCGCCCCTTGATCTGCCACAGACAAGTGATTCCGGGACGGACGCTGAAGCGGCGGCGCTGCCAATCTTTGCTGAAGCCTTCATAATCGCGTATCGGAAGAGGTCGCGGCCCTACCAGGCTCATGTCCCCCTTGAAGACATTCCACAGTTGAGGAAGTTCGTCGATGCTGGTTTTTCGGAGAAGTCTGCCAAGAGGCGTGATCCGCGGATCGTTCTTGATCTTAAACACGGGACCGCTGACTTCGTTGAGATGTTGCAGTTCACTCAGGCGCTTTTCCGCGTCGACCACCATGGTGCGGAACTTATAAACGCCGAAGTGACGCTTATTCAAACCAAGACGCTTTTGAACAAAGAGGACCGGACCCGGTGAAGCGAGCTTGATGAGAATCGCGGTAATCAAAAGCACAGGGCTGGTGAATAGCAGCACGAGTAGCGATACCAGAATATCAATCCCGCGCTTCACTACCCCTGCCCAGCCGTCAAGGCTTCCGCGGTAATGCGTAATGACAGGATGACCCCCAAACTCCTCGACACGTGATTGTGACGATTTGAGATCAAACACGTCGAACAGGCGCACAACAATGCCCTGCTCTTCGCACAGGGCGGCGATTTCAGAAGCGCGGGAGTGCAGCGACCGCACAGGAAGCGCAAGCACGACTTCGTCCACGACACTGCTCCGCAGCAGGCCCGGCAGCCCTGCAAAATCGCATGTGAGTGAATAGCCTACCTTGAGAAAATCCGAAAAACCGTCCCACCGTTCATCAACAAAACCGACGACCCGGTAACCGAGCGCCGGCCTAGCGTCGATCTTTTTGGCAAACTCTATCGCCCGCTGGTTAGTGCCAATGATCAGCATATTTCGCAAGTTGCGGCCGGAAAGACGAATGCGCTTTAGCAAAGACCGCATTGCAACCCGGCTTGACATCGTTGCAAGAGTGCTGGCCGCCCAAAAAATAACCAAAAACATCGGCGTCGCCATCCGGATACGCAGGACCACCGCCGCCACCAGGACGACAAACGTGCCCAATGAACATGCCTTTAAGATGTCAAGCATTTCATCACGACGCCGCGAGAGGCGACGCGACCCATACAGGCGGAACGACGAAAAAATGACATGCCAGCACAGCAAAAACATGGCGAAGATCAAGAAGTTGCCGATCTTCACCCGCAGTGACAAGAATTCCGCCAACGAACCCGTTTGGGAAGTTTCAGACACGGCCAGCGTCGCCAGCCCGAAGCAAAGAACCATCAGGCACACGTCAAACAGCTTGAGTGCATTCAATAGAAGTTGACGCCGAATGTTACTCACTAAAATTTCCTCCCACTGCGGACTGCAGAAGTGCCGGGGTTACCCGGTCAGGGGTTACCTGGGGAAATTACGTCTTTAATGGGGTATCTGGATGGAATTACAAAGCTTGCGCCAGATCGGAGGGTCTAGAGTTTGTTATAAATGGCTTCGGGTATGGGAAAGGTTCGTTGGTTCAGTACTGCCCCAAGAATTCGAACTTTAGCAGCTTGAAACTCCTGCACTGCCTTGCGCGCGGTCTCTTTCCGGGAAGAGTTCGCTTTTAACACCAAGATCGCTCCGTCGGAAACCGCCCCTAGAACAATTGCATCGTTCGAAGAATTCATGGCAGAAGCGTCCACCAGTACGTAATCGAACATGGCGCGCAGTTCCTTCAAGCGCGACCGCATGCGGTTCGAAGTCAACAGTCCCTGCACCGCTTCCGGGGCTGAGCCGCAGCTCACGATCGCAAGGTTGGGAGGAGATAATGCAGTCACAAAAGAAGCCATGGGCTCGTTCTGTAACAGGGCGTCGGACAGGCCGTGATGATTCGGTATCTCAAATTGTTGGTGAAGTCCTGGCGCACGCAGGTTGGCGTCCACCAGACACACGGAACCAGAGACCTGGCGGGCTAGCGCCTCTGCCGCGCGGGCGCAAATCCAACTGCAGCCGTCGCCGGATTCGCTCCCGGCGAAGACCACAATGTGTGGAGCCTGACCGGCGGAAAGCAAGAAGACGCGTTGCACCAGAGTTTTAACTTCCTCCGTGCTAGCGTTATCTAACTGAGACGGAGAAGAAACGAAACTTTCTGGTTCTGCAAGGATCTCCGGTTCCACAGGAGTAAGGATTGGAGACGAAAAGGCTTCCGGCTCCTTGCCAAATTGCTGCAACAGCTCAAAATTCCTGCTCATTCGCCAACCCTCGTTCGTCCCTGTGGTCTGCCCGCCGGAATCCCCACTTCTGCGATATCGAAGCCATCCGCAGCCGCTGGGCTGTGATTCCCATTACCATTACCATTGTATCTCGCATTCCTATCCCCATTCATCCCGTTCGCACTGCCGTGATACGGGACCGCAGCGAGCACCGGAATGTTCAGTTCGTCGAGAACTTCCGAGGGTGTGCGGAATGAGGTGTCCAGGTAGTCGGCCGCCAACGCCATCCCGATGCTGAGGATCGCCCCGAGCACGAATCCGAGGACAATTGTCATCCCGGGCGAACCGACAGGAAGCACCGGGACCAGCGGTTGCTCGGCCACGATCACATTCAGGATCCCCCGCTGATCAAGGGCGTCCGACATACGAGCTTCCTCGCGCTTTCTCAAATAGAGGAGATAGTTTTCTTCGTCAGTCTTTTGGTCGCGCACCAGGTCCTGGTGCACGATACCTTTCTGCTCGAGTTGTTCCGCCTGTGTGCGGTATGTCGCGACAATGGCTTGAGTCGCAGCTACTCTCGCTTGCAGCGCGCTGTAGTCCGCCTTCGCCTTCGCGAGCTCGGTGCTGACATATTGATGAGTGGGATTCTCATCGGTTGTCTGTTCGCGTACCGGCTTGCTTTCCGCGGCGGCGAGTTGGCCGCGCGTGTCTGCGATCTGCTTGTCCACTTCTTGTACCAAAGGGTACGTGGGTTGATACTTGGTCAACAATTCTGTGCGCTTGAGCTCCAAATTCAGCAACGTGCTTTTATATTGCTGCAGGAGCGCCGCATCGTCGATCTCCCGCAACTGAGTTGTGATGCGTCCAGGCAACGTGGCTTCCTGCTTTTCCAGAGTGCGGATCTTTTCTTCTGTGGCTGCCATTTCCGCCCTGGCTTGGTCCAAAGTTGCTTTAAATTCAGAGAGCTTCTGGAGCGTATTATCGCGCGCTAGCTGGGGCGACACTCCACCCGGCTCTGTCGCGAACTGTTTCAGCTGCTGCTCGGCCTGGTTCAGTTCCGCCTTATAGCGTTCCGCCTGCTGCTCGAAGAACTTGTATTGTCCGTGGGGGCGGTGAACATCCGTGTTCTTCTCGATATAAGTAACGTTAAGCTTCTTGAGGACAGCGCTACACAGCTGCGCGTCGCTCGAGGAGTAGGTGATGCTGATGAGATTCGACTTCTTCATGGCTTCCACTTGCAGACTGGAACGCAGACGTTGGATGGCCTTGGCGATCCTCGCAGCTTCGTCAGACCTGCCGAACAGGGAGTGATGAGCGTCCAACCCAGTGGCAATGACTACTTGACGTAGAACATCGTCGCTTTCCAGCAACTCGACCTCCGAATTCAACTCCTCTTCGGTCACATCATCATGCATAACGACCGGCGCGTCCTGGCCGGGAGTGATCACCGGATCGACGCGCTCGCGTTTCACCAGAAGTTTGGTGTGCGCCTGGTAGGAAGCAGGCGAGAAGACGCCAAGCAGTACCGCACCCAGAGAAATCGCGGTGAAGCACAGGATGATAATTCGCTTACGCCGGAATCCGATCGCGACGACATCTTTCGCGCTGATGGCAAAGCTCCGGTAATTGTTGGTTGAGAATTGCTCGCTCACAAATGCCTCCGCTAAATTGCGTCAATACGGCTTGATCTGCGTACCCAAACTAGACGATGGAATGAAACGTGAGAATTTCGAGAAGGCGTTCTTGGGCACAAAAAGCATGTCTCCGGGATGGAGATAGGGATCTTCTGCAAGCTTGCCGGCCTTCTCCATCTTTTTTACGTTGAAGATTTTGGCTTCCAGCCACTGGTCGCTCACACGGCGGAACAATAAGACTTGCGAGTGTTTGGAATTCTCGGTGAATCCGCCCGCCATGGCAATGGCTTGGGTCAAGGTCACAGCGCCTCTCAGATCGTATTTTCCGGGATGGCCGACTTGACCGTCTGCAACGAAATACGGTTTCTCAAAGTCCTTGGGAATGACCGAGATGATCGGATCGTGCAGGATCTTTCCGTAGGCCGTCTGCAGAGTGCGGGTCAATTCCGGCACATTCTGTCCATCCACCTTGAGATCACCAATACCACGCAGGGTAACGAATCCGTCCGGCTGAACCGTAACCGCAGTCTGATTGAATTCCGGACTCAATTCGAAGTTGATGTCAAAAGAATCGCCGGGGTGAATCGAGTAACGGGAATCGCGCGACTGCAGTTGCGGTTCGCCGGATGCTCCCTTGCTTTCGGTCGTTGTGCTGCCGGTGGAGCTTGCGGAGACAGGCTCCGGCCGCGGACTATCCTGCGCAAACCCGGCGCCGGCAGTGAACCCCACGATCGCCATAATGGCAACGGCAAATCTCAATTCGCTGATGACCCGCATGGTTACTCCCTTCAGACCTCTGTCGACTGAGCCAAATACAAATTCGCACGGCTCCACGTTCTCAACCGAGGTCATCGTTCCTCGCCTATTTCGCGGTCCTGTTTAACTTGGCCGCGAGTTGCCACCGTGATGTTGTATTGTCGGATTTTGTACAAAAGTCCGCGGTAGGAGATGCGAAGCAATTGCGCCGCGCGCCTCCGGTTCCAACCTGCGCAGTCGAGAGCCCGACTGATGGCACGCAGTTCCGCCTCCGCCCGAGAAACTCGCAGCGACGTGGGCTGCGTCTGTTCTCCTGCGGGGCGGCCAAGGACCGACACCGTCATCGGAACGTGGTGCGCTTCTACGACGGTCTGTTCCGTATCTTCCTCTAATTTGATTGTCATACCTAGATGGTCCTCATGTTGGCTTACCAGGAAGCCTCATTTCTGAATGGAGTTCTCTTACACAGATCAGCGAATTCTGGTTGATCTCGACCCTCAGTGCAGCGCTCTACTGTCCCGTTCTCTCGTCGAAGACACCGGATCGATCCAGCACATTCACCCTGGAACTCGACTGCGTGTACAATAACTGTCCCGTACGCAAGTACCCGCGACACATTCCCCTGGAAAGGAAACAACTTGGTCGTCCTTGTAATTGGGGGTGCAGGCTACATCGGCAGTCATGCCGCCCGCTCTTTGAGACGCTTGGGCCACACGCCGTTAATCTACGACAATCTCTCCACCGGCTATCCCTTCCTGGCGAGCGGATTTGAACTCATCAAGGGAGATATTCTCGATCAATCCAAGCTATCCATGGTCTTGCAGCGGGTGGATGCCATCATGCATTTTGCCGCTCATGCCTATGTCGGCGAATCGGTCACGAACCCGCGAAAATACTTCCACAACAATGTGGAAGGAGGACTTTCCCTGCTGAACGCGGCCGTCGACGTGGGTGTGAAAAAGATTGTTTTTTCCTCCACCTGTGCGGTTTACGGGGAGCCATCACAAGTCCCCATCCCTGAGAACACTGTCAGACAGCCGGTGAACCCTTACGGCGTGTCCAAACTGTTCTTCGAGCAAGCGCTCGAGGCATACGACCGCGCCTATGGGCTACGTTTTGCGAGCCTGCGCTATTTCAACGCGGCCGGAGCGGACGAGAGCGGAGAGATCGGCGAACTGCACGAGCCTGAGACTCACCTCATCCCCCTCGCCCTTCGAGCTGCAGCGGGCACGGGACCGGAACTGCAGGTCTTCGGATCCGACTACCCAACTCCCGACGGCACATGCATTCGAGACTACATTCACGTCAACGATCTCGCTGAAGCACACGTGAAGGCTCTCGAGCACCTGCAGGCTGGCAAAGATTCTTTCGCGGCGAACCTGGGTACGGGCCGAGGCCATTCGGTACGGGACGTCATTGCCACGGTGGAAGAAGTCACCGGCAATTCAGTTCCAGTACGCCTTGGCCCTCGCCGGCCTGGTGATCCACCCGCATTGGTGGCCGACCCACGCCGGGCGGAGTCTCTCTTACGGTGGCAGGCTGCGCGAACGCTTCGGGAGACTATCTCCACCGCCTGGAACTGGATAAAACGCCCGCGCCAACCGACTGCAGGCGTCCTGTAGAATCTCGATATCGTCAGCGATTGCGACGCGATTGGCTCCTGATTGACCAGAGGAAAAGTTATGGGACATGAACTCCGGGAAAAACGAGTAGCCGTTTTAGGTACCGGCAAGATGGGTGGGATCCTGCTCCAGGCGCTGCTTAACAACAACCTGCTTTCACCAGAGCTCACCTGCGCCACCGTGCAGCACGAAGAACGGGCGAAGATGCTTGGCGCGAAGCTTAAGGTTAAGGTTGGCACCGATAACGCTGCTGCGGTCAAGGGAGCGGACATCATTCTAGTTGCCGTGAAGCCCCAAGTCGTGCAAGAAGTCATGCGCGAAATCCGTGGACAGATCACTCCCAACCAGTTGATCGTCTCAGTAGCGGCTTCCGTGCCGACTTCTATGATCGAGGGTTGCCTTCCAGAAAACATTCCGGTCATTCGGGCAATGCCTAACACACCTTGTTCAATAGGAAGTGGCATGACGGCTGTCTGCAAAGGCAAATACGCTGATGCTGGGCACGTTGCCATGACTTGCAGGATGTTCGACGTAGTGGGTCGAACTGTGGTACTCGACGAAAAGCACATGGATGCAGTCACAGGTCTGTCGGCGAGCGGTCCGGCTTACATTTATATCATCCTGGAGTCGCTGGCCGAAGCCGGCGTAAAAGTGGGCCTTCCCCGGGATGTCGCTACCCTGCTGGCTGCCCAGACGACGCTGGGCGCTGCCAGAGTCGTGTTGGAGACCGGCGACCACCCGGCACTGCTCAAGGACGCCGTGACCACGCCTGCGGGATGCACCATTGACGGAATCATGGAACTGGAAGAAGGCAAATTACGTGTCACACTCATCAAAGCAGTAGTACGAGCGACGCAGAGAGCAAGGGAACTGGCATTCTGAACCGTAACGTTGGTCGCGGCGCCTGGCTGCACCATTCGCTAAGACGATCCTGTAACCAGCTGTACGCGATCAATTTTCCCGGTCGAGGTCTTGGGCAGGCTTTCGCGGAACTCGATGTGCTCCGGGATCATGTATTTTGGAATTCGCGCGGCACAGTAATGCTGAAGCTCAACCGCCTCGAGACTTTGGGCGGCATGCGTTGCGATCACGGCTTTGATCCTGTTTCCTACAATCTCATCCGGAATGGCCACGGCCGCGGCTTCACGGACTCCAGGATGGCTGAGCAGTGCACTCTCAATTTCTCCTAATTCAATGCGATATCCCCGGCTCTTGATCATGCTGTCGCGACGTCCGAGGAAATCGTAGTTGCCGTCTTCCCGCAGCGAGACCAGGTCTCCCGTGCGATAAATCTTTTCTTCAAAATTTGGCTGGAACCGGTTAGGCACGACCATTCTCCGCGTCTTCTCCTGGTCGCCCCAGTAGCCGTAGGTCACGCAAGGTCCGCGAACGTAGAGTTCTCCGCTCCCTCCCGGCTGAGTCACGAGCTCGTCCTTGTCGTTCACCGCAAAGACTTCTGTGTTTTCGCAGGCGATTCCGATGGGCAGCTTGTCAAGATGGGCGAGATCTTTACGATCGACCTGGTAATACGTGCACACGTTGGTTTCGGTCGGCCCGTAAAGGTTGTAGAGCTCCACAGTGGGCAGCAGTTCCGCCAGTTGCCGAAGGTACTTCATGGGGAACACTTCGCCGGCGAAGAGAATTGTACGGAGCTGCGAGATTTTTCCCGGTTCGAGATTGCCGTGGAGCAGAAGCAAGATCAAGGCGGAGGGCACGGAATACCACACCGTGATCGCCTGGTCTTCAATAAACTTTGCCAATGTAGCTGGGAACAGCGCTAGATCCTCGGTGACCAAATACACCGTCGCCCCGGCTTCGATGGCATTGTAAACGTCAAACACCGACAGATCGAAGTGCAGGGGCGCGTGATTGGATAGCCGGTCTTCTGGCTGGATGTTGAACTTTGCCGCGCACCAGTCCACGAAGGTCAAGGCGTTCTGATGTGAAAGCATGACCCCTTTGGGCCTTCCGGTTGAACCTGAGGTGTAAAGGATGTATGCCAGATCGGTTTCCGTGAGTGTGAGCGCTGGGGCTGACGACTCTGGGTGCTCGCCCAACATTGCCCACGGAACCACGATACGACCACTGCCGTTTGTACCCGACTCGTCTGTCATGAGGCAGAAATCGAGCGAGTGCAAAACCGCAGGAGCCAAGAGGTTTCGCTTCTCGCGGGTGGTCAGCAGCGCCCGTATGCCGCAATTTCCGATGATGTAGCCGATGCGATCGGCCGGCGCCTGCGGATCGAGGGGCACATAAACGCCGCCCGCCTTGAGCACCCCAAACATGCAGACCAGAGACTCCACGCACTTGGGAAAGAACAATCCGACGCGGTCGCCTTTCTTTACTCCACGGGCACAAAGCAGGTGCGCCAACTGATTCGAGCGTTCTTCCAACTGGCGATAGGTCAGGCTGCGTCCGCGGGCCCAGACCGCCACATTTGCCGGATGCAGAGTTGCGCTGCGCGTAAGAAGCTGTTGAAGAATGTATGACATTGGTATCCTAGAAAGGGTTGTGTCGTCCTCGATTGAGAATCAAACGCCGTGCAGGCCGGAGATAATCATCCGCTGAATCTCCGAGGTGCCGGAGTAAATCTTGGCCGAAATAGCGTCGCGCAATTCGCGCTCAATCTGATACTCCGTCATGTAGCCGTAGCCACCGTGAATCTGAATCGCATCCAAACAACTTTGAACACAGGCCTCAGCCACGTAGAGTTTCGCGATCGCGGCTTCGCGTAGCGGGTGTCTTCCTTGGCTCTTAAGCCATGCCGCCTTGTACAAGACCAGGCGCCCGGTTTCCAGGCGCACTTCCATGTCGGCGATCTTTCCGGAAACTGCGGAAAACTGATCGATGGTTTTCCCGAACTGTTTGCGTTCGCCCGCATAGGCCACTGACCTTTCGAGCAGGCGTTGCATGACCCCCAAGTGGCTGGCCAGAATACAGATGCGCTCCCACTCCATGGAAGCGGTAAAAATCGCCGGCCCGCTTCCCTCCTTGCCCAGCATGTTCGCCTTTGGGACTTCGCAATCCACGAAGGAGAGTTCCGCCATGGGCGACGTCCTCAGACCCATTTTGTGGAGCTTCCGGCTAATGGTAAAGCCTGGCGTTCCCTTCTCCACGATGAACGCGGAGATGCCAGCCGGTCCCTTCGCAGGATCAAGAGTGGCAAAAACAATAATCATGTCGGCATAGGTCGCATTGGTGATGAACGTCTTCGAACCATTCAACACGAAACAGTCACCGTGGCGTTCCGCGCGGGTTCGGAGGCTGTAGGCGTCGGAGCCGGACATGGGTTCGGTCATGGCGTGGACGCCGACCCATTCGCCACTGATCAACTTTGGCAGATATCGTCTTTTCTGTTCTTCTGTACCAAAGGATGCGATGGGGATTTCCGAGCTCCACATGTGGGCATTAATGGAAAAGATCAGTCCATTGTCCTGGCAGCCGTATCCGAGGGCTTCCAGTCCGCACACAGTCGTGAGCACATCGGCTCCGCCCCCGCCATATTCGGAAGAAACCGGCAAGCCATGAATACCGAACTCTGCGCATTTTTTCCAACCGTCCCAAAAGAACTCTTCCTCATGATCACGCCGGATCATGTCGTCATTCAGTTCTTGCTTGGCGAATCGGATGACTTCTTTGCGAAAGTCAACCTGTTCGTCACTCCATGCAAAGTCCAAGTCGGTCGCCTCTTTCTACGTCGTTTACGCACTGGCATCTGTGACGCCTTCCTGTGCGGCTAGGTTTCTTCATTATGCAGTGTGCGCGGAAATCACCGCGTTCCTGGGGAGCACTCAGGGATGTCCTGCGCGCAGAAGCTAATCCAGGCCCTTCCAATTTTTCAACTGCACTGCCAATTTCCGCAGGTAAACCTGGGCCTCAACTGGAGTGAGCGTGTCGCCGGCTCCGCCTTCGATGGCGGCGTAGGAAGTGGCGCCTGACACGGGAGGGTTCCCGAGGGTGGCCGTTCTGAGAAACGCCGGATCTAAACGTGAAACAGGATGCACTTCGGTTATATGTTTTGTGATATCGAGATCCGAGATTACTTCGTCGACGACAGACAGCCCGATCACTCGTTGGCGCAGGGCGCACCCCAACGAGAGAGCACTGAAACAGAGATTGTTAATACTGCGTGGAATCCCTTCGGTGAACTGGGCAATAGCTTGGATCGCCGCCGGAGCAAACAGGGGAACGCCGGAATATCCGGCGGTGCGAAGACGATGCTGGATGTACTTACTGCTCTCCTCCACCGAAAGTGGAGGAAGACCGTTCAGCAAGGATATACGCTGTCGGAGCTGCGAAAGTTTGGGACTGGACAACTTGTCAGCCAATTCCGGTTGTCCGGAAAGAATAATCTGCAACAGTTTGGCCCTGGGTGTTTCAAAATCCGAAAGCAGTCTGACCGTCTCCAGCACTGACGGATCCAGGTTTTGCGCCTCATCCACAACAATGATGAAGCGTTTTCCATCACGAGCCTCCTGCAGCAGCAGTTTGTTGAATTCTTCGTGCATGCGTACAAAGTCTTGCTCATGGCTTTCGAAGCCCAGTTCAGCCAGCAGAAAACGCATGAATTCCCGCGAACTGCATTGGGTTTGGAACAGAAACGCCGTACGCGCATTGCCCCGGAACTTCTCCAGCAACTGAAACAAAAGCGTTGTCTTTCCCATCCCTGGCTTGGCAATCAACGCCAGAAAACCACGTCCAGCCTCGATCCCGTAATAGAGCGACGCCAACGCCTCACGATGTGCGGGACTGAGATACAAAAATCGGGGATCGGGAGTAACCCCGAACGGCTGTTCGCGCAATCCATAGAATTCTAGAAACATTTTTCCTCGAACCTATTCAGATTCTTACCGCAAAGCAGTGGAAGAGGTGCACAACCCGTCAAGTTTTGAAAAGAGGCCAAAGGAACAATCAAAGAGTTAGGCTGTCGGTTCCGCTGCAAAAACTGTTAACCGTGGTGGAGCGTAGGCGTAAGGTTATGCTGGCGAATCTTGTACAAGAGACAGCGGTAGCTGATGCTGAGCAACTTGGCAGCACGCTTTCGATTCCAACCCGTCTTCTGCAGAGCGCAATTAATCGCATGGATTTCCGCTTCGGTGCGAAAGCTGCGAAGCGACAGATCGATCGCGGGCTCCATATGTCTCACTACTTGGGTTGTATGGCCAGATTGCCAGGCGTCCGGTTGTAAGCCGTCCACATCGTCGTTGTGTTTGGTCTTGGCTTGAGCATTATCCATATCAGATCCTAATTAAATCCTGGTTACAGCTCCGAAGTGTTAGTGGACTGGACTTTCGTTGCTACCACGATGAAAGACCACACTTGCTGGGGGATGGACTCAGATCGGTTCGACGGCGTATCCGTCCACACAGATGGACAACGAACGCTGGATGGATTCGACCGAAATCACCAAGGTTCGCTCCCCCTTCCGGGCCGCAAGCATTCCTTCAATCCCGTCCAGAGCTCCCCCATTAATCCGTACGCGCTGACCTATTTGGAGAAAAGGGTGATCCTTGATCGGGATCCGATTCAACAGAAGTGTTCTTAAGTTTTCAATCTGCCCCTCTGGAACCGGAATCCCTATCCCCCGCACCCCGACGAAACCTGCTACCCCGGAGGTACGCAGGACGCGCAGGCGGTCCGGCGAACCGAGCACCACGCGCACAAAGGTGTAACCGGAGAACAGAGGCAGTTCCACTTCTTTCGTCCGGTCGCTCCACTTACGAGTCCGTTTCACCAAGGGAAGAAAGCTTTCGATGCTTTGCCCCTCCAGTTGCTCGGCCACCATTTTTTCGTGGCGAGATCGGGTGCGGATGGCAAACCACTGAGGCATGTCGAGCAGTGGACCTGCTCCCACAGCGCCGAAGTCGGTGTGAAATGCTTGACCGGTACTCATAGCTTCGCCCCTTGAGTCACATTACGGTGACTGCGGTAAAAAAAGATTGCCGACGCCGTCGTCTGGCCGTTAGGTCAGGCCGCCGGTATAAGAACTGTCGTTGGGGGGGGACTACTTATCTGAAGACTCAAATGGAGATCGAAATCCCCAAAAGCTTGAAGCGATTGTAGCCACCTATGCAAAACGCTGCAAGAGGTGAAAAGTAGGGAGAAAAAAGACTCCTGATCCCTTCACGAACTCGCTTAGACAATGATCCGCTAGTCGCTGAAAACAAAAGGGACGATGCCTCTAATTCTCTACCGAAACAGTAGCCAATTTTCACTGTCCCGTGCCCGTTAGAGCCACCACCTGTGGACCGTTTGGAGCGTTGTGGCTCAACGCAGCTGCACCAGGAATCACTCCGATGATCATGGGGGAAAATGTCACTCCAAATGTGCAAGTTCCGTTTACATTTAGGACCGTACCGGAGCCACAGGCATTCACGCCCAGCGGAACGATATCGTAGCCACCGCTGGCAACGATCGTGCCGAGGGTTACGGACACCGCGCTGTAGTTCTTGACGGTAATCTGCAAAGGTGAGCTCGTGCTGCCGACTGCCGTTGCCGGGAAGCTCAAGCGGTTCGGTGATAACGTAATGGGCCAGAAGCCAGTTGCCGCTAAATTATAAGTCTGAATCGTGGGACCGGAAGCAGCGTTATCCACAACGGTGACCGAACCGAGGATGGAGCCGCCGCTGGTAGGAGTAAGCGAAACTGAAAATCCACACTTTGCACCGGCGGCAAGCACCAATCCGTTGGTGCAGGGATTTGCTCCGGGCGGAATGACGGTGTATTCACCCGATGCGGTCAGAGTCGACAAGGTCAGAGATGAGCCGCTGGCATTGGTAAGCTGCACCACTGGCGACGTTTTGGTGGAGCCGATCGCCAGGTTGCCGAAATTCAAATTCGCGGGAGAGAAAGTCAAAGGATTGGCCGGCGGCCCACCGGTAGCCGTTCCAGAAAGATTGACGGACTGCGGATTGTAGAGAACCGTCCCGGCGTCCGTCACTGCGAGGCCGCCGTTCACAACGCCGCC
>Ga0137395_10000146_pt1 | contig 24443 bp, 24 predicted proteins | sample czobulk216metaG_FD_108283 | JGI IMG/M metagenome (GOLD analysis project Ga0137395, IMG submission 108283) | Vadose zone soil microbial communities from Angelo Coast Range Reserve, California, USA - czobulk2.16 metaG | ecosystem: Environmental > Terrestrial > Soil > Vadose zone | place: USA...
AAACGCTGTGCCCGAGCTCGCAATCACATTGTGGAAGCCGGCAGCGAACACTGAAATGCAATCCATCTGGCCTTCTACCACGATCGAGTAGTCGAGCTTGCGAATCGCCTCTTTCGCGTTGTCCAGATTGAAGAGCACGCGCGACTTCGAGTAGATCGGAGTCTCGGGAGAATTCAGATACTTCGGGCCAGCCTTCTCGTCAGTCGCCAGCGTGCGCCCCGTGAACGCGATTACTTTGCCCTGGTCATTGCAGATGGGGAACACGACGCGGTTGCGGAATTTGGAGTAGATGGCCGCGGGCTGCGAGCTGCGAGCTTCGAGCTCCACAGAATTGTCGTCCCGAGCGGAACTCCCACCCTTGTTGTCATCCCGAGCGGAGCGAGGGATCTGCAGTTGCTGACTGCTGAGTGCTGAGTGCTGACGGCTGTCCTCTTTCCATGAAAACAGTCCACTCTCGCGCAACAAGTCCTCGTCGAACTCCCGCCGCAGTGCGTCTCGTAGCAAAAAACCCGAATCCGGCGCATACCCGATACGAAAGCGAGCGATCGTGTCTGCATCCAGGCCGCGGCCTTTAAGGTATTCGCGGGCATTCGCGCCCTCGGGACGCCGCAAGCTTTCTTGAAAAAATGCGGTCGCGCGGACATGCACGTCGAGCAGCGCCATCCGAATCTGAGCGTCGCGAGCCTCCGCCGGACTGGAAAAGCTGACTTTGGGCATCGGCACGCCGAGCTTCTGCGCGATAAGGCGAATAGTTTCCGGGAAGGTGATGTTCTCAGCCTTCTGAACGAAAGTGAAAACATCCCCCGACTCTCCGCAGCCAAAGCAATGAAAGAATTGCCGCGTGGCATGCACCGAAAACGACGGCGTCTTCTCCGAGTGGAATGGACACAGCCCCGAAAAATTCTGCGCCCCAGCCTTCCGCAGCTTGACGTAGTCGCCCACGATGCGGACGATATCCGCCTGCTGCTTGAGAGACTCTTTGAAGTTGTCGGAAGAAGTCGAAGTCGATGTCATCGCGGGCGCACACGGGTCCCGTAGTGATTATGAGGGTTGAATGGGCTGCGGGAATATAGCATTGACGGTATTGCTGTGGGAAAGGTGTGGAGGACAAGCTTCAATCGTTCATGCCCTTGGAAAACTACGCCTTTGGGACAGTAGACTTCCACCATACATCACTACGAGAATGGTTAAACTTCTTCGACCGGTAATCTGCGTTGGGGGAGGGCAAATTCGGTTACAAATGCGGCCCGGGCCAGCCACCCGAGCCGCATTGTTATCGCGGACGTTCTAACTGCCGTCTTCCGCCGAGGCGAAAGATCATCGCGCAACGTCACTCCGAGGAGCGGCACGCGCCGATGACATCCTGAAGCTCGCGCTTCACGGTTATGTTTCAGCGTTTCCATCCTTCTCGAAAGAAGGACTTCTGAGGAGGCCGCTAAGCCCGGGCACCAGCGCACTGGACATGCGCCGATTTTTTCCCCCGGTGATCCACTCTCGAGAAACCACCGGCAACGCCGAACCACTTTCGCAACAGTTTCAGAACATCTCACGCTTTGACTGCAAGCACTTTGCGATAGCGGAGAAATTAACGCAACGGCAAATTGCGCCTGTGTTGTGTAAAAACTGTGGAGCGACGCAACTTCCTGTGGAAGGGAAAGGAAAAACGGGGCTTTTATTATCGGCTCGTGGCCTCGGCGGCTTAAAGCCGACATTGAAGACCGGGATATTTGTCGCAGCGGTAAACCGCAGTGCCACCCAAAAGCAGGAGTGAGATTTCGGCGATCATAAGGCTGCGGCTTTTCAACCGGAAACAAATTGTGCTTGCCGCTGTTCGATATCGGTTGCGAGAGTCGACTGCCGTACAATAACCCGAATGATTGCGCATCTTCGGGGAACGCTGCTGGCGAAACAGCCGAACCAGGCAATTGTTGAAGCGCACGGCGTCGGTTACGACGTTGCCATCAGCGTGCCTACGTTTTCAGAAATGCCTGCGGCAGGCGCGGAAGTTGCGCTCCATATCCACACCCATGTTCGCGAGGACGCGCTGAGCCTCTACGGATTTTTGCGTCTTGCCGAAAAACACCTTTTTGAGAAGCTGCTGACGGTCAGCGGAATCGGGCCGACGCTCGCCATCAAGATCCTGAGCGGCATGCCGGCGGATGAAATGATTGGAGCGATTCGCGGCGGCGACCTGGCGCGCCTGACGCGCATTCCAGGAATCGGCAAAAAGACGGCGGAGCGCATGGTGCTCGAGTTGCGGGATAAGTTGCCTGCGACGACGGGAGCAGCGGAAACGAGCGCCACGCTGGCGACTCCAGTGGAAGAGGACGTGGTTTCAGCCCTGGTGAATCTCGGCTATCAGCGCGCGGCGGCGGATAAGGCTCTGCAGGCGGTGCGCGGGAAGAGTGCTCTGAGTTTTGAATTACTGTTTCGAGAGGCGTTGGGATCGTTGTCGAAGTAATGGGTTGGTCGAAGTAACGGCTTAGTTGCCGACGAACCGTAGATACAAGTCGCGATCATCACGGCAGAGTTCAGCCATGCTCTTCACCTTATTCCAGGCTTCGAGCTGATTATCATCGCGGACTCGATCTTTGGCTCGATCCCATTCCTTAAGGAAAGCTCCCATCTGCAGATGATTGAATACGGTTTTTCCAAAGGGATCAATTCCGCTAAGCAGCACGAAATCGCCGTTCACGGCAGGGGGAACCACCCCGTTCAGGATGACCCATTCACTGCGTTCGCCGAGATCGTCTTCTAATTTTACGACCAGGGACATGGCTGGCCTCACTAAGGAATGCAACGCTACTGGCCGCAATGTAACAGCCTTGAAGGGGAGTTGTCCAAGGTAGTCCCGGTATCGAAAGTAACCCCGGATAGATCACAGGGGTTATTGGGGCGATGCCCCAACTGCGTCCGGCTCGAACCCTTCGACCGCGCTCGGCGCTAGCTCGTCAGAGGTTGGTCTCCGCTCGTGTGGCGATGCTTCGCCCTGCCACCACATGGCCACCCGATTAGGCTTCGCCTACTTGCGCGCCGTGTTGAAAGTGGTATTGCAGGATTTTCGCGGCTAATGCCGGAGTTACACCTTCCCGCGTCTGAATCGACCGCACCACCTCGCCGCGGCAGATAACCTCAGTCGCGGCCAGCCCTGCAATTTCGGCCGGCAATACCAGGCTAATCTCTAATTGCGCGCTGGGATGGAGAAGTTCCTGGGCTTGAAAGAGCAACCCGGAGCGACTGATATTTTCAGTGGTCCCTGGTCGCCAACTCTGCTCGCCAAGCGGACGATAACGCAACGGAAGCTGGAGATTGAACCGGCGTGCTCGAAACGGCGGAACCTTTCTTTCAGCAAGGGTGCTCGATCCTCCGCGAATAGACATAGCGACGTCTTGTGGGATCGCCTCCGAGTCTAGAATTTCACGAACCCGCTCTTTTAAAGATGGAAGGCTGAATGGTTTCTGCAGCAAGTTAATGCTAGCGTCCAGCATTCCATCGTGGCCGATCGCATTCTCTGTGTACCCCGACATGTAGAGAACGCGAAGATTTGGAAGCAATCTGGTAATGCGCGCCGCCAATTCACGGCCATTCATTCCAGGCATGATGACATCAGTGAGAAGAAGATCGATCGCCCCCCGATAGCCATCTACGATCTGTAGGGCGGCAGCACCGTCCTCAGCTTCCAAAATCTTATAGCCCTGATTTTCGAGGTATTGCCTTGCCAAACGGCGGAGGTTGATCTCATCTTCGACGAGAAGAATGGTTGCTTGCCCGCGGTCAACTCGAGGCAGACCTTGATAATCCTGAGGTGCAGTGGGTTCCTCCCGCCCATCGACTCGTGGAAAGTAAGCCCGGAAGTGCGTGCCACGATGCGGCTGACTATCTACAAAAATAAAGGCGCCGCTTTGTTTCAAAACGCCGTACACGGTGGAAAGTCCGAGGCCCGTGCCCTTGGCGCCTTTTGTGGTGAAGAATGGCTCGAAGATACGTGTTTGGGTCTCGCTATCCATGCCCACGCCGGTGTCGCTGATCGCGAGCATGATGTAGTCGCCTGGAGTGATCGGACTATGCGTACGCGCAAAATTTTCGTCGAGGGTCACATTGGCGGTCTCGATGGTCAACTTTCCTCCCTGCGGCATCGCGTCGCGCGCGTTTACCGCCAGATTCATGATGACCTGATCGATCTGGCCGGGGTCGGCGCGGACCGCTCCAAGCGAAGGGCCCGGAACCATCACCAGATCGATGTCCTCACCGATCATGCGCGTCAGCATTTTCAGGTTTTCGGCCACCACCTCGTTCAGGTCGAGCACCTTGGGAGTAAGCATTTGCTTGCGGCTGAAGGCGAGCAACTGCCGGGTCAGCGAAGTCGCGCGCTGCGTAGCATTAGAAATTTCCTGCGCCGGCCCGCGCAGCCGCGGATCGGGTCCCAGACGCTCGAGAAGAAATTCGGAGTATCCGGAGATCACCATCAACAGGTTGTTGAAGTCGTGAGCGATGCCTCCAGCGAGGCGGCCAATAGCCTCCATCTTCTGGGCCTGGCGAAGTTGCATTTCAAGAATGCGGGTTTCGGTAACATCCTCGATGAAAATCTCGAAGGTTCCTCCCGACTTTCCATTTGGAATGGAGCGGCCAGAGATGCGCGCAACGATCGCCGCTCCATCTTTGCGCACGCATTCGGTGGTGAGGTCGTTGAATTCCTTTCGCGCGTGAAAATAGTCCGCAGTTTGGAACCATTGCTGCGCGTCCGCATAAAGGCTGCCCAGATGTTTGCCCATAAGCTCGGTCGCGCTCGAGTAGCCAAACATCGATACCAGAGCCGGATTCGCATTCTGTAATATCCCGAGCGAATCGCAGCGGCAAATGCCATATGGCGCATTCATTACGAGAGAGCGAAAGTTGCTTTCCGACCGGCGCAAACTCTCCTGAGTAGCCCGCAATGCGGCATTAAACCAGCAAATCAATAACGCCACCGCAAAAAAGAGGGCCAGATGAGCGACGGCCCTGTGATATTCGCCAGGAGTCTGGTCTCCCGCCAGCGAATAATAAGCGCTAACCGTGAGGGCAAAAGAAGTGGCAGCGAGCCCGGGCTTCCATCCGCCATACCATGCACTGACCATGACCGCGACGGCGAAAACGACGAGACGGCTCTCCGCGATATCGGAGAAGAATAATGTTGGGATCAACGCGAGAATGGTGCTGAGGAGAGCAACTCCATAGCGCAATATTGGCGCGCGAGACGGAGCTACTACCAGGCTGCGGATGAGGGGGAGTTTCATTCGCATATATAGATTCATGCTATTCGCTGAGTGTTACGCTCAGCGAGTTACAGCAGTCCACGGCCCTTACCGGTGACATAGTGGCCTGAGGTACAACCCACGAGGACATCAGCCTTATGCACCTGGGGACAATGTACTAAAAACGGGAAAAGCCGCGTCCACAGCCTAATCCGAGATGACCGTTTATGCAAAACTTGCTCGTGCAAATTCGCTCCGAGGAATCTAGAGATGCAACAGGGCTTGCATCGGAGGCCCGCAACAATGAAACTAGCGAGACCCATTCAGCGCCGAGCGGCAAGTACAAGGGCACAACAACGGCAGGAATAACGACAAACGCGCGAGAATATGGGCGGGAAATATCGGAATGAACATTGGCCTTTTCGGTGGCACCTTCGACCCTATCCACAAGGGGCATCTGGCGCTGGCCCATGCTGCCGCGAGCCGCTATTCGCTGGGACAAATATTATTTGTTCCGGCGAACGTTCCTCCGCATAAACAAAAGCACCCGCTGACACCCTTCATTCACCGTTATGCCCTTACGGCATTGGCAACGCAAGTAGATCGACGCTTCTTTCCATCGCTGCTTGAAGCGCCCGAATTGGCGATATCGGGAGACCACGCAATTGAAAACCCGAATTATTCGATCGATACAGTTCGACGCTTGAAAAAGACTTTTAAAAAATCGGACCGGCTCTTCTTTTTAATAGGAATTGACGCTTTCCTCGACTTTGCAAAATGGCGAGAGGCGCGGGCGCTGTTGACGGAATGCGAATTCATCGTTGCCAGTCGTCCTGGATATTCTCTGCGGGACGTGGCTGAGTCGTTGCCCGAAGGTGTTCGCCCATCGGAGACGGTAAGCCGCCCCTTCCATAAGCATCCGGCCAAGGGCGACCTCGTGCTTCCCGGGGTGACGCTGCATTTACTCGAAGGCGTTAACCAGAACATCTCCGCTACTGCAATTCGGGCAGCTGCGGCCCAAGCCAAACCCCTGACGCGGTGGGTCGATTCTCAAGTGGCAGATTACATCCGGAAGGAGCGGCTGTACCGTGGCAAATGAACTGGCGGGTTACAATCAGTAAGCCCGTATGAAAAAAAAGGATGACCTCAAACATCAGGTAAACGAAGCAATCTTAGCCTGCCAGGACAAACAAGCCGAAGATGTCGCCATTCTCGAACTGGAAAAGGATTCTGGAGCCTTCACCGATTACTTTGTGATGTGCAGTGGAACCAATCCCCGGCAGATCCAAGCCATCGCCGATGCAGTAGACGAGCGGCTGGAAGCGCTCGGACTTCGAGTCGCGCATTCCGAGGGTTACAGACAGGCGGAGTGGGTGCTGCTCGATTATGTGGACTTCGTCGTGCATATCTTCTCTGAAAAGGCGCGCCAGTTCTACGACTTGGAACGGCTCTGGAAGTCCGCCAGGCGATTGGAACCTGCGGAATTGATCGCCAAACCGAGGCGTAGGACTGCTGCGACGAAATCCACGGCTTCCGAAACTGCTTCAACCGTAGTGCCGAAGCCGCGCAAAAAGAGAGCGTGACGTGTCGAAGGCGACTTCAGCACCGTGGGGTTCTTCTTTTCGTCTGACTGCTGCTGAAAAGTGGAAAGCAAAATCAGCAGCCCTGGGCAGCGCTGTCACCGAAGCTTTGGTTGATTATGCGCGGCCACTCCCTGGCATGCATATTGTTGACCTCGCTAGCGGTACCGGCGAGCCCGGAATCACCCTCGCGCAGCGCGTTGCTCCCAGTGGCTCTGTCACAGCTGTGGACCAGAGTTCAGAGTTGCTCGAAATCGCCGACGAGCGCGCCCGCGGTAAAAAGCTGTTGAACTTCACCACGCAACAGGCGGACGCCCACAAGTTGCCGTTTGCCGATCAAACCTTCGATCTCGCAACCTGCCGCTTCGGAGTAATGTTCTTTAGCAACGTCCAACGCGCGCTGTCAGAACTGCGTCGAGTGTTGAAGCCCGGAGCGCGAGCCTGCTTTGCCGCCTGGGGGCCAATCGATCAACCGTATTGGAAAACTACGATGCAGATCGTCCACCGGCATGTGGGCGGCGCGATTCTGCCACCGGGAGGCGCCGATCCTTTTCGCTTCTCGACTCCCGGCTCGCTTTCACAAGTACTCCGCAATTCGGGATTTCACGAGGTGGAGGAGGCGACCCAGAATCTGCGCTGGACGTGGCCAGGAAGCGCAGACGAAGTTTTTGATTATGCGTGCACCGTTGCCGCTCCGTTCCGCCCCATGATCGAGCGCGTACAGGAGACAGATTGGCCCGCTATCCGTGCCGATGCCGCGCTCGCGATGCAACAGTATAGGGTGGGGAATGAGATTCGCTTCGGCGCCGATGTAGTTTTTGCGTCCGGGAAAACCTAAGACCCGAAAATGCGTGCCGGGGGTGACTCCCTCGCTTCGGAGGGATGACGACTCGTAAACACCAAAAAAATTTGTGAAGATTAAAGTGGCATGGATCGGAAAAACGAAAGAGCCGGCGATCGAGGCTCTGACTCGTGAATATTTACAGCGCATTGCACGCTATGCCGAGGTTGCAGGCACCGCTGTAAAGGATGAGGCAGGCGTTTTATCCCTGGCGAGCGGCACTGGTCAAAAGAACAACAATAGAGATCGGCATAAGTTGGTTCTTCTCGACTCACGAGGTAAGCAGCTGTCGTCTGAAGAGCTGGCTGAGTTTCTGGAGCGCGAGCAACTGAACGCCCTGCCGCTGCTGTTTGCGATCGGCGGCAGCGACGGCTTCAGTGACGAGGCGCGACGCCTTGCGGGCTTCAGCCTTTCACTAGGGAAGATGACGTTTCCCCATGAACTGGCTCGTGTCGTGCTTCTCGAGCAGCTCTACCGCGCGTTCACGATTCTCAAAAACCATCCCTATCATCTGGGGCATTAACTTTCTGGTAACTGGGCAGCGGCCGGTCGGCCTTTCCTACTCCGGGTTGGATTTGCAACTTCGATGCACCTCTGGCAGCTTCACACCGGCGCTCAGATCGCTTACTGTATCTCTAGCAGCAAACAACCAGTCCTGATTTGCAGTGAGGCCCTCCCCTAATGAAAAATCCGTATGACGTTTTACGAATGAAGGAACAGGAACTGATACGAGTGCGCAAGGAAATGGACGCTCTGCGAATTGCGGCGCGATTGCTTGGCGCCGAGGATTCGGGCGCTGCGAAAGATGAAGGTCAACCCAGGCTGCAACGAGTCGTCGAAATGCCCTAAAGTATCTTCCCCGCAGTACGAGGCGGACGGAATCCCAAGCCGTCCGCCTTCGCGTTGATGGGACACAATACTTTTTTATTGCGCCGCCGCCAGCTCCGCCTCTGCTACCGTCCCGAAGAAACGAAAGAGGTTTTGTACCCGGGTTACTTCCAGAGCGTTAAGGATCCGCTGATTCACTCCTACAAAACACAGAGTTCGTCCGCCCTTTTGTCGATTGACGTAAGCCCCAACCAGCGCGCCAATCCCCGCAGAATCAGCGAGTGGTACATCGGTGAAGTCCAGAATGAGAGCGCGCGAAGTGTCGGCCCGCAACTTGGCTTGAAATCCAAAAACATTGGAAAGGGTCAATGGGCCCAAAAGGCGCCAAATATGGATACCGTCCCGCGAACCGGGAATTTCGTCAACTTGCAGGGGCTGATCAGGCATGCTGGAAATGTTAAACGGTGAATGACACGCGGAATGTTAAAGGGACGTTAATTCCGGGGCGGTGGGGAGTTTGGCAAATAATTCTCGAGCGTCATGGAACTTGTTCTTACAAAGACAGCCAGGAACAGAAGTCCGAACAGCAAGTCGATCGCGGCAAATACCAGATCTGACGGATGCAGGCGGCTCTGAATATAGAGAACAATCAGTGCTGCCGCGTAGCTGAATTTCTCTGCTATGGAGGCAGCGACCAGCGGGCGGAAACGAGCAGGGTTAGTGGCGATGATGAAGAAGACGATCTGCCAAGTCAGGCCAGCTCCGACGAAACCATAGTAAAAACCCGGATGAGTAATCGGCGGTGGGTCGTTTTTGCCGATTAGATCGAACATGAAATACAACGGGGTGAGAATTAACACGCCCCAAACACCGGCGCTCCAGAAAACAATCTTGGCAAATTTCATGTGGAATCGCGCTTAAACCTCACGCGCCTACTCTCCGCCCACGGTAAGCCCGTCAATGCGGATGGTCGGCGAGGCCGTGCTCCCCCGAAATTCCAGATCATTGCCTATTTCGTAGATATTGTTGAACATCTCTTTTAGATTGCCGGCAACCGTAATCTCCTCGACTGTATAGGCCAGCTCGCCGTTGACGATCCACATGCCAGAAGCTCCGCGAGAGTAATCGCCGGTCACCAGGTTCGCGCCATGTCCCAGGAATTCGGTGATATAAAGACCGTCTTTGATGTCCGCAATGATCTGCCCGGGAGATTTCTGGCCGGGTTCAAGGAAATAATTTCCTGGACCGATGCCAGGAGTGCCGGCAAGTCCGCGCGAGGCATTGGCAGTAGTTTCCAGACCCAACTTCTTCGCCGTGTAGGTATTCAACAGGTACGACTTCAAAATTCCATTCTCGATGACGACCGTGCGGCGCGTGGGAATCCCCTCGCCGTCGAAAGGCGAGGTGCCGAAGCCGCCGGGCATGGTGCCATCATCGACAACGGTGACGTTCGGTCCGGCAATCTTCTCGCCGAGTTTCCCGGCCAAAAATGACGCTCCGCGATAGACCGAGTCGCCATTTATTCCCTCAAAAATATGTCCAATCATAGAGGTCGCGACCATGGGGTCGAGCACCACCGGCACGTGCGCCGTCTTCACTTTGCGTGCACCAAGGCGCCGCAGAGTGCGGCGCGCCGCTTCTTTTCCGACCTGCTCGGCGGATTCGAGTTTCGCCAGGCTGCGCGCCACGGAATACCAGTAATCGCGCTGCATAAGCCCATTCTCGTCTTGCGCAATCGGGACCGCCGCAACCGAGCAATATGACCGCTGATACTCGCCGACAAAGCCATGCGAATTCGCCAGCACTTTTCTGCCGGTCGCAGCGTCGAACGATCCACCTTCGGAGTTCTTGATCCGGGGATCGGCATCAAGCGCGGCTTTTTCAGCACGGCGCGCGTACTCGATGCGCTCCGTGCCCGGCAGCGAATAAACATCTTCGTAATAAAGATCAAGGTCGCCAGAGAGCGAGCCGAGTTTGTCCGCCTCAGGAATTCCGGCGAAAGGGTCTTCAGAAGTAATCCTCGCCAGTTCAAGCGCCGACTTCAACATGCGCTCGATTCCCGCAGCGGAAAAATCGCTGGAGTAGGTATTGGCGGCGCGCTGTCCAAAGAAGACGCGCACGCCAATCGCGCGCGAGCCGGACTCTTTCAGCGTCTCGACCTGGCCAAGGCGCACTACGGTAGAAAACTCATCGCCCTCGCGGACGACGCACTCGGCCGCGGTAGCACCGCCCTTCATAGCGCGGCGCACAACGTCGGTGGCAAGGCCTTTGAGATCGAGAGCGGGCTTTACTTCAGTGGTTTCAAGTGTAGTCGTCATTAGGAAAATATTTTAGAGGTCAGAGGTCAGATTGCAGCCGTAAACCAGGCAGTAAAATCTGCAATCTCACCTCTAACCTCTGCCCTCTTTTAACTGCCCTCTTTTATTGCATGAATCCACCGGTCTCCCGCTTAGTCGCGGTGCCGCCGACGGTCATACGATCGATTTTAATCGTCGGAATGCCTACGCCGACCGGAACGGCCTGCCCATCCTTGCCGCAAGTCCCGACACCTTCATCCAGTTTCAAGTCGTTTCCAACCATGGAAACCCGCGTCAGAACATCCGGCCCATTGCCGATTAAGGTCGCGCCTTTGATCGGAGCCGTGATCTGTCCATTTTCGATGAGATACGCTTCCGACGCCGAGAAAACAAACTTGCCGTTCGTAATGTCGACTTGCCCACCGCCGAAGTTAACCGCGTAAACGCCATTCTTCACAGAGCGGATGATATCTCCGGGATCGTCTTGTCCGGCGAGCATATAGGTGTTCGTCATGCGCGGCATTGGGATGTGCTCGTAGCTCTCGCGGCGTCCGTTGCCGGTATCGGCAAGGCCCATCAGCTTCGATGAGAGTTTGTCGCTGAGATATCCCTTCAGAATCCCCTTCTCGATCAGCACGGTTTCCTGCGTGGGATGACCCTCATCATCAACGTTCAAGGAGCCTCGCCGCCACGGCATCGTGCCGTTGTCGATCACGGTGCAGCCTTCGCTGGCCACGCGCTTGCCAATCAGCCCCGCGAATGCTGAGGTCTTCTTGCGATTGAAGTCGGCTTCCAACCCGTGGCCCACAGCCTCGTGCAGCAGAACGCCGGGCCATCCCGGACCAAGCACAACCTCCATATCTCCCGCCGGAGCTTCGCGGGCATCGAGCTGCAAAATTGCCTGCCGCGCCGCCTCTTTAGCGAAGAACTCGGGAGTCTTGTCTCCAAAAAAGAAGTCAAGCGCCACTCGACCGCCACCGCCCGAGCTGCCACGTCCCGAAGTCGTCTCCGTCTTCGCTATACAGGAGACGTTCATGCGCGCCAGCGGCTGAGAATCTTCCGCAAACGTGCCATCAGAGCCGACCACCAAAATATTTCGTAGCTCGTCGGAGTAGTTGGTGCGCACTTCAATAATGCGCGGATCATAGCCGCGAGTGGTGCGATCGGCGCGCATCAGCAGCTCAACCTTGGCCGTAATGTCCGCATCCACCGAAGGAAGCGTGACCGGGTACAAACTTCGAGCCGCCTTCTGTTGAAATCCCGCAACCGTCGATTTCGCCGGAGCACTGGCAATCAGCGCCGCAGTCCGCGCGGCATGCAAAATCCGCTGCGGAGAAAGATCGTCGGTGTACGCGTAGCCGGTGCGCTCGCCGGACACGACGCGCACGCCGCACCCCGCCGAGATTCCCTGCGACGCCGACTTTACCAGCGACTCATCCACCAACAAGGATGTGGAGGTCAGATATTCGAAGTAAAGATCGGCATAGTCGCCACCAGCCGAAAGCGCGGCTCCTAGATACGTCTCAAGATCATGATTTGTAAGACCGTAGTGGTCAAAGAAGAAGCGTTCCTGATTAGCAGTCACCATATTTTGATGCTCTTGTGTGGCAAAGGACTCGGTGCGTTTGACCCCATTATCCCACGGACAGAACTTTGTTAACATCACGTCGGCTTCGGAATAAGCCGCAGCTCACACCACTACGAATCGAGATAGGAACCTCTTCATGCGATCAAAATGCGTAGCAGATACCGGATTACTCCATCTTGTAGCTCTCTTGACTCTTGCAACTTATTCAATGGGTCAGCATATGAATGCCAAAGATGCGCCTTGTCAGGGTCCCAACTCAACTGCAGAACAGACGGAATGTTTTAGCGTTGCTTCTCATAATGCCGACACAGAGATGAATCGGATGTACGACCGGGTACGAAAGGTCTTGAGTCCGGAGGAGGAAGAAAAATTGCGAGTCGCGCAGCAACTCTGGCTCCAGTTCCGGGAGGCGAATTGCGCAGCGGAGCGGGAGCTGTACCGCGGAGGAACCGCTGCATTCGCGGTGCATTCGGCCTGCCTGGAGGCGGATACCCGGCAGCGAACAGCCGAACTCCATACGATGTACGACTGGCGCTTGATCAAATGGGGGCTCGATAATTAGCTTTCCTTCGTATGGGTCCCCAATCGCTGTGCCGCCAAAACTGAACCTGCTCCATCATCACAAAGAGGCTATCGCCCAGCCGATCAAAACCGAACATTTTTTTAGTCCAGCCATCACTGACGCCCGCTACCCGCCTATGCAATAAATCGACATCGTGACCCCAGAATCGCTCAGCCAACTCCTTTCCGACTTCCTTCTTGGAGCACACGCCGCCGTAGTAGTAGAAGACGGCGCTATCGCCTTCGATCTGGCGGAATCGAAATATTCGATCTCGGGCGAGCATCACAAATGCCTGCTGCACCTATGGTCGAACGAGCGCAATTTTGTGCGCAGGGTCCTCGATGCGGAAGTAAAGGCAACGACCCTTCGTTTGCAAGTGCAACGCATGGGGCAAACACGGCCCACTCGCCTCGACTTCTGCCGCAATCGCGATCAGCGAACCCCGGCCGCGCGGCGCATGGCCCGCATTGCCTATGAACCTCGCCTCCGGCGCGCGCTAGAGAGGAATTTCCCCGGCTGGACGGTAGTGCGGCTCACTACCAGCGTGGATCTTGAACATTCTTTTGGGCCTGCATACTTGCGCGGTTGGATGCGCCAGGGACAACGCGCCCTCGCCATCCTCGGAGTGAATGACGAGGAAACGCAATCGACCGTAGATGGCGCCCTCACCTGTGGAATTCTTTGGCTCGAAGCCTGCCGCAACACGCAACAAGAGCGGCGCTTAGTGGAGGGATTGGCAATGATTGTTCCGAAGGGCATGGCTACGCTAACGCAGCAACGCATGGCGCATCTGCACCCGGCCGCCGCGAAATGGAGTTTGTATGAATTCGACCAATCTGAGGACTCCTTCGTTCAAGCCGATCTCGGCGATCGCGGTAACCTGGCAACGCGACTGGTGCAGGCGGTCGATGAGCGCTCAACCCGCGCACGCTTTGTCGAGTCGATCGCGCGCATTCGGAGCATTTTGCCGCAAGCCGAAGTCGCCGTGCTCTCGCCAGCGCTGATTTCGTTCCGGTGCCATGGCCTCGAATTTGCCCAGGCAAGAATTGCGCACGATCCGCGCACGTTTCAGAGCAGCGCAGAAATCGCCTTCGGCGTCGGGCCGGAGGAGCGCGTCCTGAGCGCGGAGAATGAAATGCAGTTCGCCGATCTGGTGCGGCTGGCGGCCGCTGTCCGACGGAAAGATGGCCCCAAGAACCATGCTTTGCGGCGCATGCATCCCGAGCGCTGGCTGGAATCGATGATCGCCGGCAACATCGTGGAGCTCGACGGGCGGCTCCGGCCGGAATTTGTTTATGCGCAGGTACCGGCATTCGCGGCTGCCGACCGCGCCATGATCGACATTCTTGCCGAAACTCGCGAGGCACGGCTTGCCGTCATTGAACTCAAAGCCGATGAGGATATCCATCTACCGCTTCAAGGCGTGGACTACTGGTCGCGAGTGGCGTGGCACCAGAGTCGCGGCGAGTTGACGCAGTTTGGCTATTTTCCGGAGCGCCAGCTTTCTCCGCAAAAACCGCTGCTCATGCTGGTCGCGCCCGCTCTCCACGTCCATCCCACCACCGACACAATCCTGCGCTATCTGTCGCCCGAAATCGATTGGGAGGTGCTCGGAATTAACGAGCGCTGGAGGGAGGAAATCAAGGTCGTATTCCGCAAAAGGCCGACTCGCTCGCGCTCTTTACCTACAGCGGGGTTGGCGATTTCGGCGTAACAGCAAATCAGATTCCAAGGCTTTTTCGCAGCATCATCAGTTGTCCGAGGTGATAAGCGTTGTGGTCAGCCATCAAGAGCGCTTCGCGCAAAATGGTTTGTCCATCGCCCCAGGGAATCCCTGCGTAAAGATCGACGTTACGGTCAGCGACCAGGCGCTCCATCGCTTGCATCTCTTTCCTGCATGCGTCCATGCTCGCCTCCCATGCCGCTTTATTCGGAGGCGCGACCGACTCCGGCCAGTATCCTTCCGGCCACTTCGGAGAAACATGCTTTGAGTTGCGGCTGAACTCCAGAATGTCCCATTGCGCCAGTCGAATATGCTCGAGCAGCATCCACGCAGTGTGCGGAAACTTCGCGACTTTAATCCCAGCAAATTGGAGTGGCCAATCTCTGAGCGTATCGTCAAAACCGGCATGAGCACCGCCACCTTTCAGCAGAAAGATCACATGATCGCGGAGGGCCCTGTCGAGAGACGCCGGACGCGCCACCGGTTTCTTATTCGCGGTAGGCTTCGATGCGGACTGAGTTGCCCTGTTGCTGGTTGCCGTTTTCGTTCTTTTCGCTTTCGCCTTCTTAGCTTTTATTGCCATAAGAATCCATTCTATGAACCCCGAGCCTGAAAGCGGAAGTTCCCTCTAGCAGGTCAATCCGCCGGCTTCGGGTTCATTTCGCTCTCCGGTGCTTCCCCTTTGTACACGCGGCTGATCCCTCGCACCATCCTCCGCATAGGCAGATTACCCTTGGCATCGGCAAAGAAGATCTCCCCCGCGCGGCTTCCGCGATAGCACCAGCGCTTCAGGATTGCCAGATGCTCCATGCGCTCGATTGCACTCGCTGGCTCGGCCGCAGGACAAGAAGACAGCGCCAATTGGATGCGAGCTTCCATGGATTGCGATTTAGTGTGTTCCACAGGAGAAATCGGGAACTCCATCGGCCCGGAAATGGTCCCTCCGTCAACACGAAATAGCGCCACACTCTCGAGATGCGGGGAGCTATGAACAGATCCAGTGGATAGCCGGGCGTCCTCGCCCGGCCACCCCAAACCCTGGCCCGTCTTTCCCACCCATCTCTGCACAATCACTCCATGCAACTGGTCGATCCGGCAGACGAACTCCGGCAGGTGCTGCAGCACCGAAGAGAGTTTGTTGAGCCGCGCATGACTGGCGGCCGCCGCCTCGAATTCCATCTTCGTCGACGCGCCATCGCGCTCGGCTGCGATCTGCCGCCGCAGCGAGTCGCCGCGCGAGTCGAAGAAATTCTGGACTCGTGTCACCTCGGACCGGTATTCATCGTCGCTGCAGCCGCGAAAACACGGCGCCAAACACATCTTCATCTCGGAGTAAACGCAGCCCGGAAACTTTGGATCCGGATGCAGATCGTCGACGCAGCGCCGCATTTTGAAAAAATCGAGGGCGTCGTTCATGAACTTTTCCGCCGCCACTCGCGAAGCGAAAGGCCCGTAATAGACGTTCTTACCCGGAATGGACTGGGCGGGAACCCGCCCCAGCCGTGTAGTGACCGATGCGCGGGGAAATTCATTCTCGAGATGCAGCTTGACCAACGGAGCAAAACGCAGGCGCAAGCGATTGGAGTAAGTCCGCGGAAAGGCGTCACGCAGGACTTGATAGAGCACGAATCCGGATTCGAAATCAGACCCGGTAAGCGTGTATTCGATCCAGCGTACGCGCTCCCGAAGATTAAGCCGCTTGGTGCGCTCTTCTGGAGGCGAAAGCAGCCGCTGCAGGCGCCGCCGCAGATTCGCGGTCTTGCTGACGTAGGGCTCGGAGTTGGCGTCCTCGCCACGCAGCAGAAACACAGCAGGGCTGGCAGCGACGGCGGAAAAGACTTCGGAGTCAGCTTCCGGTCGAAACTCGATGCGTTCGCTCAGCACACCTCCGATTGTAGAGCGACCGAGTGCGCAGATGCCGGCCCGTTTCCCGAGCACGCAAACGCCGGCAAGTTTGCCCAATCTGTCATCCCGAGCGCCGTCCCGAGCGAATGCGAGGGCAAGTCGAGGGACCCTGCGTCTCCCCTCTGCCTTCCGTCTCCTCGGGTGCTGCTTCAAGCGGGTCGAAATGCTGGGTTAGAGTATTGTCGAACCAGTCCGCAGCCAAATTCTTCCATCCCGCATTAAATCGCGCGATCAGCCACAGCTTCTTTTCTCGTCGCCAACGCTTCAGTTGTTTTTCACGCGCGATCGCTTTGTGGACGTCGTCATAGCGCTCCCAATACACGAGACGAACCGCGTTGTATTGATCGGTAAAACCCTCATGAAGGTGCATTTTGTGCTCAAAAACTCGGCGGCGAAGATTGTTGGTCATGCCGATATAGAGGGCCCGCCGGGAACTGCTTTGCATTATGTAGACGTAGAAGCGATATTCACGCGGCATGCTTTCGAACATTGCTCATGTCTACCTGCGAATGCAGTGCTGGCGATCACAGTGAAATTGTGATGATGTGGAGACACAAGGTCCCTCGACTTGCCCTCGCGTTCGCTCGGGACAGCGCTCGGGATGACAGATTGTCGACCTCCGGCTATCCGAAGCTGGCGCTCTTGAATTTCTGCCGGAAATCAGGCCCGTCCATTTTTACGATGCGGCACATTTCGTGCAGCCGCGAGCGCATGCGCTCGCCAATTCGGTCTCCAAGCGTTTCCTCACGTGCAGCCGCCCGCGCCGGCGACAGGGTTCGCGCGACGCTCGCGGCTGGCTCGTCTGCAAAATTCGTGGTGATGATCGTGGTACGGTTGTCGTTATAGCGGGTGTTCAGAATCAGGCTGACCGTGTCCCAAACCCACTCGCTTGGTTTGACCGCGCCAAGTTCATCGAGCACCAGCACCTCGGCTTCAAACACTGGCCGCAGCACCTGAAGTTCCGTTGCTTTGACGGAATCGTTGTAGGAATTCTGAATCTGTTTCAGCAATTCGCGATAGTCGCAAAAGAGGCAGGCGCTTCCTCTGGCAGCAATCAATTCCTTCAGAATCCCCACTGCCAGATGCGTTTTGCCGGTCCCGATTCCACCGACCAGCAACAGCCCTCTGCCATCGCGGGGATCGAACTCCTGCACGAAGCGCGACGCGCTTATTTGGGCCAAAGCAACTGAATGATCCGCTCCTGGGAAATCGGCGGTAAAGTTTGACAACTCGCAATGCTCGTATCTTTTTGGAATTCGCGCCGAGGTGATTAGCGCTCCGCCCCGCGCTCGCAACTGGCAATCGCAGCGCGTGACGCCGTGTTCCGGCGCTTCGGGAACCGGCTTCCATCCTGAGCCAGCGCACAAAGGGCAAACTTCAACTGCTGTTTTCATAATCAATTATTCACAGTGTCATCAAGTACGAACAAAAAATGACCGAATCAAAAATGTGTGCAATTAAACTTTGCACCGAACCTGCCCTTCCCGCAACCCGAAAGCGTTGCGCTTCTGTGCACATCCTGTGGAGACTACCGGCGAATTGTGCAGAATCGGCAGATTCGCCGAGAATCAGATTCGCGGAAAATACTGCCAACCGCCGTCGCGATCCTTCACTTCGCCCATCTGGCAAGTATTTCGCGCCCCGTAGGTGTCAAAAGCAGCAACTGGCACGTGTTTGCCATTGACAATCCTGTGGTATGAACGAAAATTGCCTTCGCCGGTGCTCGCGCTTGAGCTCTCCCTCCCCGGCTGATGCGCGGGAACCGTACTAACTAGTGTCAGGAGATAGCATGAATAAAGCTGATCTGGTTGACCGGATCGCCGAAGCCTGTAGCATTTCGAAGGCTCAAGCGACGACCGCGATCGACACAACAGTGGGCAGCGTTACTTCTGCCCTTCGCAAAGGGGACCGGGTCGCGTTGATCGGGTTCGGCACGTTTTCCGTCTCGCAGCGCAAGGCCCGCAATGGCCGGAACCCGCAGACAGGTGCCACCATCAAAATAGCCGCCCGTAAAGTCGCTAAATTCACCCCGGGAAACGAACTTAAAAAAGTAGTTAATAGAGGTAAATAGGGCCAGCTTTTTTTGATATGAACGAGACGGCAGGGAGGTCGGTCGGCCCCTGCCGTTTTTTGCTTTTTGAGCTGTCAGCTCCCAGTTTTTCGGTTTTCACTTGAAAAGCTCAATCTCCGGACGCTTATAGCATCGCAACCGCTAGATGCTCCGACCTGAGCATTAAGTCCATCGGGTATCGGGGGTTACTGAGAGCTCAGAACTGAAAAAAGCTGATAGCCGACACCCCGTCTTGCTGAATCTTTCCCAACTCCTATAGAATCAAATGTCTGAATCGAGGTAGCAACTGACATGAAAGCAGCCATCCATCCTAACTACAGCGAGATCCGCGTGCACTGCGCCTGCGGGAACGCATTTATCACGCGCTCGGCGCATAAGGGTGATATCAGCGTTGAAATCTGTTCCGCCTGCCATCCTTTCTTCACCGGCAAGCAGAAGCTCATGGACACCGCCGGCCGCGTAGAGCGCTTCCGCCGCAAGTACGCCAAAAGCGACGCCGCCAAATCCGAAGCAGCCAAGAAGTAAGTTCCTCGCAAAACGCAAATTTCGAAAGCCTCCCCCAGCAGGGAGGCTTTACTTTTGAACGATAGTGGAGCGACGGGCGTCCTCGTGAGCCCATCCTGAGCGAAGTCGAAGGGTCAAATCCAGCGCAGCGCGGCCAAGAGTTCTTCATCCTCACAATTCTTAGCCAAGCGCGGCTCGGAACCACGTAAACTCATAACGTGCAGAAGTTTTGGGACAATCCGAGTGGAGCGACGGGCGTCCCCGCCCGTCAACCTGACGCTGGCACAGACGGCATGCCCACCGGGGCGCCATCCGTCCCCCCCACCGCACGCGTTTTTCCTTCGTCCTTCAAAATCGGCAACGTAAAGATCGCTCCTGCCACTATCCTCGCACCCATGGCCGGGGTCACCGACACCGTCTTCCGCCGCTTTATCAAGAACCTTGGTGGATGCGGCCTGATCATGACCGAGTTCACCTCGGCCGACGGTGTCCTGCGCGACCAGCGCGTGCGCGGACGCTATCTTCACTTCTACCAGGACGAGCACCCAATCTCAGCCCAGCTCTTCGGCAGCAATCCGAGTGTGCTGGCCGATGCCGCGCGTTTGGTGGAAGACCTCGGCTTTGACCTCGTGGACTTGAACCTCGGTTGCCCCGCGAAAAAAGTGGTCAAGTGCAATGGCGGCTCCGGGTTGCTCCGCGATCTGCCGCTAATCCGCCAAATTTTCGAGTCAGTGCGGGCCGCCGTAAAGATTCCCTTCACCGTGAAATTCCGGGCGGGATGGAGCGACAATGAGATCGTCTGCGTCGAACTGGCCCGCATGGCCGAAAGCTGCGGCTTGGGCGCGGTCGCCCTGCACGCCCGCACCCGCGAGCAAGGCTACAGCGGAAACGCGCGGTGGGAATGGATCGACTCGGTGAAGCAGGCAGTCAAGATTCCGGTGATCGGCAACGGCGACATCCGTTCGCCCGAAGACGCCTGCGCCATAGTCGCCGAAACTGGCTGCGATGCCGTAATGATCGGCAGAATGGCTCCAGCAAATCCGTGGATCTTCAGGCAGATCGAACAGTATGTAAATGGAGCGACGGGCGTCCCCGCCCGTCCAGCGGAGCAAAGCTCCGCACCGTCTCGCGAACTCGCGACCGACAAGCCCTACGACGAACCCACCGAGGCCGACCGCTACCAGATGATCCGCACTTACTTTCAAATGCTGCTCGAAGAAGAAATGCCAGGAGCGGAAGGGAAGATGAAGCAGTTTGCCTCGTGGTTCACCCACGGCATCCCCGGCGGCGCGGCGCTTAGAAAGTCGATCTACGAGGCACGGAGCGGGACGGAAATTTTAGTGCGCGTGGAGGAATTCTTCGAAACCAGGATGCAAGTAACGAGCGTGACAAGCCTTCCCATGGTTGCCCGATAAACGCTGCGCAATAAAAATGAAGAAGCCACGGTCACAGGATCGTAGCAAAAAAAGAAAGCCGAATCGTCATTCCGCCCAGCAGCCTTCAGCCCACGAGGATACTCGGCGGCCTCGTTTCTCGCTGGAACCTTCCGTACTCTACGAAGACGATGCCGTAATCGTTATCGATAAACCGGCTGGACTCCTGGCGGTGCCCATCAAGGGATCCGCCACTCCATCGGCTTGGTCTTTGCTCGCCGAGAAACTCGAGCGGAAAAAACAACGCGCCCTGATCGTGCACCGCATTGATCGTTTTTCATCCGGCGCACTGCTCTTTGCGAAGACGGCGCCCGATCGTGAGGCATTGGTGCGGCAGTTTCTCGCCCACACTCCGGTAAGGCAATACCTTGCCGCGCTGCGCCACCGAATCGCCGACTCCACCACCGATGAGCCGCGAACCCTGGCGCATTATTTTCGACGCGAAGGTATGTATCAACAGTTGCGCACGGCGAGGGACCCCGAGGCCTCTCGCGCCGAACTTCGCTATTCTGTCGAACGTCTTTTTGCGGACGCTTCTCTCGTGCGGGTTGAACTGGTAACGGGATTGCAAAATCAGATCCGGGCGCAATTTTTAGCGGTGGGCCATCCCGTCATCGGCGATAGAAAATATCGCCGAGCTGAATCCTCGGAGCCGCTCATTGATCGCGTCGCTCTTCATGCCGCACATCTTGAGTTTATTCATCCGCGCTCGGGCAACAACATCTCCGTTGACTGCAAGCTGCCCGCTGATTTTCAGCATTTGTTGCGAGAATTAGCGCGGTCGAAACCTGCGCCGGCAAACCAATTGCTAAAGAAGCGGCGCAAGCGTTAATCGGCTTACAGGAACGGCCCAGGAAAGTGTTATTCGCTGCGATGAACGACCTCAAAATGAGCGGCGAATTTATCGAATTCAGTTAATGCCGCTCGTGCGTCAGGTTCCACCACTGCCTTTTCTGGCCTCGGCCCGGCGAACTTACGAACGGCATCCATCGATTCCCAAAGCGTGAGAACTACAAACTCCACTGCGTCATCCACCGAACGGCGTAACAGGAAGGCGCCACGATGTCCGTCGATCGCTTGGAGTGCCGGGAAAACTTTACTAGTCACGTGCTCAACGTAATCTCGGGATTTCTGTGGCGTCGTGTTCCCCCTCCACATCCGCAAGATCAGGCCCATGTTCGGAGATGAAGTATTTTTGTCTGCGCGTCCCGCGTTGTCAGCGACCGCTTTCTTGCCGGCCGCCGTGGCCTTCGGCCTGACCGGTGTCGTGGAGTCCTCACCAGCAACTGTCGCCCATTCCCGAACATGCCAGCGCTTCACAAGACCGCTCGTCACATAAGGATCAGCGCGGGCAAACTTCTCCGCAACGTCTGGCGAGTCGCCTCGAAACAACAGTACGGCGCCATCCACCGGATTTGCCAATGCCCCGCCCAATAGCAGCTCGCCGCGCTCACTGGCACTCCAGGCCTTCTCCAGGTGCGCGTCCCGAAACTCCGCACGCCGCGAAACGTAGTCTTCACCAACTTCGTAGAACAACAGGTAATGCATCGAAGTGCTCGTTTTCTTTTCTAAAACTGCTGCTAAGACTGTGGCGTCAGCGGGTCTAGCGTCAGCCTGCTGCGCTCGTCGCGTTTCACGTATCCCCACGGCGTGGCATCATCGTGCGTAAACACGGTTAACCACTTCTCCGGGATGGCCTCTGCGTAATACTTCTTGCGGTTCTCGATGGTTTGCAGCGGATACAGATCAAAGGCCATAGCCCACGTGATCTCAAGGTGGTTTGAAGTCGGGATGAGATCGGAGATGTAACACGCTTTTTTCTCGCCACTCTCGATCATCACTGCCTGCATGTTCGCGGTGTGCCCGGAAATAACTCTGACCGAGACGCCAGGCGAGATCTCCGCATCGCCAGTGAGCAGAGCCATCTGTCCGCTCTCAATCAGAGGATCGTAATTTGGACTCATGTAGCTGATCGCATCGCGTTCAAGTTGCAGACGCCCATGCTCCCATTCTCCACGCTGCACGTAATACTTCGCCTTCGGAAATGTCGGCACCACCTGACCGCCGCGCCGAACAGTGTTCCAGCCGCAATGATCGAAGTGCAGGTGTGTATTGATGACGATATCGATATCTTCGGGCGCCAGACCGGCGGCATGCAAATTGTCGAGCAGTTTCGCGGGCTGTTTAAAAATCTGCACTAGCCGCTCCGGCAGTTTGTTGCCAATCCCGGTCTCAATCAGAATATTTTTATCCCCAGTGCGTACCAGCAGCGAATTCAATCCGGCGTCGAGACGGTTCTGGTCATCAGCTGTAACTCTCTTCGACCACAAGGTTTTCGGCACGACGCCAAAAAAAGCTCCGCCATCAAGGAAGTAGGTTCCATCCGAGACGACGGTTAATTCGAAATCGCCAAGAGTTGTGCGAAGCATAAAACAGCTATCAGCTCTCAGCCTTCAGCTAAATCTCATGTCCTTTTAGAACCGGGAGCTGACGGCTACTTTAACTCCTTGTTCCAGAAATCTTCCATCATGTGGAATAGCTGCGTGCGCGTGCGCGCGCCAGAAATGCCATGCGTCTTGTCGGGATAGACCATCAGCCGAAACTGTTTCCCCGCATTGATCAGAGCATCTGTCATTTGGATCGTATTCTGGAAATGAACGTTGTCATCGCTCGTCCCATGAACCATAAGCAGCGCGCCATGCAGACTGCTGGCGGCGCTGACGATTGAATCGTCATAGGCAGCGGCATGGTCCTTCGGCAGACCCATGAAGCGCTCGGTGTAAGCCGAATCGTAATCGCGCCAGTTGGTCACCGGAGCGACCGAGATCCCCGCCTTGAAACGGTCGGAGTGCGTCAACGCGTAGAGCGTCATCGATCCCCCATTCGACCATCCCCACATCGCGGTGCGCGTGCGGTCAAGCTGGGGAAACTGTGCATAAAGTTGATCCAACGCCGCCACCTGATCCTTCAATTCGATCCCACCCGCCTGAAAGCGCGTGGCAGCTGAAAACTTTTTCCCGCGATTTGGAGTTCCGCGATTATCCAGCGAGAAAATCGCAAATCCTTCTTTTGCCAGAATCTGATGGAACAAGCCATTCGTCCCGCTCCACGAATTCTGCACCGTCTGCCCCGCCGGGCCGCCGTAGATGTAATCGATTAAGGGGATCGTGGCACTCTGGCCGTTATCGGATGAGCGCGGAAGAATCAGATAGCCATACAACACCGTGCCATCGTCCGCCTTGAATTCCAGCATCTTTGGAGAAATCGGATCATAGCCGGCAATGCTGCGGCTCTCCCAGATCTTCTGGCATTTGCCGCCGATAGCGCACACTGACATTTGAGGCGGCGTCAGTGTCGCCGAATATGTCTGCGCGAAATTTTTGCCATCATCGGCAAAGGCTGCAGTGTAGTTTCCATCGGCGGATGAAACCGCCTGTACTCCCGAGCCGTCCAGCTTCACCGAAAAAATCTTCTCCTGCCGCGGGTCGTCTTTGTTGGCCGTAAAAAAAACTGTTCCCGATTTCTCCCCGCCCGTTTGAGCGGACTCCTCCACGCCGCTGATCGCGATCACGTCGTAATCCCCGCTTTCAAGCTGGCGCTCGAGCTTGGCATCAGACGAGGTCGGATCGGACGCGCTAAAACTGTAGAGATAAATGTGAGTGTGGCCGTCGCGCCAGCTCGTCCACAGAAAGCGATCCCCCGATTTCAGAACTCGAAAATCGTCATTCACATTCACCCACGCATCCGCTTCGGAATCGGTCAGCACCTTGCGCGATCTGCCCGACTTCGCATCAATAAAATAAAGGTCCATCACATCCTGCTTGCGGTTCAAAACTTCGGCCCAAGCCCAGCCTTCCCGAATCCAGCCAAAACGCGGCAC
>Ga0137395_10000147_pt1 | contig 24427 bp, 26 predicted proteins | sample czobulk216metaG_FD_108283 | JGI IMG/M metagenome (GOLD analysis project Ga0137395, IMG submission 108283) | Vadose zone soil microbial communities from Angelo Coast Range Reserve, California, USA - czobulk2.16 metaG | ecosystem: Environmental > Terrestrial > Soil > Vadose zone | place: USA...
ACGGGCGCCTGAAGGCGCTCTTCGAGGCGGTACATGGCAGTCACTACGCGACGCGATCCTGACGCAAAAGGGTACTTCGGCGCGTTTGGCGGGCGCTTTGTGCCCGAAACGCTCGTTGAGCCGATCGAAGAACTCGAGCGCGCGTACTTTCAGGCGCGCGACGACCCGGAGTTTCAGAGCGAGCTCGCGAGGCTGTTGAAGCATTACGTCGGGCGGCCGACGCCGTTGTACGAGGCGCGACGGCTGGCGAAGGAGTACGGCGGGCCGCGGATCTTCCTGAAGCGGGAGGATCTCACGCACACCGGTGCGCACAAGATCAACAACGCGCTCGGCCAGGCGCTGCTCGCGGTGCGGATGGGCAAGCGCCGGATCGTCGCGGAGACGGGTGCGGGGCAGCACGGCGTGGCCGCGGCAACCGTGTGCGCGCTGCTCGGCCTCGAGTGCCACGTCTACATGGGCACGGACGACATGGAGCGCCAGGCGCTCAACGTTGTCCGGATGCGGCTGCTGGGCGCCGAAGTCTGTCCTGTGAGTTCAGGCAGCCGGACGCTCAAAGACGCCATCAACGAGGCGATGCGCGACTGGGTCACGAACGTCGCGGACACGTACTACCTGCTCGGCTCGGTACTCGGGCCGCACCCCTATCCATTGATGGTTCGCGAGCTTCAATCGGTGATCGGCAAGGAAGCGCGCGTTCAGTTGCTCGAGCTCACTGGCCAGCTCCCTCGCGCCATCGTCGCCTGCATCGGCGGCGGCAGCAACGCGATGGGAATCTTCGACGCGTTCATCGGCGACACGGGCGTGCGGCTGATCGGGGTCGAAGCCGGCGGGGAGGCCATCATCCGCGGCAGGCACGCAGCGAGGTTCGCCGGCGGCAGCGAAGGCGTGTTGCAAGGCACGCGGACATTCGTGCTCCAGGACGATGACGGGAACATCGAGTTGACACATTCGATTTCCGCCGGGCTCGATTACGCGGCGATCGGTCCTGAGCATGCATGGCTTCGGGCGATCGGCCGCGCCGAGTACGCCCACGCGAGCGACGCCGATGCGCTGGCCGCGTTTCAGCTGCTCGGCCGCCTCGAGGGGATTCTTCCGGCGCTCGAATCGGCGCACGCCGTGGCGTTTGCCCGCCGCGTGGCGGGCGAGCTCGGGCCGGAGGATGCGCTGCTCGTGAACTTGTCGGGGCGCGGCGACAAGGATGTAGAGACGGTGGACAAATGGCTTCGACGCTGACGGCGACATTCGACCGGCTGCGCCGGGAACAGCGTCCGGGTCTTGTCACGTACACGACGGCCGCTGATCCGGACGTGTCGCGTTCGGCCGAGATCCTGAAGGCGCTCGGTCGCGGCGGCGCGGATGTCATCGAGGTCGGCGTGCCGTTCTCTGATCCGCTGGCGGACGGCCCGGTGATTCAGCGCGCGACGGAGCGAGCGCTTGCGGCGGGCGGAAACCTGCGGACGTCCCTGCGGATTATCGCCGAGGTCCGCCCGCACATCTCGGCGCCAATCGTGGTGTTCAGCTATGCGAATCCGCTGCTGCGCCTCGGCACGAAGGAATTCGCCCGCCAGGCGGCCGCGGCAGGCGTCGATGGCGTGCTCGCGCTCGACCTGCCGATCGAGGAAGCCGGAGAATTCCGCGAGACCATGGCAGCCTCGGGAATTGATACGATCTTCCTTTTGAGCCCGACGACAACGGACGACCGGATCCGGAAGGCCTCGGCGCTGGGCCGGGGCTTTCTGTACGGGATCTCGCGGCTCGGCGTCACCGGCGCGAGGGATCAGGTGGCGACCGGCGCCGCCGCGATGGTGCGGCGCATTCGCGCCTGCACGTCGCTGCCGATTGCGCTCGGATTTGGAATCTCGCGGCCCGAACACGTCGCCGAAGTCGGCGCGTATGCGGACGCCGCGGTCGTGGGAAGCGCGCTCGTTTCGCTGATTGCAGACGCGAGCGACACACCTCAGCTCGTGGCGCGCGTCGAAGCGTACGTGCTGTCGCTTCGCGCCGCCTGTCAACCTCGAGAGCTGACGACTTAACGCCATGTCGGACCTTGACGATCTGCGGAAGAACATCGACCGGGTGGATGAAGTGCTCGTGCGCCTGCTGAACGAGCGGGCGCGGTGCGCCTGCGAAATCGGCCGACTGAAGAAAGAATTGGGCGTCGAGATCTACCAGCCGGATCGCGAGAAGCAAGTACTCGATCACGTCCGAGGCGTCGCCGCGGAGGGTCCGCTGGGGCCGGAGGCGATCGCCAGGCTGTTCGAGCGAATCATCGACGAAGCGCGGCGGCTCGAGCGGCGGGTCGCGCAGGAAGACATCGTGGACGAAGGTCCCATACGGTCGTGAACAGCGTCGCTACAGGAGCGGGAGAAGCCATGGTTGTTGTGATGGAAGAACGGGCCACCGAGGCGCAAATCGAAAAGGTCGTCGCCCGGCTGGTTGAACTCGGCATGGACGTCCACCGATCGACGGGCGTCTCGCGAACGGTGCTCGGTGTCGTCGGACAGAAGCGTCCGGACCCGGGGCTGATCGAGATGATGGAGGGCGTCCATGAGGTGATGCGGATCTCCGAGCCGTACAAGCTGGCGAGCCGCACCTTCAAGTCGGAAGGCACCATCATCAACGTCGGCGACATTCGCATAGGCGGCGATGAGGTGATCGTCATGGCCGGCCCCTGCTCCGCGGAAACGTCCGACCAGGTGCGAGCCACGGCGATTGCCGTTCGCAAAGCCGGCGCGAAGATTTTTCGAGGCGGCGCGTTCAAGCCCCGCAGCTCGCCGTACAGTTTTCAGGGCCTCGGCGAGGAAGGCCTGCAGATGATGCACGAGGCCTGCAAAGCCGAGAACCTCGCGCTCGTTACCGAAGTGATGGACGTCAGTCAGATCGAGCTGATCGGCAGGTACGCGGACGTCTATCAGGTCGGCGCGCGGAACATGCAGAACTTCACCTTGCTCAAGGAGCTGGGCCTCGTGCGCAAGCCCGTGCTTCTCAAGCGCGGGCTCGCGGCGACGATCGAAGAGTGGTTGATGTCGGCCGAATACATCCTGAGCGGTGGAAACACCGACGTGATCCTCTGCGAGCGCGGCATCCGCACGTTCGAAACGGCCACGCGCAACACGTTCGACATCTCCGCGATTCCCGTCGTCAAGAAGCTGAGCCATCTGCCGGTCGTGGCTGATCCCAGCCACGGCGCCGGACGGCGCGATATGGTCGTGCCGATGGCGCGGGCCGCGGTCGCCGCGGGAGCGGACGGGCTCATCATCGAGGTGCACAACGATCCGGATCACGCGTGGAGCGATGGCGCGCAGTCGATGTTCCCGGCACAATTCGATCGCCTGATGGCGGAACTGAGGATCATCGCGCCAGCCATCGGCCGGAGCATCTGCCTCGAAACCGTCACGCGGCGGGGATGGGGATCCTAGAACTCCGTAGCACCATGGACCTACCAGTCATCCAGCCAGGCGCACTGAATCGCCGTCCAGCCCAGACACCCGTCTTCCAGAGAGTCGGCATCGTCGGCCTCGGGCTGATCGGCGGATCGATTGCGCTGGCGGCTCGCGAGATCTGGCCCACGTCGCTCGTCATCGGCGTCGACAACAAAGACGTCCTCGAGAGCGCGATGCGGCTGCATGCGATCGACGTCGCGGCGGACGATCCCGTCGTGCTCGCCGAGGCGGATCTCGTGATCCTCGCGGCGCCCGTCAGGCAGAACATCGAACTGCTCGCGATGCTCGACGACAACGTGCGGCAGGCCGCCGTCGTCACCGACGTTGGGAGCACGAAGCGCGCCGTGGTTGACGCTGCCCGCGGGCTTCCGCCGCGGTTCCGCTTCATCGGGGGCCATCCGCTCGGCGGGGCGGCGAAAGGCGGGCTGGAACATGCGAGGCCCGATCTGTTCACGGGCCGGCCGTGGCTGCTGACACCCGCCGAGAGCCTGTCGCGCCGAAGCGACGCGAAGGCGGACGATCCCGAAAACGCCGTCGAGAAGCTGTCGGCGTTCATCCGCGCGCTCGGCGCCGAACCGCGAGTAATGGACGTGGCGACACACGATCGTCTGCTCGCGTTTCTCAGTCATCTCCCGCAGCTCACGGCAAGTGCGCTCATGGGTGTCGTGGGTGAAGCCGTCGGGGCCGACGGCCTCGCGCTTTCCGGAAGAGGCCTGGCGGACACGACGCGGCTGGCAGCAAGTCCGCCGGAAATCTGGAAAGACATCGCGGCCACCAATGCCGACGAGATCGGCCCCGCGCTCGACGCCCTCATCGACGTGCTCCAGGATCTGCGGCGCGATCTGCCGGCCGGCGATCACCTGGCGGACGTCTTCACGGCGGCCGCGCGCTGGCGGCGGACGCTCAAGACCTAGGCTGTGATCCTGCGCCGCGCCGCCCTCGAGGCCGTTGTCGCCCATGCGCGGGAAGCGGCGCCGGCGGAGTGCTGCGGCCTGCTTCTCGGAAACGGCGACACGATCGCAGAAGCCCCGCGCGCCCGCAACCTGTCACCCCATTTGAATCGCTTTCTGATCGATCCAAAAGATCACATCGACGTCCGCCGGGACGCCCGCGGGCGCGGGCTGGACGTCGTCGGGTTTTATCACTCCCACCCGCACTCAGCCGCGGCGCCATCGCCGACCGACGTCGCGGAGGCGTCGTATCCCGATCATGTGTATCTGATTGTTGGCTTGGGAGAGGAAGAGCCGGCCGTCCGGCTGTATCGCATCGAGGCGGGCCGCTACTTCGAACTTACTTTCAACTTACTTTAAACTTTGCACTTTAACCTTTGACCTTTCTTCAAAGGTCCCTGAGCCCCGGACGGATTTCCACGTTGACTGTCGCTTGCGTGACGACTTTGTCGCGCTTCTTCAGGCGCAGTACGACAATGTACTGGCCTGCACGGAAGATGTGGTCGACCGTCCAGCGACGTCTGATGGAGCTCTTGCCGGGCTCGTATGGCTCGCAGTCAGCGGTTGATTCCGACTTCGTGAGGTCGCCCCAATCCCACTCGATCGACGGGCAGTAGAAGTCCTCCGAGTCGTTTGGTCCGCCAATGAGCTCGCCGGTCAGCGATACCTTCTGCGGCGCCATCCCGAGCGGCGGGCGCGCCGTGAGCCTCAGCTGCGGCCGCTTTTCCTGATCTTTTTCTTTGTCCTTCGTGCTCTTGACCTGCGCTTGTGCGACACCGAGCGCCCCCGCGAGGATCGCCGACAAGATTCCCGCGCCGACGAGATGCCTGCGGACTTTCATGACTTCAACAATTGTACGGCCCGGTCTCCACTCGGGCAAGCCGTTCAAGAGATAATAGTTGGATGAGCCAAGCTGCGAAGACCACGCAGATCGCGTGCACATCCGCGCCGTTGTCAGGCATCGACGCCGACGTCGTGATCGTGCCCTGGTTCGAAGGCGAGCCGGTTGCCGTGGTTCCGGGACTCGACGACGCGATCGGCGGAGAGCTGCAGCGCGGGCTGACGTGCGGGGAGTTTGAGGGTCGCCTCTATGAGCTGATGCTCACCGCCGTCACGGATCGCTCGTGGAAGGCGCGGCGCGTGGCGCTCGTTGGCGCCGGACGGGTCGCGGACTTCACGGGCGATCTTGCGCGCAAGGTGGCGGCGAGCGGCGGTCTCGCTCTGAAACAGCGGCGCGTCGGTCGCGCGGCGTTCCTGCTTCCATCGCCGGCGCTGGCCAGTGTTGACGCTGCTGAGCTGGCCCAGGCCGTCGTCGAAGGGCTGACTCTCTCGGAGTTCAATCCGGGCAGCTACAAGACGTCAGACATGCCACCGGGCAAGGCGCCGGTGTGGACGATGGCGACTGTTGGAGTGGCGCCAGATCGCCAGCCAATGGTGATCGCGGCCGTTCAACGCGGCCGGCTGCTCGGCGAATCCAGCAATCTGGCGCGCGAGATGGCGAACGAGCCGTCGAACACATTGACACCGCGGGAATTCGCCCGTCGCGCGGAAGCGCTTGTCGCGGGCTCCGGCGTCAGCTTCGAAGTGCTCGACGAAAAACAGATTGAACAGCTCGGGATGGGCCTCCTGCTGGGCGTCGCGCGGGGCAGCAGCGAGCCGCCGCGCCTCATGGTGCTGCGCCACGATCCGCCGGGAGCGCCGGCCGCGCCTGTGCTGGGCCTGGTCGGCAAGGGCATTACGTTCGACACCGGCGGCATCTCCATCAAGCCCGCCGACGGCATGGAACGGATGAAAGACGACATGGCGGGCGGATCGGCCGTCGTCTGCGCGATGCGCGCCATTGCCATGCTCAACGCTCCCATTCGCGTGATCGGCGTCGTGCCGACGACGGAGAACATGCCGGGCGGGCGCGCGATCAAGCCGGGCGACGTGCTGAAGAGCGCGGAAGGCAAGACCGTCGAAGTGATCAACACCGACGCGGAAGGCCGGCTGATTCTCGGAGATGGCCTCTGGTACGCGCGCCGCCTCGGCGCGACGCATCTCGTCGACGTCGCGACGCTGACGGGCGCCATCGTCACCGCACTGGGCAAGCTTGCCTCCGGCCTCTTCGGGACGCCGTCGCCGTGGGTCGACATCGTCCGTCGCGTGGCCGATCGCGCCGGCGATCGGATGTGGCCGATGCCTCTCTTCGACGAATACCGTGAACAGATCAAGAGCGAGATTGCCGATCTCGCGAACACGGGCGGCCGCCCGGCTGGTTCCGTGACGGCGGCGCTGTTTCTAAAAGAGTTTGCCGGCGGACTGCCGTGGGTCCACCTCGACATCGCCGGCACGGCGTGGGCCGAAGACAGCAAGCCCTATCTTCCTAAGGGTCCCACCGGAGTCGCGGTACGCACGCTCGTCGAGCTGACGTTCACCAGCCAGGAATGGGCGTAGTCACCCAATCTCAAATCGTTGTCAAACTGGTCGATTCGCACAGAGACGAGACCGCCGGCCTGGCGGACGTCCTGCTCAAGTCTCTCGGTCTGACTGGGGTCATGGTGCTCATCGCGATCGTCGCCGGCCTGGTGATGGCGGGCCTTCTGTTCTACTGGCGATCGCGCACACCGCTCGACCACTAGGACGATTACTTGGTGGCGACGCTCCCGACGCTTCGCAGCGCCGTCTGATACTTCCTGATCGCCCCGAACAGCGCGTCGGCGATGCGCTGACGATACGCCTCGCCGCGAAGCAGCTTCGCCTCCTGCGGGTTGGTGATGAACGACACCTCCGCGAGCACGCTCGGCATGGCGGCGCCAATCAGAACCACAAACGGCGCCTGCTTGACGCCGAGATCCCGCACCGACTTGTTCGCGGGCCGGAGCCGCTCGATCATCGAGCGCTGCACGTTCGTCGCGAATTCGCGCGACTCGTCGAGCTTGTTGTTCAGCGCAATCGCTTTCACGAAGTCGGGTAGCGCGCCCATCGACTGACCGGAAGCCGCGTTCTCGCGTGCGGCCACCGCCGCGGCGCTGAGATTGCTCGCGAAGTTCAGAAAGTACGTCTCGATGCCTCGCGCCTGGCCGTTCTCGCTCGCGTTCGCGTGAATCGAGAGGAAGAGGTCGGCGCTCTCCCGATTCGCAATCGCCGTTCTCTCCTGGAGTCCCACGAAGTCGTCCACCCGGCGAGTGAGCACCACGTCGACGCCCGGAAGCTTGAGCAGCATTCGCTCGAGGCGAAGCGCGACGTCGAGCACGAGCTCGGCTTCCGTGATGCCGTCGCCCTTCGCGCCCGGATCGTGGCCGCCGTGCCCCGGATCGATCACGATGCGGGAGATGCCGAGGCCGAGCTGTCGCGCCATCGAGAACCCGGGATTGGCGCTCGTGTCGAGCGCGGCTGACGCGTCGGAGCCCGCAGCCGCCATTCGATCGGGAGCGTGGCCGGCGGCTGCCGCGGCCGCAACCGCTTCCTGGATAAGTGCGGCTTCGTGCGGGCCGACGAACGGAAGCCGGCGGCCCCACGTTGTGAGGAGCGGCCGCGCGGCGAGAGGTCGCTGAGGAACGGCGCGCTGGCCTCGAACGCAATCGACGACGACACGATAGGGGTTGTAGAGCGGATAGATGCTGTAGGTTGCCACGCCGCTGGCATCGAGCGCGAGCCGTGCCGACCGGTTCTGAGCGGTCGCAACGTGGACCTGCCGAACGACATCAGAGTCGCCGGTGAATCGAACCGTCTGGTCGGCAAGCGTCGCTGCTGTTCGCGTTCGAGCGAGATCGATCATGAGGCGATCGGGATCGATGACGCGTTCGTCCCGAAAGGGGACCTCGGTATCGAGCTCGATGACGACGCGGACGACGTCAGGAAGAACGGTGCGGGTGATGGCTCTGATGGTCGAAAGCCCGGCGGGCTGCGACGGCCCGGCGGCCGCGGCCAGCACCGGCGCCACCTGCTTGACGAGCGAACTGGTGGGGTATTCCGCGGCCAGACGCCGCAGCAGCCGAACACCGGCGTCGCGGTCGCGCGCCTCGCCGAACCGCCCGTACGAATCGAGCTCGAGCCTGCCGGCGTGCCAGAGCGCGTCGTCGCTGTAGCCGCTGGCAGGGAAGCGCCGCACGATGGCCTGGTAGTCGGCCACGACGGACCGGACGTCGCGAAGGTACGTCGCGCGATCGACGGTGTTGGTGAGCGTTGTCCGTACCGCGCGCTCACGAGCCAGCGCGGCGACATACGCATCGTGGTCCGCGGTCTCAGCAAACACGAAGGAGGCAAGCAGGAGCACGGCCGCCCACGTGACGAACCGGCGTGCTCCGGCGCGCCCGGCTCTCATCTGAGCTGTGCGTCCACCTCGGCGAAGTACTGCTTGTCGACGAGCACTTCCCGAGCCTTTCCGCCGGCGGCCGGCGAGACGAGGCCTTCCGCTTCCATCATGTCGACGAGGCGTGCGGCGCGGCTGAACCCGATCCGCAGCCGTCGCTGCAGGTACGAGATCGACGCCTGGCCGCTGGAGACGACGATTCTCGAGGCTTCATCGTACAGATCGTCCTTCTCGAACTCGAGCGCGTCGACGGCGCTCTTCTCGTCTGCGGTGATCGTCTCGTCGTATGTCGGCTTGCCTTGTTTCTTGAGGAAGCTCGCGAGCCGCGCGCTTTCCTGCTCGGAGATGTAAGGCCCATGCAGGCGCAGGAAGCGCGACGACGCCGGCGGCAGGAACAGCATGTCGCCTTTACCGAGAAGCTGCTCGGCCCCGTTGCTGTCGAGGATCGTCCTCGAGTCGATCTTCGACTGCACGCGGAACGAGATGCGCGACGGCATGTTCGCCTTGATGAGACCGGTGATGACGTCGACCGAGGGCCGCTGCGTCGCGAGAATGAGATGAATCCCGACGGCGCGCGCCATCTGGGCAAGCCGCGCAATCGACTCCTCGACCTCGTTGCTGGCCACCATCATCAGGTCGGCCAGCTCGTCGATGACGACGACGATGAACGGGAGCGCCTTTGGCATCTCGCCGTTCTTCGGCGTGTAGTTTCCGGCAATCGCCTGCTGCACGTTGCGGTTGTACTGATCGATGTTCCGCACGCCCTCGGCCGCGAGCGTCTTGTAGCGCTCTTCCATTTCGCGGACCGCCCAGCGCAGGGCGTTCGCCGCCTGCTTCGGATCCACGACCACGGGCGTGAGCAGGTGGGGAATATCTTCGTACATCCCGAGCTCGAGGCGCTTCGGGTCGATCATGATCATGCGCACGTCGTCGGGGGTCGCCCGATAGAGGATGCTCGTCAGCATGCCGTTGATGCCGACGGATTTGCCGGCGCCGGTCGACCCGGCGATCAGCAGGTGCGGCATCGTGGCGAGGTCGGCGATATACGGCTCGCCGTGAATCGTCTTGCCGAGCGCGATCGAGAGCTTGGACGTCGACTTGTGGTACGCCTCCGACTCGAGCAGCTCCCGCAGCGAGATCTGCTCCCGGGCCGCGTTTGGAATCTGGATGCCGACGGTCGACTTGCCGGGAATACGGTCGATCAGCACCGACTCGGCCTGCATCGCCAGACACAGATCGTCGGCGAGGCCGGTGATCTTCGAATACTTCACGCCGGCGTCGGGCTTGAACTCGAACGTCGTCACAACCGGCCCGGGATGGATCTGAACGACGCTGCCCTCGACGGCGAACTCGCGGCACTTTTCTTCAAGGAGGCGCGCGCCGTCCATGAGCTCGCGCTCGTCGATCTTGCGTTCGGTCTTGCCCGTATCGAGCAGGGCAGCCGGCGGCAGGGCGTAATCGCCTTTCTTGCGGTCCGGTGCGGCCGTCTTGATCGGCTCCGGCTCGTTGAGCGGCAGCGAGGGCGCCGGCATGCTGACCTTCGGCGGTTTCGGCACAAATGACTTCGGACTGCCGAAGGTGGCGGCTGCCGCCGCGGCAGACTGTTCGTCCTCGCTTTGGGGCTCACGCCTGCGCGACGCTTTGGGGGCAACCTCCGCGGCGGCTTCAGCCACGCCGCCCGCCTTCTTCGTGTGCTTGGCGATCACCTCGCGCCGCTGCTGTTCGCGCCGCCGTGATTCGCGCCACTCTGTGAACGCCAGGAAGAGACGCTCGCTCGTTTCGTGGACCGCGCCGACCACGCTCGCCATCAGCCGGCCGAACGAGAACTGCGTCGACATGATGACGGCAAGCACGATGAAGGTGACGACGACGATCAGGGAACCCGTGCGATTGAGGATCTCCGCCAGCTGCCGGGCGATCCACTCGCCGACGTATCCGCCGTCGCGGGGCGACTTGCCACTCGCGTCGAGCGTGCTGAACACGAGGCTGAGAAACGCGCTGGAACATGTGAACAGCAGCACGGCGCCCGCCACCTTCGTCCCGGCCGCATCGACCTTCCGGCACCAGAAGTAATTCCAGCCGATGACGACGAGAACCGCGGGGATCAGATACGACGCATATCCGAACAGCTGAAAGGACACCTCGGCGAGAAACGCCCCGACGCGCCCGGCGAAGTTCAGCGGGACGGCGTGCGAGCCGGTGCTGAAAAGCCAGACGGGATCGGCCGGCTCGTAGCTGGCGAGCGACACAATCCAGATGAGCGCGGCCGCGAAAAGCGCGACGCCGACGATCTCACTGACGCGACGCGACACTTGTGATCCGGATCCACCCACGGGTCAGATCTCCATGATAACGGGCAGCACAAACGGGCGGCGGCCCGAACGTTTCCGGAGAAACCGGCGCAGCTCCACCCGGAGCCGTTCTTTGATCAGACCCGGATCGGTACGTTCCTCCACGCTTGTCTGCTCCATGGCCTCGCTCAGCACCCGGATGCCGTCGGCCAGCAGTTCCTGGCTGTTTTCCATCACGAAGCCGCGCGTGATGATCTCGGGGACGCCTTCGAGCGCCCCCGTCTGCTTATTGATCGCGACGACGGGCACGACCAGCCCGTCCTCCGCGAGATGCCGTCGGTCGCGCAGGACTTCGTCGGCCACTTCGCCCGTCCGGGTGCCGTCGATCAGCACGCGGCCGACCGGGGCCTTGCCGGCAATTCGTCCACCGTCGGCGTCGAAATGCAGCAGATCGCCGTCCTCAATCAGCAGGATCTCGGGTCGCGGGTCGCGCCCGGCAAACACACGCTTCGCAACGCGCGCGTGCAGCGCCAGCTGCCGGTATTCTCCATGAACAGGGATGAAATACCGAGGCCGTACGAGGGAAAGCATGAGCTTGAGTTCTTCTTCGCTGCCGTGGCCGGAGACGTGCACGTGCTTGATGCCTTCGTACAACACGTTCGCGCCGCGCCGGGCGAGATGGTTCAGCACCCGGCCGATGGCTTTTTCGTTGCCGGGAATCGAGCGCGCCGACAGCACGACCGTATCGTCCGGCGCGATCTTGAGATGCCGATGGTCGTCGATCGCGATTCTCGACATCGCCGACATCGGCTCGCCCTGCGATCCCGTCGTCAGGCAGAGCACGTCCTGGGCAGGGTAGTTGCCGGCCTCCGAGTCGCGGATCTGAATGCCCGCCGGGATGCGCAGGTGCCCGAGCCGCTGCGCAATCTGGGAGTTCTCGACCATGCCGCGGCCGAAGAAGGCGACCTTTCGATCGAACTGCGCGGCGAGGTTCACCAGAATCTGCATCCGGTAGATGCTGGATGCGAACGCCGCCACGATGATTCGTCCCGTCGCGCTCGTGAAGATCTCCTCGAAGGCGTCGACGACCTCCAGTTCCGAGCCCGTGAAGCCACGTCGATCGATGTTCGTGCTGTCGGCGAACAGCGCCAGCACTCCGGAGGACCCGAGCTCCGCGAAGCGATGGACGTCAAAATGCTCGCCGTCGATGGGCGTCTGGTCGATCTTGAAATCGCCGGTGTGCACCACGACGCCGGCCGGAGTGTGAATGGCCAACGCGACGCAGTCGGGGATGCTGTGCGTCACTCGGATGAACTCGACCTCGAACGGCCCGATTCTGACGCGATCGCGCGGCTTCACGGGGACGAGCGAATGCGAGCCTGCCAGTCCGTGCTCCTGCAGTTTCGGCTCGACGAGCGCCAGCGTCAGCGGCGTGCCGTAGATCGGGCCCTGCACGTACTGCACGACGTGCGGGACAGCGCCTATGTGATCTTCGTGGCCATGTGTCAGCAGCAAGGCAGCGATCGGACGTTTCTGCTGCAGATACGTCATGTCGGGGATGATCCGATCGACACCCAGCAGTTCAGGGTCGGGGAACATCACGCCGGCATCGACCACGATCGTCGTCTCGCCCCAGCTGAGTGCGAGCATGTTCATGCCGAACTCGCCGAGCCCGCCTAGTGACACAACTTCGAGCATGCGATTTCTGGAAAATGCAGTCTCCGCCGGCGCCGTTCCAGGCGGAACGCGTTCGACGAAGAGAGCCGCGATGCGCGGCTCAATCAGGCCGCTGGGTGCGCCTGAGAATTTCGGTGGCGGGTTGGTCCCATTGCCGAGTCCGCCAACAACGATTAGGCGGACAACATGCGATGGGTGAATAACTTAACGGGGAACTATAACACAGCTCAGCCGACGCCCGGTAGATTGGCGAAGGCGTCGCTCAGCCGGACAAACTCCGCAATCTCCAACGTCTCGGGACGGCGTCGTCCGTCGATGGCGGCGGTGCGAAGGGCGGCAGCAATGGAGTCCCGCGAAACTGATCCGTATGCGAGGAGGGCGTTCTCGAGCGTCTTCCGACGCCGGGTGAAGACAGCCTGAACCAGACCGTTGAACGCCCTTCGATCGCGAGGTTCCGGTTCCGGGGCATGAAAGCGCAGGCGCACCAGCGCCGACCGAATCTTCGGGACCGGACGAAACGCTCCGGGCGGGAGAACCAGCAGCCGCTCGACCGTCGCGGATAGACCAGCGAGCACGCTCAGCACGCCGTACTCCCTGGTGCCCGGCCGCGCCAGCAGTCGATCGGCGACCTCCCGCTGAAGCATCAGGGTCGCGTCGGACAGCGGGACGCCCGCGTCATAGAGATCGATCAGCCTGAACAGAATTGGCGATGCGACGTTGTAGGGGAGGTTGCCGGCGACGCGTATCGGACCGCGCCCGCGAGCGTCAACGGCCTCTTGCGACTCCAGGAAGTCGCCTTCGACGATTCTCAGATTCGGAGGGGCCGAATGGCGCAGGGCCGCCGCCAGATCCCTGTCGATTTCAAAGGCGGTGACGTCCGCGGACCGGGCGGCGAGCGGGACCGTGAGCGCGCCGCGCCCCGGACCGATCTCGAAGAACCGATCGCCTGGCGACGGCGCAATCGCGCCGATCACTTTGACGACCCAGGCTGGCTCGAGGAAGTGCTGGCCGAAGCGCTTACGCGCGATCATTCCAGTACTGCTCTTCGATCGCCTCGATCTCGTCTTCGCTCAAACCGAAGTAGTGTCCGATTTCGTGGATCAGAGTCTCGCCGATCGCGACAACGAGGTCCTCGGCATCGTCGGACTCGCGTTCGAGCGGACCTTGGAAGAGCAGAATGCGGTCCGGGAGCGTGTTGCCGTAATCCCAGCGGCGCTCGGTCAGTGGAGTGCCCTGGTACAGGCCGAGCAGCGTGCCGTCTGGTTCGACTTCCATCTCGTCGAGCAGTTCGGCGTCCGGTTCGTCTTCGACGACGATGGCGATGTTGCTCATGGCGTCGCGAAACCGGAGCGGAATCGAGGCCAGGGCTTCAGCGACGAGCTTTTCGAACTGTTCGCGGCGCACGTCCGGCAGCTTTCTTGATGACGATGGCGGAGTTGACGACCGTGTTGAAGTAGTCGCAGTCGCTCTGGACGACGCACGTATCGCACAGCGGCTTGGGCCGGCAGACGCGGCGGCCGTGCAGGATCAGCGTGTCGGACGTCCGCGTCCATCGCTCCTTCGGCATCGCCCGGCACAACTGCTGTTCGACGGCGACAGGATCGTCGCCTTCCGCGATCCCGATGCGGTTGGACACGCGCAAGACATGTCGATCGACCGGAAGTCCAGGCACGCCCAGCGCATGGCCGAGGACGACATTCGCCGTCTTGCGTCCGACGCCGGGGAGCTTGATCAGGGCGTCCATGTCGGCTGGCACCTCGCCGTTGTGTTCAGCGACGAGCGCCGTGGCCATGCCGATTAGCGACTTCGACTTCTGCCTGAAGAACCCGGTCGACAGAATCTGGGGCTCGAGCTCCTTCGTCGACGCGCGGGCGAGCGCCTTCGCGTTCGCGTATTTCCTGAACAGCGCCGGCGTGACCATGTTCACGCGGCGATCCGTCGACTGCGCGGAGAGGATCGTGGCCACGAGCAGCTGATACGGGTTCTGGTAGTCGAGCTCGGTGTCGGCGCCGGGATGCTGCGTCTCGAGCGCGTCGAGAATGGCCCGCGTCGCGTGGGCGGTTTTCACTCGACGATACCCATCTCAATGCACGGGGCCGGGGCCCTTGTTCCAGCCGACGTCGCTGTACGACTCGGAAAACACGCGCCAGTGCTCCTGGAGTGCATTGATGAGATTCGGCACGAACTGCACCGGCACGACGATCTTCATCTTGACCGGCGCCCTGACAACATGCTCGGATTCGGCCTGTTTGATTTCCTTGTCCGACAGCGGCATGACCTCGCAGAACGTGAGGGTGAAATCGAACGGCGTGTGTGCGATGGAACAGAAATTCGCGTACGCGCGCGGCTCGTTTCCGGAGTCGTCGGGAACGATGGTGAAATTGATCTGCTTGGGCTTATCGGCCATGCCCAAGTCTAACCGAGGCTCGGGGCTTGGGGCTCCGGCTCGAGTTAATACTTCCGCATCACGCCGATGACGACGCCCTGAATCTGGACGTTCTCCGGCTCGACGAAAATCGGCTGCATCGAGGCATTCGCCGGCTGCAGGCGGATCTTGCCCCCCGGATCGCGATACAGCTTCTTCAGCGTGACATCCGATCCGCGCAGCAGGGCGATGACCATCTCGCCGTTGTCGGCTGTCTTGCGGTCTTCAACGATGACGAAATCCCCATCGCGGATCTGTTCGTCGATCATCGAATCGCCGCGGACGCGAAGCACATAGGTATCGCGCTTGCCGGCAAAATCCTCGGGAACGGCAATGCTCTCGCTGGACGCCACCGCCTCGATGGGGGCGCCGGCGGCGACAAACCCCAGCAGTGGAAGCTCGACAGCGCGGACGCCGGTACGAGTCGGCACCATTTCCACCGAGCGGCTCCGGTTCCATGCCCGCTTGATGAAGCCCTTTTCCTGGAGATTGGTGAGGTGCTTGTGAACGGTCGCCAGCGACGACAGGCCGAACCGCCGCCCGATTTCCTCGAGGCTCGGGGCATAGCCGTGCTGCTGGATGAACTCGTTCAGGTAATCGAGAATCTCGCGCTGCCGTTTAGTGAGTGGGAGCAACTGACCCTCCTCAGGTGGGCGAAAGTATATGCAAAGGAAAGGCGAAGATCAACGGGTTTGTGGTATTAGGGCTTTGGCAAACCCACTGTGCCGACTTTCGCCCCGGAAAACGGGCTTAGGCTTTCCGGCATGCTCGCACTTTGGTCCACGCTCTCATCCATCGCCAGTTTCATTCTCATGTTCTGGCTGTACGCCTTGGACAAGGCGGGCAAGATGAGCGGCCGACTTCCGCTTTGGATTTTGGCGGCTGCCGCGCTGATCGCATCGCTGCCGTTGGTGTTCGTCGTCTCCGAGAAGGTTCCAGACGACCTCAAGTGGATCACCCGCATGGCGACATTGGCGGGTCTGTGCCTGCTCTATTGGGGAGGCATGATCTGGCTCTCTCGTACGATCGTGACACCCGAGAACGTTGAAATACATCTCAAGGAGTGGGCTGCCTACTATCAGCGGCCGTTCACGCCTACTCCGGGAACATTCGAACAGAACTATTTCACCTGGACCTGTACGACGGCTGGTGGCCATCGGGTTGGCGTCATGAGGCCGAGGAATCGAGCCGAGGACGTAATCCTCGAATCCATCATGGTTTTTACTGGGCCACAGCAGCAGTTGTTAGATGAGCTTCCTGATCAGGAGCGGGTCAGTCTCTACCACGAGGTTATTGCGGAAATCCTACGGGCAGATATTCACGGTGAATTTGGCTATCCACTCAGAAGGTTGACGATTCTTAAAGCGATTCCAATACGGTCAGACCTGCGGCGTCAGGATTTCGTTGCTGCATTGGACGGAGTAGATAGGGCTCAGGGCATTCTTCGGAACGCCATCGTTGCCGGTCTCGAACGACGTGGCGCACCGGTAGTCCAGCTACCTCCGGGACCGCAGCAGCACCGCTAGGGTTATTCCGTGGCTTTTTGTTTCGTTGAGCGCGGCTTCTTCTTCGGCGGCTTCACGCGCAGCAAACGCGACATGGCGTCTTTGAACTCAAACGGAACTCATACGTCTCCTCCACGAAGCTGACGCGACGGTCTGCGGCTCTGCAATCCACGTGGGGCTCCTGACAATGTCTTCTCGGACTCTGTACTCCAATCAGTTGTTCTGACGAACAGTCTCAGAGCTCCGCACTCCAACCAGTTGTTCGAGAGAACGCCGTCAGAGCCGTGTACTCCAATTAATTGGTCTGACGACGTCTCATATCTCCCGCTATTAATTCGTGGCGCCTTTCAACAAACGCGGAAACGCCGCGGAATAGAAGTCGAGCTCCTGTCGGAGACGCAAGGCGGGGTGGAGTAGGATGCGAAACGTGCGGCTCGGACTCAACATTCCCAAAGCGGACCCGGGACTCTTCGACGTGGCCGGCTTTGGCCTCAACAGCATCGACCTGCTGGCCGTGGTGGCCGAGTACCCGGCGTCGAACACCAAACAACGGCTGCAGCGGTTCATGCACCTGCCCGGTGGGCAGATTGCGACGGCGCTCACGGTCTGCTCCCGGCTGGGGTGGCGGTCGAGGTACATCGGCGCCTTCGGCTCGGACGACCTCGGCAGGCTGTCGCGCGACAGCCTGGTTAACGAGGGGATCGATCTCAGCGCCGCGCGGACGGTCGCGGGCGCGACGAATCAGTTCGCCGTGATTCTCGTCGACGCGCGATCCGGAGCTCGCACGGTGCTCTGGGATCGACATCCGCTGCTCACATGGGAGCCGGGAGACATGCCGCGCGACGCCGTGACGTCGGGGCGCATGCTGCTACTCGATTGTCACGAGACCGCCGCCGCGACGCAGGCCGCACGCTTTGCGCGCGAAGCGGGAGTGCCGACTGTCCTGGACGTCGAAAAAGTGCGTCCGGGCATTGGCGATCTGCTCCAGCAGATCGACATCATCATCGCCGCGCAGGATTTTCCGTCGGCACTCACCGGCTACGAGGAGCTGGGCCACGCGCTGACTGTGATGTCGCGTGAGTTTCCTGCGCAGCTTGTGTGCGTCACACTCGGCGAGCAGGGGAGCCTCGCGCGGTGCCACGGCCGCGAGATTCGCACTCCTGGATTTCAGGTCGACTGCGTCGACACGACCGGCGCCGGCGACGTCTTTCGGGGCGGCTTTGTTGCCGGTTGTCTGCGCGAACCAGACGTCGACGTCGAAGACGTGCTCACATATGCCAACGCCGTCGCGGCACTCAATTGCCGCGCCCTCGGGGCCCGCGGCGGCATCCCGACGGCTCGCGAAGTCGAAGAGCTTCTCTGGGCCCGGCAGCGGATGTAGCTGGCCTATTTAACCTTCGGGACGCCGCACGGTCTAACCGGTTGTGGCTCCTTCTCTCACGTGGGCGATCCATGGACGGGCAATTGGCCAGGGCTGGACGTTGGCGCCTGTAGACAGGGTGAAGACCTCGGGCGGCGACGCCGTGTCGCTCGCCGAGTTCGCCGCGTTCACCGACGTCCAGCTGGTCGATGCGTGCCGGGCCGGACGCCGCGGCGCGTTCGACGTCATCGTCGAACGGCATCGCCGTTCGGTGTATCAGTTGTGTTATCGCTTCGTCGGCAACCACGAAGACGCGAGCGACCTGTCGCAGGACATCTTCTTGCGCGCGTATCGAGGGCTGGGCAGCTTCCGCGGCGGCTCGTCGCTCGCCACCTGGCTGTATCGCATCGGCGTGAACGCCTGCCTGAATCGTGTCAGCGTCAGGAAGGTGGTTACCGAAGACATCGGGGCGCGGCAGCACATCGACACGCGCACCGAATCGCCTTCCGAACGGGTTCTCCGGCAGGAGCGGGGCGCGCGCGTGCGCGAGGCGATCGCGCAGTTGCCGCCGAAGCAGCGCGCGACGCTGGTGCTCCGGATCTATCAGGAGTTGTCGCACGAGGAAATTGCCGGCGTGCTGGGCAGCTCGGTTGGCGCGGTGAAGGCAAATTTCTTTCACGCGCTCGGCAACCTGAAGAAGCTGCTGCGAGGGGCAGCGCTCTAGTCCCATGGCTCACCTGACGCCTGAACGGCTGGTCGATCTTGCTGAGGGCACTGAGCTCGAACGCGCCGTGCCGCATCTTGGCGAGTGCGAGGTGTGTCGCCGCGCGCTGGCCGAGTTGCGCGCGACCATCGCCGACGCGGCCGGCCCGGTGATCCCGGTGATCAATGACATCACCGACGTCCCCGAGCCCTCGCCCCTGTTCTGGGATCATCTGTCGGCGCGCGTCCGCGACGCGGTGGAAGAGGAAGAGCAGGGCACGCCCGACGCGAGTTGGGCGGAGCGTTGGCTCCGGCCACGCGTCTCTCTCCCGATTCTCGCGGCCGTCGCTGGCGTCGTCATCGTCGCCGTTGTCGCCTCACGCCGGCCGGGCGCTCCGAATTTGCTTCCCGCCGTGCCGCTGCCAATCGCCGAGAACGCCCAGCTGCCATCGCTGCCGCCGCTCGAACCGCTCGGCGCGTCCGACGACCCGTCGCTTGGCCTGTTGGCGGATTACGGGACGACGTTGGAGTGGGACGACATGCGCGCCGGGATGGCGCTGGCCAGCCATGTCGGCGGCTCCGACGAAGTTGTCATCGCGCTCAGCACCGAAGAGCGTCAGGAGCTGCAGCGGCTGCTCGAAGAAGAGATGACGCAGCCAAGCGCGCTGGGGGCGAGCTGATGAGGGGAGTGCCTGGGATGTTGAAGCGACGGATGGCCGCGGCTGTCGCCGCGGCGATGTTCGTGGTGGGACTTGCAGGCGCCGCGCGCGCACAAGGTCGGGCCGGCGGCGTCCCGCCCGAGGATGCGGCCGTCTCGCCCGTCGAGCTGCAGCGCATGTTCGACGCCTACGCCATCGTGCAGGCGCAGGACTTCCTCAAACTCGGCGACGAACAGTATGCGAAGTTTCTGCCGCGGTTCAAGGGGATGCTGGATGCGCGGCGTCAGGCACTACAGCAGCGTACGCGCGTCCTCAACGTCGTACGCCGGCTGCTGATGGACGCGCAGTCAGACGATGGCATGGTGCGGGATGCGCTCAAGCAGCTGCAGGAGATCGAGAATCGCGGCCAGGCCGACGCGCGCAAAGCGTACGATGGGATCGATCAGGTGCTCGATCTCAGACAGCAGGCGAAGTTTCGCGTGTTCGAAGAGCAGATGGAGCGCCGCAAGCTCGAGCTCGTCACGCGCGCCCGGCAAGCCAATCGTCAGAACCGATTGCAGCAGCAGAAGCAGCAGCCCTAACATCACCGCCCGCCCAACCCGTGTGGTACAATTCGGCGTAGGAATCCTGCGCCGAAGTCCATGCGTTCAAAGTACTTACGACGCCATATTCGGCTGTTGGCCGCTGTCGCGATTGCCGGTGCCCTCGCCGTCACGCTTGGCGCGGACGGCGATGCGCGATCCTCGCGGCGCGACGCCAACCTCATGAAACAGAAAGTCGCAACCATCAACCGCCTCGGCGAGCGGCCGTTGAAGGAACGGCGCCGCACGACCGTCACCGAGAGCGAAGTGAACGCCTACCTCACGCTCGAAGCGATCGGCGACTTGCCGAAGGGCGTCATCAATCCATCGATCACGATTCTCGCCGGCGGCCGCCTCTCCGGCCGTGCGGTCGTCGACCTGGATGCGGTGCGCAGAGAATCGCCGCCGAAGGGTCTCCTCGATCCCAAGAACCTGCTGATCGGCCGCCTGCCGATTACAGCGACCGGCGTGTTGACGACAAAAAACGGCGTCGGCCGGTTCGCGCTGGAATCGGCGAACGTCGGCGGCCTGCCGCTGCCGAAACTGTTGCTGCAGGAGATCCTGAGCTATTACTCGCGGACGCCGGAGAAGCCCGACGGCATCAACCTCGACGATCCCTTCACCCTTCCCGTGCGCATTCGCGAGATCCAGGTCAGCCGCGGTCAGGCGATCGTCGTGCAATGAACAACCGATGAATGCGGCTGACGAGGCGCTTGCGACGCCCCTGCAGTTTCTGAAGGGCGTCGGACCCCGGCGAGCCGCCGACTTCGAGCGCGTCGGCCTCCTCACTCTCGAAGATCTGCTCACTCGATTCCCCATCCGTTACGAAGATCGCAGCCGGCTTCAGAGCATCGCGTCGCTCAACCCCGGCCAGACTGCCGCCGTCGCGGGCCGCATGCTCAGCTGCGGCCTTCGTTTTACACGCCGGCCCGGCTTCAAGATCTTCGACGCCGCGGTGGACGACGGGACGGCGTCGATCCGCATCTCGTGGCTCAACCAGCCGTTCCTTCGCGACGTCTTCGCACCCGGGCAGCACGTCGTGCTGTTCGGCGCCGTCGAGATGCGCGGGTCCGGCGGGCTTCAACTGACCAATCCGCAGTACGAAATCCTGGACGACGAGGATGGCGAGACGATTCATACGGGACGGATCGTGCCCGTCTACGAGAAGGCGGGCAGCGTCACCCCGAAGATGCAGCGGCGCCTGGTCCATGATGCGCTGCAGCGGCTCTCTCCCGACCTTCCGGATCCGCTGCCGGAGGCGGTTCGCGTCCGGCTGAAGCTCCCGTCGCGCTACGCGGCGCTTCTGGCCACGCACTTCCCGCCATCGGACACGGCCGTCGCGGATCTCAATCGCTTTACGACGCCGGCCCAGCATCGCCTGATCTTCGAGGAGGCGTTTCTGTTCCACGCCGGCGTGGCCGCCCGGAGGCAGGCGGTCGCAGAGGAGCAGAAGGTCATCGTTCCGCAAGTCGACGATCGCATCCGCGAGTCGGCGCGGCGCGTGCTGCCGTTCAAGCTGACGGCCGGACAGAAATCCGCGTTGAAAGAAATCGTGGACGACCTGCAGCGGCCGCAACCGATGAACCGCCTGCTGCAGGGCGACGTCGGCGCGGGCAAGACAATCGTGGCGCTGCTCGCCGCGCTCGTCGCCATGGAAAACGGCCTGCAGGTGGCCTTCATGGCGCCGACGGAGATTCTGGCCGAGCAGCATTTTCTGAACATTTCCCGGCTGCTGACGGCGTCGCGCTTCCGTATCGCGATATTGACCGGCAGCACGGCCAGTGCCGCGCGCCGCACGACACTCGCGGAGGTCCAGGCCGGCACGATTCACCTGGTCGTCGGCACGCACGCGCTCGTCGAGGGTGACGTCTTGTTCAAGCTGCTCGGCCTCGTCGTCATCGACGAGCAGCATCGATTCGGCGTGCTGCAGCGGGCGAGCCTGCGGACCAAGGCGATGCACCCGGACGTGCTCGTCATGACCGCGACGCCGATTCCGAGGACGCTGGCGCTCACGCTCTATGGCGATCTCGACGTGTCGGTCATTCGCGATACGCCTCCGGGACGCGTGCCGACGAAGACCAGCGCGAAGCCGGAATCGCGCCGTGATGAGATCTATACGTTCGTGCGCGGGCAGCTCGACGCGGGCCGCCAGGCCTACGTGATCTATCCGCTGGTCGAGGAATCGGAGAAGGTCGATTTGAAGGCCGCGACGGCGATGTTCGATCACCTGTCGCAGGATGTCTTCCAGCAGTATCGTCTCGGCCTGCTGCACGGCCGGATGAAGGCCGACGCCAAAGATCGCGTGATGAAAGCCTTCGCGGCCGGCGAGATCCAGATGCTCGTTTCGACGACCGTCGTGGAAGTCGGCGTCGACGTGCCGAACGCCAGCGTGATGCTCGTCGAACACGCCGAGCGGTTCGGCCTGTCGCAGCTTCACCAGCTTCGCGGCCGTGTAGGCCGTGATCGGCATCAGTCGTACTGCGTCCTGCTGTACCAGGCGCCGCTGTCGGACGAGGCGCGCGAGCGGCTTGGGGCCATGTCCGAGACGACCGACGGATTCGAAATCGCCGAGCGCGACCTGTTGCTGCGCGGACCGGGGGATTTCTTCGGCACGCGTCAGGCGGGTCTGCCGACGTTCCGCTCGATCGATCTGGTGCGCGACCGGCACGTCCTCGAGGAAGCCAAAGGCGAAGTGGACGTCTGGCTGGCCTCGAGCGCTCAACCGGCTGCCGTGCTGGCGCCGATGCTCGCGACGTGGCAACAACGGTTCAAGCTCATCGAAGTCGGATGAGGGTGATCGCTGGGGGGCTGAAGGGCCGCCGACTGCAGGCGCCGACATGGGACGGATTGAGACCGACGTCGGACAAGCTGCGTGAAACGCTCTTCAATCTGCTCTCACCGAGGATTTCCGGGGCGCGGCTGCTCGATGGCTACGCGGGGACGGGCGCCGTGGGGATCGAGGCCATCAGCCGGGGCGCGCTGGAGGTGACGTTTGTCGAACACGACCGGCGTGCACAGGCGCTGATCGCCGGGAACATCGCACACTGCGGGATCGCGGAGGGCTATGCTATTATCGGCTCGACCGTCCTGCACGCGATCGAGACGCTGCGTGACGGCCCTGTAAGAAACGTCTTCGATATCGTCTTTCTCGACCCACCATACGCCAGCGACATTCATGATGTACTGCAAGCTGTGGGTGCGATCGTCAAAGAGGATGGGCTCGTGATCGTCGAACACGCGCGCCGCGCGCAGCCGCCGGCCGCCGCCGGAGCGCTGACACGGACACGCGAGGTGCGGTCGGGCGACAGCGCCCTGGCGATTTACGCATGTCAACTCTAGCCGTCTACCCGGGATCCTTCGATCCGCTGACCAACGGCCATGTCGACATCATCGAGCGTGGCGCGCGGCTCTTCGATCGAATCATCGTGGCGATTCTGGTGAACGCGGAGAAGTCGCCGCTGTTTACGGCGGCGGAGCGCGTGGACATCGCGCGGAAGGTCTTCAAGGATTACGCGAACGTGGAAGTGGACACCTTCGACGGACTGCTGGTGGACTACGTCGCGAAGCGGCACGCGAACGTGCTCGTCCGCGGGCTGCGGGCCGTGTCCGACTTCGAGTACGAATTTCAGATGGCGCTGATGAACCGGCGTCTCAACTCGACGATCGAAACAGTGTTCATGATGCCCGCGGAGCAGTACTCGTACATCAGCTCGCGGCTGATCAAAGAAGTCTTCGCGCTCGGCGGGCGAGTGCAGGGACTGGTTCCGGAACTGGTGGAAACGCGCCTGCGGGAAAAGCAGGCGGTCCGTACGTAGACGGACGTAGCGCGGCCCTTTCAGGGCCGCGACAGCGAGGCTGAAAGCCTCGCTCTACATGGACAGAGGTGATCGATGGCGCGGTTGGCAGAGCGGACCTCACGAATTGCAACGTCGGCGACGATGGCGGTGGGCGCGAAAGTCGACGAACTGCGGCGTTCGGGCGTCGAAGTGATCGACTTCGGCGCTGGCGAGCCCGACTTCGGCACGCCCGACGCCATCAAGGGCGCGGCCCACAAGGCGCTCGATGCCGACTTCACCAAGTACACGCCCGTGCCGGGCATCGCCGAGCTTCGCAAGGCCGTCTGCGATCGCTACAAGACGGACTACGGCGTCGAGTACACCACGTCGCAGGTCATCCTGACCGCGGGCGGCAAGCAGGCGCTCTACAACTCGGCCCTTGCGCTCTTCGGGCCCGGCGACGAGGTCATCACGCACCAGCCGTACTGGCCGACGATCGTCGAGCAGGTCAAGCTCGCCGACGCAACACCTGTGGCGGTTGAAACGCGCCCCGAGGATGGATTCGCCATCCACGCGGACAGGATTCTGCGTGCGGTGACGCCGCGAACGCGCGGCATCATCATCAATTCGCCGTGCAATCCGACCGGTGCGCTGATTTCCGAGGCCGACTTCACCGCCATCGTCGATGGCGGGCCCTATCAGGCAATCGAGGCGGAGAAGCTCCGTCTCGTCGATCATCTCGGTTATCGCGACGAGGCGATCGC
>Ga0137395_10000149_pt1 | contig 24374 bp, 20 predicted proteins | sample czobulk216metaG_FD_108283 | JGI IMG/M metagenome (GOLD analysis project Ga0137395, IMG submission 108283) | Vadose zone soil microbial communities from Angelo Coast Range Reserve, California, USA - czobulk2.16 metaG | ecosystem: Environmental > Terrestrial > Soil > Vadose zone | place: USA...
TACGGCGTGAATCCGCAGGTGTTTTACGACGTAATGACCGAAGGCCTCTTCGCCGCGCCCGCTTACAAGGTGTACGGCAAGCTGATGGTCGACTCTTCGTACGACAAGCCCGGCTTCACGACCAAACTCGGGCTCAAAGACATCCGGCTCGCGCTCGCGGCGGCCGAACTGGTCAATGTTCCACTACCGAGCGCCAGCGTCGTTCGCGACCGGCTGATTGGCGCCATTGCGCACGGCGACGGCGACAAAGACTGGGCCGTCCTCGGCCGCGAGCAGGCGCGTGCCTGTGGACTGGAATGACACTCGCATGAACGTCGGATTCATCGGTCTCGGGCGCATGGGCCGTGGCATGGCGCATCGCCTTCTCGGCGCCGGTCACGATCTCGTGGTCCACGACGTCGTTCGCGCTGCCGGAGAGGACTTCGTCAAGGCCGGCGCCCGTTTCGCCGACACGGTCGCCGACCTCTGCGCCGGACGCGACGCGGTGGTCACCATGCTCGTCGAGGACGCGGCCGTCATCGACGTCGCCCTTCGGCCCGGCGGCCTCTGCGAGTCGCTGCCGAAAGGCGCGATCCACGTCGCGATGGGCACGTACGGCGTCGGCGCGATCCGGACGCTGGCCGCCGCTCACGCGAAAGCCGGGCAGATCCTCGTGGCGGCGCCTGTTCTCGGCCGCCCCGACCTGGCGGCATCAGGACAACTGGGCATCGTCGCCGGCGGCCCCGACGAGGCCGTGCGCCGCGCGGAGCCGCTTCTCGCGCTGATGGGCCGCAAGACGTTTCAGGCCGGCGAACTTCCGGAGTCGGCCACTGCGATCAAGCTGGCGAACAACATGGTGCTGGGCTGCGCGATGGTGGCCATGGCCGAGAGTTTCTCGCTCGTTCGCAAGTACGACGTCGCGCCGCAGGTGTTCTACGACGTGATCACCGAAGGGCTCTTCGCCGGGGCGGCCGCCTACAAGGGCTACGGCAAGACGATGGTCGATCAGACGTACGACAACGTCGGCTCGCCCGTCACCGTTGGTCTCAAGGACGCGAACCTCATCGTCGCCGCCGCGGACCTCGCGCGCGTGCCGATGCCCAGCCTGAATGTCTATCGCGATCGGTTACTCGGCGCCGTCGCGCACGGGGACGGCGATCGCGATCAAGCGGTACTGGCGCGGGAACAGGCGCGGGCGGCGGGATTGGAATAGGGATCGACAGGTTCCAGGGGTGCCAGAGGTTCCACGGGTGCCAAGGGTTAAGCTCGGCGTTTCCGGGGCGGAATCTGGGACTCGAGATAGCGAATGAGGCCTGTCGCCGCCTTTCCTGAGCGTCCGCACAGACGCTGGATTCTGTCCGTGTCCGTCGGACTGAAGTAACCGCGATTGAATCCGGTTCGCGCGCTACTGTGAGTCTCGATCAGCGATGCTTTCGCGATCCGAAGAAACTGCGCATGCTCCGCCGGAAAGAATCTGCCAAATCCTTCTGCTATGTTTCGCGTCGCGGACGAGGACGAATCTCTGATTTGATCGCGGAACTTGAAATCGCGCGCGACCCGGCCCGTCTCAGTTAGTTCAATCACCAACCTCTCCAGTTCGTCCGCAAGCTGCCAGCAAATAAGGTCTTGGTAGCGCCGTGCACCAGCCATGATTTCTCTGCTGAGCACGACGTGCGCCAACCCTTGGAACTCGTGGAACCCGTGGCACCCGTGGCACCCGTGGAACCAAGTACAGTGTTTCCGTGCGTGTCGAAGTCTGGTCCGATCTGGTCTGCCCGTGGTGCTACATCGGCAAGCGACGGCTGGAGCGGGCACTCGCCGAACTACCGGACGTCCAGCCGATCGATATCGTCCACCGGTCGTTTCAGCTCAACCCCGCAGCGCCGAAAGGCACGACGTCGTCGCGGCGCGAGTATCTGATGGCCAAGTACGGCTGGTCGCCGGCTCAGGCGGCAAAGATTGACGCCGACATGGAGCAGAGGGCCGCGTCCGACGGGCTCGAGTACCACTTGACCGCTGGGGGACTGACGGGCAACACCTTCGACGCACATCGTCTGGTGCATCTCGCGCGTAGTCGAGGCCGCCAGGACGAGACCGTCGAACGATTCTTCCAGGCCTACTTCACCGACCAGCGATCGCTGTTCGACAAGGAGTCGCTCGAGATGCTGGCCGTCGATGCGGGTCTCGACGCCGACGAGGCGCGCCGCGTGCTCGAGGGCGACGACTACGCGCAGGCGGTGAACGCCGACTTACGCGAAGCCCACGCGCTCGGCGTCTCGGGCGTCCCGTTCTTCGTCTTCAATCGACGCGTCGCGCTGTCGGGCGCACAGCCAATCGAAGTGTTCGCCGACGCGATCAGCCAAAGCGCGACCTAGCGTGATGCGCGGCACCCTTGGAACCTGAAGTCAGGTCCGCGCGCTGCGGGACGCGATCAGATTCCGGAGAAACGTCTCCGCGCCGGCGAGCCCGCCTTCCTCGTTCGTCACGACGTGATCGTAGAGCCCGCGGAACTCCTGAACGCGGGCGGCGTTAAAGAGGCGCTCCTCGATCTGCTCCGGCGTGTTGACGGCCCGGGCGACCAGCCGGCGGCGGATCGTGTCGAGCGACGCGTCGACGAGGATGGTGACGGCTTCCGGCACGAGCGTCTTCACGTGCCCGACGTTGCCGAGGTTGATCACGCCCAGCGCCGCTCGTCCCTCGAGCAGCGGCTCGAACGCCTCGGCCCAGGGCAGGCCGTAACTCATCCCGAACAGGAAATCGCGGTATTCGATGAACGCGCCAACCCTCGCGCGCTCACGAAAGATCTCTGGCGACACGAAAATGTACTCGCGACGCCGGAGATCGTCCTGCCTCCGCTCGCGCGTCGAGTAGCGCGGGACCAGGTCGACGTCGGCGCTCAGCCGGTCGACGAGCGTGCTCTTGCCGGAACAACTGGCACCGTCGAGAAGAAATAGAGTGCCGACGCCCGGACGCGCGCGCAGCCTCGCGCGCCACGCGATGCTTTCCTGCTGCATGGCGCGCCACTCCCCTTCGGGCCACGGGACCATCTAGATGAAGAGCGCTTCGTCGTCTTCGGCGCGACGGCGGGTCGACTGGCGGCGCTGAAAGGCGCTGATCGCCGCCATCACGGCGCGAACGCCCATCATGAGGGCATTGCCTTCGCGCAACGCGCCCAGGACGAGCGACTGGACCGTTGCAAGCGTGTGCTCGATGCGCTGGATGGAGTTCGACAGCAGCTCATCCGCCCGCTCGACTTGCGAAACGGCCAGGCTGGTGACGCGCGACGCATCGCGTGTGATCGCCTGGATGTGGCCCATGACTGGTTTGACTTCGGTTTCCACGAAATCGACGAACCGGCCAATGCGGCGGACAAGACCGGCTGCCGTGACCAGCAGCACGATCTGCAGCAGCGCCGTGACGAGCGTCGCCATGGCGATGATGCCGAGAAAGACAGTCGCCCAGGTGCTCACGCGGGCTCTCCCGAGGTCGCCTGCTCGTAGACGTCCTTGATCGCGTCGATCACGTCGCGGCCGGCCCGAGCCGCATCGCCGGCCCGGCGTGCGCCCTCGCGGGCCCTCTCGCTCAGCCGCTCGCGCGTTTCCCGGCCGGGCGCAGGCGCATACAGCAACGCGACGGCCGCGCCGGCCGCGGCACCCACCAGAAACGCCAGGAGGATGGTTCCCGCGCCCGTTCCACGGTCTTCCGCCTTCGCTTCGGTCATCAGAAGATGCTCACCCTCACGTTGAGGTATTTCTTCGGATCTTTCTTGATCGCTGCGACCAGGTCGCGCACGTCAGTCACGGCGGCATTCATGTTCTCATATAACCGCTTATCTTTCAGCAACTGCCCGAGCGATCCCTCGCCGCTGTTCAAGTGCTTCGTGAGATCGTCGAGGCGATCGGCAAGCGACTTCAGCTGGTTGAACAGCGCCGGATCGGTGACCAGCTTGCCGGCCGTGCCCTCGCCCCTGTTGATGCGGTCGGTCAGCGTCTGCAGATTGCTCGTCGCGCCCGTGAGCGACTTCGAGAACGCTTCGTCGTTCACCCGCTTGCCGAGGCTGCCGTCGCCGGCATTGATCCGCCGCGTCATCTCCTCGAGGTTCCTGAGCGATCCCTCGAGCGACATGGCGATCTTCGGGTCGTTGATCAGCCGACCCGCCGTCCCCCGGCCCTCCCGGATGCTCCTCGTCACGTCGCCCGCGGTCGCGACGAACCTCTCCATCTCGTTGTAGAGCTTTTCGTCCGTCATGAACTTGCCGGCGGACCCCCTCCCGCCACGCATGTCCTTGATCAGGCCCGAAAGCTGCTCTATGCCCTCCGCCGCCTGCGTCGTCACATCCGAGAGCGCCGGCGCGGGCTTCCCCGTCTGCACATAGCCCCATGCCGGAATCGGCGTCCCGCGCGTCGACATCGTGATGTCGATGGCGCCCTCGCCGAGCAGCGAGACCGATCCGATCGTCGCCCTCGACTGATCGGAGATGCGACTTTGAACTTCGCGATTGACCTGAAAGACGATCTCCACCTGGTCGTCAGCGTAGTCGACGGCCATGACGGTCCCGATTTCCTTCCCGGCCACGCGGACGGGCGACCCGGGCTTGACGCCCTGCACATTCGGGAACCGCGTCTTGAGCGAGTAACGCTGCCACCAGAACCCCTTGCCACCCATGACAAGGAAGATAGTGGCGGCGGCGACCATGATGGCCGCAATCGTCATCACCCCCAGCTTCAGTTCCTTCCACGCCAGCGAACGGGTTCGGGGCATAACTGGTCCTTAAGACAGAAACGTCTTCAGATACGGGTCGTCGGACCGCCGCAGTTGCTCGGCGTTTCCTTCGAAGACGATGAAGCCGTCCTTCAGCATGATGAACTCGGCCTCGTCGGCCTTCTCCGGCGTCGCGGGCACGATCTCGACCGCGCCGTCGCGGCCACGCACCGCCATATGCGTCGCGATATAGAACGCGTCGCGGAGCTGGTGCGTCACGACGATGGAGCTGACGCCTTCCAGATCTCTGAGCTTGACGATCTCGTCGTCGACGGTCGTGGCGGTGATCGGATCGAGGCCGGTCGTGGCCTCGTCGTACAACGGAATCCGCGGCTTGAACGCCATGGCTCGCGCGATTGCCACGCGGCGCCGCTGGCCGCCGGAGAGATCCGACGGCATCTTGTCGATGTGCTCGCTCAAGCCCATGAAGCCGAGCACTTCCTCGACGCGGCGGTCGACTTCATCGAGGGGCCGGCTCGTCTCCTCGTACAGCTTGTAGCCGACGTTTTCACGAACGCTCAGCGAGTCGAACAGCGCGCCTTCCTGGAAAATCATCCCGAGATCGGCGCGCACAGCCATGAGATCGTGCTCGCTCAGCTGATCGACCCTTCCACCATTGACCCACACCACGCCGCTGTCCGAGCGAAGGAGGCCGACGATGATCTTGAGAATCGTCGACTTCCCCGATCCGCTCGCGCCGAGGATGATCTTCGTGTGTCCTTTGGCGAGCGTGAAGGTGATGTCCTGCAGGACCACGTTCTCGTCGAACGCCAGCTGGACGTGGTCGAACAGGACCACTGGCGCGCCGGTCTCGTACAGAATCTCTCGGGCGGTGGCCATCAGTAGAACAACCAGACCATGAGCTGCGTGACGAAGAAGTCGGCGGCAATCACCGCCACCGATCCGGCGACGACGGCTACCGTCGTCGCGCGGCCGACACCTTGCGTGCCACCCCTCGTGCGCAGGCCGACGTGACACGCGATGGTCACGATCATAAAGCCCAGGACGAACGGCTTGACCAGCCCCTGGTAGACGTCCTGCATGTACAGCGCGTCTGTGATCGACGACCAGTAGAGGCCGGTGGCCACCTGGAGCTGAAAACGGGCGACGATCCAGCCGCCGGCGATCCCGACAAAGTCCGAGATGACCGTCAGGACGGGCGCCATGAGCACGCCGGCGATCATCCGCGGAATGACCAGCTTGCGGACGGGATCGGTACCAAGCGCGCGCAGCGCGTTGATCTGATCGGTGACGACCATTGAACCCAGCTCGGCCGCGATACCCGAGCCGATCCGGCCGGCGAGCATCAGCGCCGTCAACACAGGACCCAGCTCTTTGACCATCGAGGCGCCGACCAGCCGGCCGACGATCGGACGCGCGCCGAACTGATCGAGCGTGAGGCCGCTCTCCGACGCGAGCGCGGCGCCGGTGAACAATCCCGTCAGCACGACAACCGTCAGAGAGCCCCAGCCGATCTCGTCGAGCTGCTCGATGATGTCGTGGCGGTAGATGGGCGGCGTGACCAGCCCGCGGCAAGCCGCGGCGACCAGGCGGACGTACTCCTGGACTTCGAGGGCCGCGGCTTTCAGCCAGGTGTCCGACACGCGCCGTCAGGCCCTCCGAGCCGGCCGAGGCTCGTTGAGCTCGGGGTTGCGCAGCCGTTTGATGTCGTCGCGAAGCGCCGCCGCCTTTTCGAAATCCAGGTTCGCGGCCGCCGCCTTCATCTCGTCGTGGAGCGAGACGATATATCGATCGAGCTCCGCCTGCGACTTGAACGTCAGCGTGCCGTCGATCGGAGCGGCCGGCGTCATGTAGTCGCGCTCGTAGACACTCGACATCACATCGTCGATCTGCTTCACGATCGACTGCGGCGTGATCCCGTGCTCGCGGTTGTATTCCTCCTGCCGCGCGCGCCGGCGCCCGGTTTCGCTGATCGCCGTTCGCATCGAATCGGTCATCTTGTCCGCATACATAATGACGCGGCCGTTGACGTTTCGGGCGGCACGGCCCGACGTCTGGATGAGCGAGCCGGCGGACCGCAGAAAGCCTTCCTTGTCGGCGTCCAGAATCGCGACCAGCGACACTTCGGGCAGGTCGAGCCCCTCGCGAAGCAGGTTGATGCCGACGAGCACGTCGAATTCGCCGCGCCGCAGGTCGCGCAGGATCTCCACACGTTCGAGCGTCTCGATGTCGGAGTGCAGGTAGCGCACGCGCACGCCAAGCTCCTGATAGTACTGCGTCAGGTCCTCCGCCATCCGCTTGGTGAGCGTCGTCACCAGCACGCGCTCGCGGAGGGCCACGCGTTCCCGGATCTCCTGCAGCAGGTTGTCGACCTGGCCCTTGACCGGCCGCACGTCGATCGGCGGATCGATGAGCCCGGTCGGGCGGATGATCTGCTCCACCACGACGCCCTGCGACTGCGCCAGCTCGTACGGGCCGGGTGTCGCGGACACGTAGACAATCTGCTTCACCCGGGCTTCCCACTCCTGAAAGTTCAGCGGCCGGTTGTCGAGCGCCGACGGCAGCCGGAATCCGTAAGCCACCAGCACTTCCTTGCGCGATCGGTCGCCGTGATACATCCCGCGGATCTGCGGCACCGTCTGGTGGCTTTCGTCGACGATCAGCAGCGAGTCCTCAGGAAGGTAGTCGAGCAGCGTCGGCGGTGGATCGCCGGGCGCACGGCCGGTGAGATGGCGCGCGTAGTTCTCGATGCCGTGGCAGTAGCCAATCTCCTTCATCATCTCGAGGTCGAACATCGTCCGCTGGTGCAGGCGCTGCGCCTCGAGGAGCTTCCCTTCGCCCTCCAGCTTCGACCGGTACCAGACGAGCTCCTCCTTGATCGTCTCGACGGCCTGCTTCGTCCGTTCGCGCGGCGCCACGAAATGCGTCTTGGGATAGATCGCCACCTTGTCATGCCGGCGAATGACCGCGCCTGTCAGCGGATCGAACGACGCCAGTTCGTCCACCTCGTCTCCGAAGAGCTCGATGCGGACCGCCTGTTCTTCGTACGATGGATACACGTCGATGACGTCGCCGCGGACGCGGAAGGTGCCGCGGCCGAAGTCCATGTCGTTTCGCTCGTATTGGACTTCGACCAGCTTGCGCAGGATCTCTTCGCGGCTGATCTTCTGGCCTCGTTCGAGCGGCAGCAGCATCCCGTAGTACGCCTCGGGCGATCCGAGGCCGTAGATGCACGACACGCTGGCGACGATGATCACGTCGCGGCGTTCGAAGAGCGACCGCGTCGCCGACAGGCGCATGCGGTCGATCTCCTCGTTGATCGTCGCTTCCTTCTCGATGTACGAGTCAGTCGCCGGAACGTAGGCCTCCGGCTGGTAGTAGTCGTAGTAGCTGACGAAGTACTCGACGGCGTTTTCGGGAAAGAACCGCCGGAATTCCTGAAACAACTGCGCCGCCAGCGTTTTGTTGTGGACCATCACCAGCGTCGGGCGGTTCACCCGCGCGATCGTCTGCGCCATCGTGAAGGTCTTGCCCGACCCCGTCACGCCGAGCAGCACCTGCGACTTGTCGCCGCGGTTCAATCCGTCGACGAGCTCCGGAATGGCCGTGGCCTGATCCCCGGCCAGCTGGAAGTCGGAGACGAGGTTGAAGGTGTCGTACAACGAAGGCATGCGACTGGAGATCGTACTACAGTAGTCATCAGTCGCCAGTCACCAGTCGCCAGTCAGCCCTGACTACGCTTGACATGATCTTTACCCACCCGTATCATTCCCATCGACAGACGATGGGTGGAGATAATTCTGACATGCGGCCGGGCACGACTCGCCTCTTTCGACGCCTTCGGTACCTGCTAAGGCGGCGGCAGTTCGACGACGACCTCTCCGAAGAGATGGAATTCCATCGCGTCTTGAAGCAGCGTGAGCTGGAAGACCGCGGCCGGGCGCCCGCGGAGGCGGCGTTCGCGGCGCGTCGCGCGCTCGGCAGCCAGGCGCTGGCGCTCGACGAGGCCCGCGATATCTGGATCTGGCCCTGGCTGGCCGACGGCGTCCGCGATGTCCGCTACGGCGCGCGGATGCTTTCGAGGCAACCTGGATTCACGATCGTCGCGATCTTGACGCTGGCTCTCGGCATCGGCGCCAACACCGCCATCTTCAGCCTCATCAACGCGCTGATGCTTCGCCCCCTGCCTGTGCGCGACGCGCAGCAGCTGCGTTTCTTCGGCAGCGCGCTTTCGACCGGTAGCACGGGGTTCACGCCGAACGGAAGCACGGAGCTCTTTTCGTACGCGTTCTTTCGAGATTTTCGTCGTAGCAACCAGGTCTTCGAGGACGTCGCCGCGATCGGCAGCGTCCTCTACGGCACGAACGGCCGCGTCGCCGGCGGCGGTCTCGAGAAGATCAACATCGAGCTGGTCTCCGGGAGCTATTTCAACACGCTGGGCGTGCGAGCGATCGCGGGTCGCATGCTCTCCGATGGCGATGATCAGGTACCCGGCGGCCATCCTCTGGCGGTGGCGAGCCACTCGTGGTGGCAGCGGCGATTCGGCAGCGCTCCCGTGGTCGGCACGACCATTTCGATTGGGTCCGGCAGTTACGAAGTGATCGGCGTAGCCCAGCCTCAGTTTTCGGGAGCGACCGTCGGCCAGTCGCCCGACCTCTGGATTCCGCTCGCCATGCAGCGGGAGATCTCTCCGGGCTGGAACGGGCTCGAAGACCGGATGTTTCAAACGTTCCATCTGGTGGGACGCCTCAAAGCCGATGTCGTACCCGCAGCCGCCCAGACAGCCACCAACCTCCTCTTCCGCCAACTGCTCACGGATTACATCGGACCTCAGGCATCTCCGCAGACCACGCGCAACATCCAGCACGCCTATATCGAGTTGACACCCGCCCGAGTCGGACGGTCCGAGTTGCGCACCGAATTCTCGTCGCCCCTCACGATCCTCATGGCGGTCGTGGCTCTTGTGCTGCTCATCGCGTGCGCGAACGTCGCGAACCTGCTGCTGGCGCGGGCCAGCGCGCGCCAGCGGGAGGTGGCCGTTCGCCTCTCACTCGGCGCCGGCCGCCTGCGCATCGTCCGGCAACTGCTCGCCGAAAGCCTGCTCCTTGGCGCGGCGGGGGCAGCGCTGGGGCTCGTGTTCGCCGCGGCCGCGAGCCGTCTCCTCGTGGCGATCGTCTCCGCGGGAACTGAGCCGCTGCCCCTCCGGCTGACGCCGGATCTTCCGGTCCTCGCCTTCACGCTCGCCGCCACGCTTGTGACCGTGCTGGCGTTTGGCGCCGCGCCCGCCCTCTATGCGACTCGCCTGAATCTCGTCCCCGCGCTGAAAGACGGCGGCGCCGTCACGTCGTCATCGGGGCGTTCTCGGCTCTCGCGATTGCTCGTCGTCGGCCAGGTCGCGCTGTCCGTGGCATTGATCGCCGGAGCCGTACTCTTCATCCGCAGCCTCTCGAACGTCATGAGTATCGACACCGGCTTCGACAAACGGGATGTGCTCGTCGCCGGGTTCGATCCGGGCGGGGCCGGCTACCAGGTCGATGCCCGGTACAACGCGATGATGGCACGCGTCGAAGATCGCGTGGCGCACGTTCCCGGCGTCCGCGCCGCGAGCTTCGCCCTCTCCGTCTTCAACGGCGGTGGCTGGTCGACCAACAACATCGCCATCCCCGGCCGCACGCGATCGCCGAACGATCGCGCCGTCGTTCTCAACGTCGTCGGGGCACAGTACCTGGACGCCATGCGAATGCCGATCCTCGCCGGCCGCGGCCTGAGCGAGCGCGACACCGCGGCGTCACTCAAAGTCGCCGTCATCAACGAGACGATGGCGCGCACGTACTTCGGCGACCCGCTGCCGCTCGGACGAACCTTCTCCGTGTACGACGACGAGAAGGCCGACTCTGAGCAATGGAAGGACGTTGAAGTCGTCGGTGTGGTCCGAGGCGGGAAGTACTTCACGCTTCTCGAGCGCGAGCGACCCGCCGTGTTCTTTCCGCACGCGCAGCATCTTCGGTACTTTCTCTTCAGTCTCGTGGTCCGCCACGACGCTGCGGCGCCAGCGGTGATGCCGACCATTCGCAGAGCCGTCGCGGAGGTCGACTCGAATCTTCCGATCGGCAACGTCACGACGCTCAGCCGCCTGGTCGACGATTCCGTCGTGAACAGGCGGGCCGTCGCGGAACTCTCGGCCTTTTTCGGCGTGCTGGCGATGCTGCTCGCGTCGATCGGCATCTACGGCGTCACGTCGTACGGCATCACGCGCCGCACGAACGAGTTCGGTGTCCGTCTCGCGCTCGGCGCCCAGCGACGCGACGTCCTCTGGCTTGTACTGCGCGAAACGGCGCGCTTGGGGGCCACCGGCGTGGCATTCGGTCTCGTCCTCGCGCTTGCGGCCGGGCGCTTCGTCGCAAGCCTGCTGTTCGGCCTGACACCGTACGACCCGAGCGCGCTGGCCGCGGCCTTGTCGGCCATGATCGCCGTCGCCTTGCTCGCCGGATACCTGCCCGCGCTGCGGGCAACGCGGATCGATCCCCTCGTGGCGCTGCGGCGGGAATAGCGTAGCCAGTCACCAGTCCGCCAGTCACCAGTCCGCCAGTCACCGTCAGTCCCGAGGTCAGTCCGACTGGGGGACTGGAGACTGGAGACTGACCGACTACGTCGTGATAGCATCCCGCGCCATGAAGCGAATGCTTGTACTGACATGTCTGACGGTCGCCCTGTTGTCGCTCCCCGTCCTCGCGGCAGCCCAGGACGTCGCGATCACGAACGTCCGGATCGTTGTCGGCACCGGCTCCGTGATCGAGTCAGGCACCATCATCGTCCGCGGGGGAAAGATTGCTTCGGTGGGACCCGGCACGGCGAACGTCCAGGGCCTCACCGTCGTCAACGGCGCCGGCCTGACCGCGGTGCCGGGCTATATCGATGGTCACAAGCACGTGAACGCGTTCAACGCCGACCAGATGCGGTCCCTGCTCGAGGCCGGTACGACGACGGTGCTGTCGGGCGGCGGTCCGGCCGAGCAGAACCTGGCGCTCGCGGCGCACATCGACAAGGGCGAGTGGATCGGCCCGCGCGTCATTCCGTCCGGGACCGTCAATCTCCGCCAGACTCCGGCCGAGGCCCGCGCCGCGGTGCAGGCGCTGGCGAAGATGGGCGTCAAGCACACCGGCGAAATCGGGCTGACGCCGGAGCCGGCGCCGCCGCAGGCGGAAATCGAGGTCCTCAAGGCCATCGTCGACGAGGCGAAAAAGGCCGGCGTGCAAGTGAATGTCCACGCGGTCAGCTCGCCGGCGATGGTGGCGGCCGTCGATGCGGGCGTGACTCGCCTCGTGCACCTGCCGAACAAAGACTTCACCAGCTACGACCAGGCGGAGAAGGTCGCGCAGACGGGATCGATCGTCGCCGGGCTGATCGCCTTCGGCGCCCCGAATATCGATCGGCTGTCCACTGCCCCCGCGGCGGTGCAGTGGCCGAAAGACAACCAGGTACGCTTTCGCGACGGCAAGCCGTGGCCCGAGGCGATCGCCGGCGCGAACCGCGATGCAAAAGGCCGAGCGACCGGCACTGAGGCGGGCTACACCATCGTCAACGCCCGCCGCCTCTGGGACGCCGATGCGATGCACAACACGATGTCGTACTCGACCGACCAGAACGCCGACGATGTTGTCGTCCTCGAGCACGAGTTGAAGTCGTTCAGCATCGTGTTCTCGGCGGCCGACATCTTCAAGATCATCGGACCGAACTCGGCGCGGTTCGTCGGCATGGCCGATCAGATCGGATCGCTCGAAGCCGGCAAGCTCGCCGACATTCTCCTGCTCGACGGCAACCCGCTCGAGCGCGACGGGATCTACACGATGCTCAAGGCGAAGGTCGTGATGAAGGAAGGCAAGATTCTCGTCGACAAGCGCACGCCTGCGGTTCCCGCCGAGAAACGCGTCTCTAAACCCTGACCTCTAATCCCTAACCTCTAACCTCCAACCTCTAATCTCCGACCCCTAACCTCTGCCCCCAGAGTCCCTTATAATCCCACCAGGTGCGCTGTTTAGCAGTCTGCCAGGACGAACTCGTCATCAGGATGCTCGACGAGATCCTGCTTCCTGGCTTCGAAGTCGAGTTCATCGTCGAGAGCAAGCCCGCCGCCCGCCGCCTTCACGAAGCGGGCGTGCACGTCGTCGCCGGCGACCCGCGCCGCACGGACACTTACCTCAAAGCCGATCTCACGCCGGGCACCTGCGTCATCATCGAAGATAACGGCCGCCGCAGCCTGAAGAAGATTCTCGAGGCCGTCCGCGACGCGGGCGGGACGCTCGTGTATGTGCTCGGCATCGGCCTCGGCGCCCAGTCGGCGGAGCGGCCAGAGGCGCTGCACGCCGCATTTCCAGACGTCGTGTATCTGTCGATGGCGGAGCTTTTCGGGGGCCCGCTGCTGACGGAGTTCAGCCGATCGCTGACCCGCGCGAAGGTGGCGCAGTACCAGCGGTACTTCAGCGACGCTGAGCGCGTTCTGATTCTGCTGCACAACGATCCCGACCCGGACGCGCTGGCGAGCGGGCTCGCCCTGCGGAACGTCCTGCACCGCACGAAGACCACGGCCATCATCGGCGCCGTCGAGGGCGTGACGCGGCCGGAAAACCTTCGGATGGTCAACCTGCTCGATATCCACGTCGAAGCCGTGACGCCCGCGTCGGTCAAGGAATACAGCCGGATTGCCATGGTGGACGTTCAACCGCACTACTTCGGCGGGCTGATCAACCACGCGGATCTCGTCATCGACCACCATCCCGAGCAGCCCGGCTATACCGCCGTCTTCAAGGACATCCGGGCCGACTACGGATCGACCTCCACCATCCTCACCGAGCACCTGCGCGCCGTCGACGTGAACATCTCGGAGCGAACCGCGACGGCGATGCTGTATGCGATCAAATCGGACACGCTGTTTTTCAACCGGCAGGCCAATCGCGTGGACATCGAGGCGTTCTCGTACCTCTATCCGCTGGCGGACGCGGCGCTCATCCGAAAGATGGAAGGGGCGGAAATCACCGAAGAGCGGCTCGACTACGTGCTGAAGGCGCACGCCTTCGGCCGACTTTCAGACCAGGTTTTCTGTGCGTTCCTCGGTCCGTCCGCGCGCGAGGACTTCATTCCGTACATCGCCGACTTCTTCCTTCAGCTCGAAGGCGTCAAGTGGACGGTGATTGGCGGCGTCGTGGACGATCACGTTGTGATTTCGGTGCGCAACCTCGGCTACTCGCGAAATGCAGGCGAGTTCGTACGGCACTACTTTGCCGAGATGGGAAGCGCGGGCGGCCATCGGGCGATGGCCAAAGCGGTCGTGCCGATCACGGCGTTCAACCAGAAATTCGGCGAGATGAGCCCCGGCGAAACCAGCGCGCTGATGCAGGACATGATGACCAAGTTCCTGCACGAGCCGCCTGCCGCTCCGCCAGAAAAGAAGCGCGAAACCGTTAAATCCAGCTAGCGGCGTCCGCCTTATCGTCCGACGTGTTCCCCACTCGCACCCACAACAGGCTCGATGAACTGACGGTAGGCGTCTTCGTACCCGCGCGCGAGCAGCTCGGACAGCGGCTGGCGACGGTCCGAGCGATCGTCGTACCCGCCGCTGAAGTCGAACGGGCCGAGGGGATTGTGGGCGGGGCGAATCGTGAAGAGCCGCGGGAGCCGCCGCGTGGCGAACTGCAGCGCGTCTCTCACCGCGGCCACTTCGACTGACTGAACGTATTCACCCACCCTGCCCCGTCCGTCGAGCCGCGCATCGGCAAGGGCGTGCGGACCTTCGAGCTCCGATGAGGCCGCAACCAGCACCACCTGCTCGACGCCAAGAGCGGCCAGCTCGTCGAGGAGCCGCGAGAGGCTGCCGGGACGATCGCAGACGCGATGCGTCTCGCCGCGCCAGTACGTTTCCGGCGCGAACGTCATCGTATGCGGCTCGGTGACGACCGGCACCGACAGCGCTGCGGCCACGGCATCAGCGACATGGGTGCGGCCGGCGCCCGCCAGATCGATCACTTCGGCCCGGCGGGCTTCGGTCTCGGCTGTCTTCACACGGCGCATGAGATCTCGCCGTCGCGGCTCGGCCACGAGCGCGAAGATCAGGTCGCGACGGGCGTCGAGATCGTGCGCCGCAATCAGCAGTTCCCTGAAGCCCGGCTGGCCGATGTTCTCCACCAGCAGCTCCGTGTATCGGCGAGCGAGATCTTCCGGCTCGGGCTGCCGGAGCTGCGCCGCCCCCCGGATCAAGTCCCATAACACGCTCCAGCACCGTGCGCGCATCTCGCGCGACGACAGCGGGGCGCCCAGCCCGCGCCACCAGATCGCCCCGCGCCGCCGCCGGCGTCCGGCCGCGGTGAGCATCTCGACGACAATCGCCAGCGCCGCCAGGCCCAGGACGAGCACGGCCAATCGCGGAAGCCACGTCGGGAACCCGCCGGCCGCGAAGAGCCGCGCCGTGAGGCGCTGGTAGGCGCCGACAAGGCCCTCGACGCCTCCGAGGCCGACCATGCGAACGAGGAAGTCGATTGGAAAAACGATGGCGCCAAGCGCGACAGCGCCGATGGGCAGCGCGATGATCGCGAAGGCCACCGCGACGGCGTACGCCGCGAGCCGGAGGGTCCGCCGCCAGTCGTAGAGACCGCCCAGGCCGTCCTGCCGCCAGAAGCCCTTCTCGCCCCACAGGTTCTGCGCGCCGTCGACAGCCGCAAACAGCGCGCCCACGGCGCCGACGCCACGGCCGGCGACGACATCGAGCTTCACGCCCGCTTCATGCAGCGCGCGAAGAACGCCGGCGTGGTAGGCGCCGGCCGTACCGGTGCCAGTGAGAACGAGAGCTGTTCGGAATTGTGGAGAGTAAGAATCGAGCCCGGTCATTCCCCGGCTTCGTCGTGAATGGTGATGAGCTTCACGATCTCGAACTGACGGGTGCCGCTCGGAGTCGTCACTTTGACAGTATCGCCAGGTTCCTTGTTCAGAAACGCGCGGCCGATCGGCGACGTCGTCGAAATCAGCCCTTTCGTGGCGTCGGCGTCCTCGGGCATCACGAGCTGATACACGAGCTTCCCGCCGTTGCTCTCGATGACGTGCAGTGTCGATCCGAAGCCGACGCGGTCCGTGGGAATCCGGTCCACGTTGATGAGCGCGATCTCCGACACCCGTTTCTGCAGCATGCTGATGCGGGATTCGACGAGACGCTGACGTTCCTTGGCGGCCTGATACTCCGCGTTCTCGCGGAGGTCGCCCAGCTCGCGGGCCCGCTTGATTTCCTTCGGCAGCTCGAGCTTCAGCTCGTGATTCAGCGTCGCGATTTCGTCCTCGAACTTCTTGATCAGTCGTTCCTTCATGGACTCCCGCAGCAAAAAACCGGATGGTACCACAGTGTTATGCTCAGGACCGCTTGCCCCCACCGCTCACCAGCCGCCGTAATCCTGTCGTCGCCAGATACCGCGCGGTCGCGCACGGCCAGGTGGACGGCCTGCTGCTCCTCGACGGCCCGCACCTCGTGGCCGATGCGCTCGCAGCGGGCGTCGAGATCGAGCACGCCGTCGTAGAGGAAACCGCGACCCGCACCGACGAGATTCGGACACTCGTCGCGCAACTGTCGGCGCGCGACGTCGAGACCGCAACGGCCTCCCCAGCCGTCATGGCCGGCGTCAGCCCGCTGCGGTCCCCCAGCGTCATTGTCGCTATCGCACGCCGGCCCGAATTCGACCTCCAGCGCTTCTATGCCGGCACGCACCCGCTTGTCGTCATCGTCAGCGACGTGCAGGATCCGGGCAACATGGGCGCCATGGTTCGCGCCGCGGAGGCTGCTGGAGCGACAGGCGTGCTCGCCACCGGGGTTTCCGCCGATCCTTTCAGCTGGAAAGCGCTCCGCGGCTCCATGGGCAGTGCGCTGCGACTGCCGGTGGATCGCGTGGACACCGCCGAGGAGGCCGCGGCCGAAGCCCGCGCTCACGGCTGCAGGCTCATTGCGACTTCGCCGCGGGGCGGGAAGTCTGTCTTCGACGTCGACCTCCGAGGAGCTGTTGCCGTGCTCGTCGGCGGCGAGGGCCAGGGCCTGCCCGCCGTCTTGATCGACTCCGCGGACGAGCGCGTCACGATCCCGATGCAGCCGCCCGTCGAGTCGCTGAACGCCGCCGTGACCGCCGCGATCATCCTCTACGAGGCCCGCCGGCAACGCGGGAGCCGGTGATGTCTTCGCTCTTTCCAGACGAAGATGCGCCTCAGGCCGTCGCCGCTTCAGCGCCGCTGGCTGAGCGGATGCGGCCTCGTACGTTCGATGAATTCGTCGGGCAGCAGGATCTCCTGGCTCCCGGCAAGCCGCTGCGCGAGGCAATCGAGCGCGACCTGCTGCAGTCGATCATTCTCTGGGGCCCTCCCGGCACCGGCAAGACGACGCTCGCGCGCATCATCGCCGAGACGACGAAGGCGCGGTTCGTGTCTTTCAGCGCCGTGCTGGCGGGCATCAAGGAAATCCGCGACGTGATGTCGGAGGCCGAACGGATCAGGCGCTCCACGGGCCGGCGCACGATCGTCTTCATCGACGAAATCCACCGCTTCAACAAGGCGCAGCAGGACGCCTTTCTTCCGCGCGTCGAGGCCGGCGACATCATCCTGATCGGCGCCACGACCGAAAACCCTTCCTTTGAAGTCAACGCGGCGCTTCTCTCACGCTCGAAGGTCTTCGTGCTTCGCGGCCTCACGACGGAGGAAGTCGGGGCGATTCTGGCCCGCGCGCTGGCGAATTCCGAACGAGGACTTGGAAACGAGCGCGTGGAGGTTGACGATCCGGCGCTGCAGGCGATCGCCGTCTACGCCAACGGCGACGCCCGCGTGGCGTTGAATCTGCTCGAGCTGAGCGTCGCGGCGGCGCCCGAGGCCGCCGGCGTCAGGCGCGTCGACAAGGCGCGCGTCGGGCAGACCATCCAGCGCCGGGCCCTGCTCTACGACAAGTCGGGCGAAGAGCACTACAACCTGATCTCGGCGCTCCACAAGTCGATGCGGAACAGCGATCCGGATGCGTCGATCTACTGGCTCGCGCGCATGGTCGAGAGCGGCGAGGATCCGCTCTATATCGCGCGGCGCCTCGTGCGGTTCGCCTCCGAAGACATCGGCAACGCGGATCCGCAGGCGCTGGCAATAGCCGTCGCAGCCAAGGACGCCGTCCACTTCATCGGGATGCCGGAGGGCAATACCGCGCTCGCGCAGGCGGCGATCTATCTCGCGACGGCGCCCAAGAGCAACGCGGTGTACGAAGCCTACAACCGCGCGGCCGGCGACGCGCACCATGACGTCGCCGATCCTGTTCCGCTGCACCTGCGGAACGCGCCGACCAAGCTCATGAAAGATCTGGAGTACGGCAAAGGCTACCAGTACGCACACACGGAAGCCGATGCCGTGACCGGCATGTCGTGCCTGCCGGAGTCGCTCGAAGGCCGGAAATACTACGAGCCGACCGAGCGCGGCTTCGAGAAGGAGATCAAGCGCCGGCTCGACGGCTGGAAAGAGAAAAAGGACGCAATCAAGAAGAAGCCGGGCCAGTAAACGACCGAGTGAAGAGCGCCTCGATCGCTTTCTTCGCGTTCGGCTGCAGCGTGCGCGTGCCGGTGCCGCTGAAATGCGGATGGGTGATCACTGGCCCATTCGACGCTTCCATCGGCTGCCATGCATCGCCGGTCCACTGGAACCAGCGGTCCCTGTCCTGATCGAACACGTACAACGGCTTGTTGCAGAGCTTCGCGAACTCGGCGCCCCATCCCGTCCCGCCCCGTACCGTGCCGTCCTCGAGGATGGCGCCGACAACGTAAATTTCCTGGCCGCTGTTGACCTGATACCAGAGCGTCTGCAGGACTTTACGAATCGTCGGTGCGTCCGTGTAGCGCCGGTGCATCAGCCGCGACACGTACTCGAGGCTCACGTCCCCCGCCTGCAGCTCTTCGTGGTTCAACACACGCACGCCCCGCTGCCTGGCAATCGTGTGACCCTCGAACGTGAAGTTCACCTCGTCGATGCCGTGGCGCTCGGCGCAGGCGCCGAACTCGGCCTCGGCGCCCGCCGCGCCGCCGCTGAACAGGACGGTGCTGTCTGCCTTGATTCGTCGTCTTTCGGTTTGCATAACTTTTGACTTTGCGCTTTACGCTTTCCGCTTTCCCATTTTCGTGAGCCCCCATCCGGCCAGAAACGCGACGACGCCGACGCCGAACAACTTGGCGTTCGGCCCCATCGGTCCTGCCGTCACGACATCCACCAGCAGGATCCACATGCCGAGCAGCTGCCCGCCGCGCCCCAGATAATAAATCGCCGCGCTCATCAAATCCGCTCGAAGTTCTTCTCGATTTCCCGCCGAGTCAGCCGCAGCATCACGGGGCGGCCGTGCGGGCACACGGTTGAGTACGCCGTCGCCCGCAGCTCCTCGAGGATGTGCGCCATCTTCTCATAGCTGAGCGGGTCGTTTGCCTTTACGGCCGCGTGACACGCCGTCGTCGCCGCGATCCGCTGCATGGCCGCCTGCACGCCTGCGCCGCGGTCCATCCCTTCGAGGTCGTGAGCCAGCGCCAGCAGCGCTGCGGCACTCTCGCCGACGTCGAGGAGCGCGGGCACGGCCGTCACCTTGATCGCGGACGCTCCGAAGCTCTCGATCTCATAGCCGAACCGCTCGAGCTCGGCCACGCGTCCGACGAGCGATTGATGATCGGATGCCGGCACCTCGAGGACGACCGGCACCAGCAACCGCTGCGACTCCAGCCGCCCGGCGGACAATCGCTCCATCACGCGTTCGAACAGCACACGCTCGTGAGCGACATGCTGATCGATGATCGCGACGCCCTCGTCGTCGATCGCGATGATGAACGTATCCCTGAACTGGCCAAGGGGGATCAGGGGCTTCATCGACACTTGTCGTTCCAGAGGTGCCTGAGGTGCCAAAGGTTCCAAGGGTGCGCGCGGTTCGAGCGGTTCCAGAGGTGCCGCCGAGGGCGCGGGCTGCCAGCGATTGGGGTAGATGCCGCCGGCGAGGACGGTCGGGAGCACCGGCGTGGCGTACGCCGGGGCCGGGAGAATCGCCGGACGAAGCTGCAACTGCGGCACGCCGCCCTGCCCGAGCGCGTCCATCAACCCGCGGCGCACCACCTCGTGGACAAGCGACTGCTCCCTGAACCGCACCTCCGCCTTCGTCGGGTGGACGTTCACATCAAGTGCATCGGCCGGCATCTCGATGAACAGGTGAACCTCGGGACTGCGCTCTTTGATTGAGGCGTTGCTGTACGCGTCGATGATCGCATGCGCAATCGTGCGGTCCTTCACGATGCGACGATTGATGAAGATGTTCTGCGGCCCTCGCGTCGGTCCCTGCTCCGCCAGGGCGGCAATATAGCCGCCGAGGCGGAGGCCGCCGGCTTCCTTCCTCACCTCGAGCAGGTCCGATCGTTCACCGTAGAGCTGATACAGGCGATCGCGCAGCGAGATGGCCGGCGGACACTGGATGACGGTGCGGGCGGCGCTCGTGAGCGTGAAACCGATTTCCGGATTCGCGAGGGCCAGCTGCGTGACGATGCGTGAGACCTGCGCGCTTTCGGCGCCGTCGGCTTTCAGGAACTTGCGGCGGGCAGGCAGGTTGTAGAAGAGGTCGTTGACTTCGACCCTGGTGCCCTCAGGAGCGCCGACCTCGGCAACCGACGACATGGCGCCGCCGTTGACACGAATCTCAGTGCCGCTCTGCTGGCCGCGCGCCCGTGTGCGCATGACGAAGTGCGACACCGAAGCGATCGACGGCAGCGCCTCGCCGCGGAAGCCGAGCGTCGAGATGGCTGCGAGATCGTCGGCTCGCCTGATCTTGCTGGTGGCATGCCGCTCGAGCGCGAGGCGCGCATCTTCCGGCTCCATCCCCTCGCCGTCGTCTTCGACGCGGACCTGCTTCTTCCCGCCGAGCTCGACGTGAATCACCAGACGCGTCGCGCCGGCATCGATCGCGTTTTCGACCAGCTCCTTGACGACCGACGCCGGCCGTTCGATGACTTCACCAGCCGCGATCTGATTGGCGAGATCGGTGGGAAGCCTGTGGATCCTGCCCACGCTACAGCCAGCTCTTCCGTGCGGCGAGCGCCGGGGCCGCCGTCAACAGATCGCCGAGGCGATGTTCCACAACGAATGCCTGGTCGACCAGCGAGGCCAGGTGATTCTCGACCGCGCGAAACCGCACGGCCATCTCGTCGCTGATCTCCACCACTTCGCGGCGCGCCAGCCGGGCGATCGCATCGCGCTCGCGCGCCAGCCGCCGCTGCAGTTCGAAGGCGTCGCGGCGCGCGTGCAGCACGTCGGCAAACAGGCTCGCGTTGGCCTTCTCGAGGGCTCGCCCTTCGAGGCTCTCCGCACACGCGGCGTGTTTCTGCACCAGAGGCGTGAACCCGTCCACGGAGGCGTGCACGAGCCGGTGGAACATCGCGAACGGCCCCTCGGCGAAGTGCTTGCCGCCGTGGCGCACGCTGTCGATCAGATCGGCGACCGCTTTCGACTCTTCCCAGTGAACGCTGACGATGTAGTGCGAGCCGACGAAGAAGCCGACGTCGGCGTCGGAGCCGGCCGTGGCCGCGAACAGGTATCCGTCGTAGGCGTCGATTCTCGGCGAGTGCCGCGGCGCGCGGGCTTCCTCGACGGCAAGGCGATGAAAGGCAAACGTGTCAGTCAGGACCAGCGACTCGGGAATCGACGGCGTGGCCAGGTCGACCCAGAGGTACACGCCGGAGGCCGGACTCAGCCAGCTCCGCTCGATGCTGGTGACCGGCTCCGTGCGGCCGTCGCGGTGAACGAAGATGGTGTTCATGACTGACGGGGCGGGATTGGCAGGATAGGCGGGATAGACAGGAAAAAGAGAGCCTTCCCTTCCCGCCCCTCCCGCCTATCCAGCCTATGTTTTCGCAGCCAGCGCTGCCTGCGCCGCTGCGAGGCGCGCGACGGGCACCCGGAACGGCGACGCGCTGACGTAGTCGAGACCGACCTTCTCGAAGAACTTGATCGAATCGGGGTCGCCTCCGTGCTCGCCGCAGATGCCAAGCTTGAGATCCTTGCGGACCGAGCGTCCCTTCTTCACGGCGATCTCGACGAGCTGACCAACACCGCTCGCGTCGATGGTCGCGAACGGGTTCTTCTTGACGATCTCGAGCTCGGCGTAGTGCGGCAGGAACGATCCGGAGTCGTCCCGCGACATCCCGAGGCCGGTTTGCGTCAGATCGTTGGTGCCGAAGCTGAAGAACTCGGCCGACTGCGCGATTTCGTCGGCGGTCAACGCACCGCGCGGCACCTCGATCATCGTGCCGACCATGTACTTGAGCTTTACCTTCTTCTCCGCCTGCACGTCTTTCGCCACGCGATGGACGATCTCGAGCTGCAGTTCGAGCTCCTTCTTGAATCCCACCAGCGGAATCATGATCTCGGGCTGGACCTTCGTCCCTTCCTTCTGGACGATGGCGGCGGCCTCGAACACGGCGCGCGCCTGCATCTCCGAAATCTCCGGGAAGTCGATACCGAGGCGGCATCCGCGCAAGCCGAGCATCGGGTTGAACTCGTGGAGCTGCTCGACGCGCAAATGAATTCTCTCCGCCGGAATGCCCAGTTTCTTCCCCAGATCCCTCTGCTGCTCGGGCGTGTTCGGCAGAAACTCGTGCAGCGGCGGATCGAGAAAACGAATCGTGGCCGGATAGCCGTCGAGCGCGCGGAAGATTCCGGCGAAGTCGTCGCGCTGATACGGAAGCAGCTTGGCGAGGGCGGCCTTCCGGTCGTCGACGGTATCCGCGAGAATCATCTCGCGCATCGCGTCGATGCGATCGCCTTCGAAGAACATGTGCTCCGTCCGGCACAGGCCGATGCCGACGGCTCCGAACGCGATCGCATTCCGCGTCTGCTCCGGCGTGTCGGCGTTGGTCCGCACCGTCATCCGCGTCGCATCGTCGCACCATTTCATGAGCTGCTGGAAGTTCTTGAACTTCTCGGTCTTTTTCGCAGCCTCGTCGCCCTCGATGAGTCCGGCGACGATTTCCGACGAGGCGGTCTTGAGGCGGCCGGGGAATACTTTCCCCGCCGTGCCGTCTATCGACAGCCAGTCGCCTTCCTTGTAGGTCTTGCCGTCCACTTTCACCGTCCGCGCCTGGTAATCGACTTCGAGCGCCGAGGCGCCGCACACGCAGACCTTGCCCATCTGGCGGGCAACCAGCGCGGCGTGCGATGACACGCCGCCCCGGGCCGTCAGGATGCCTTCGGCAGCGATCATCCCCCGCAGATCTTCAGGTGAGGTCTCGACGCGAACCAGCAGCACCTGCTCACTCCTCGCGGCTGCAACAACCGCGCGGTCGGCGTTGAGATAGATCTGTCCCGATGCAGCGCCGGGCCCGGCCGGAAGGCCTGTTGCGATTGCCGTCGCCTTCTTCACTTCGGCCGCATCGAACACGGGCGCCAGCAGCTGATCGAACTGGTCCGCGGGATTACGCATCACGGCGGTCTTCCAGTCGATCAGCTTCTCCTTCTGCATGTCCATCGAGAACTTGAGCGCGGCCATCGCGGTGCGCTTGCCGTTGCGCGTCTGAAGCATGTAGACGGTGCCGTCTTCGATGGTGAACTCGAAGTCCTGCACATCCTTGAAGTGCTTCTCCAGCGTCTGCCGGATTCGCTCGAGCTCTGCGTAGGCCTTCGGCATCTCGTTCTTCAGCTGTGCCACCGGCTCGGGCGTCCGCACGCCAGCGACCACGTCCTCGCCCTGCGCGTTGATCAGGAACTCGCCGTAGAACTCCTTGACGCCGTTTGCCGGGTTGCGGGTGAACGCCACGCCGGAACCGGACTCATCGCCCGTGTTGCCGTAGACCATCGCCTGAACGTTCACGGCGGTGCCCCATTCGGACGGGATGTTGTACTTGCGTCTGTAGACGATCGCGCGATCGTTCATCCAGGAGCCGAACACCGCGCCCACCGCGCCCATCAGCTGATCCCAGGGCGAAGAGGGGAAATCCTTGCCGGCGCGCTCCTTCACGAGCGCCTTGAAGCGACGGACGAGCTCCTGCAGATCCTCGGGCGTCAGCTTCGTGTCTTCGATGTCGTGGTGGTGGCGCTCGTGCTTCAGCTTTTCAATCACCACTTCGAACGGCTCGTGATCCTCGTCCCTGCCTTTCTGGACGCCAAGGACGACGTCGCCGTACATCTGGACGAAGCGGCGGTAACAGTCCCACGCGAAGCGCGGGTTGCCCGTCTTCTTCGCGAGCGCTTCCACCGTCTGATCGTTGAGCCCGAGGTTGAGGATCGTGTCCATCATGCCGGGCATCGAGTCGCGGGCGCCGGAGCGGACCGAGACGAGCAGCGGGTTCCTGACGTCGCCAAACTTCTTGCCCGTCTGCTTTTCGATCGACGCGAGGCCGGCCTGCATCTGCGCCTTCAGAGCCGACGGGTACGTCCGCTTGTGGTCGTAGTAGTACGTGCAGACCTCGGTTGTAATGGTGAAGCCCGGAGGCACCGGGAGCCCGATGCGGCACATCTCCGCGAGGCCGGCGCCCTTGCCGCCAAGCAGCGGCTTCATGCCGCCGTTGCCATCGGTCTTGCTCTTGCCGAACAGGTAGACGTACTTTCCCTTTTTTCCGCTCGCGCTCGTTTTCTTGGACATAAGGAATTGGTGATTGGGGAATCGAGTA
>Ga0137395_10000150_pt1 | contig 24264 bp, 19 predicted proteins | sample czobulk216metaG_FD_108283 | JGI IMG/M metagenome (GOLD analysis project Ga0137395, IMG submission 108283) | Vadose zone soil microbial communities from Angelo Coast Range Reserve, California, USA - czobulk2.16 metaG | ecosystem: Environmental > Terrestrial > Soil > Vadose zone | place: USA...
CAATCGCACACATACGACGGACCTGGTGGACCAGGCATTGCGCTTGTTGATCGGGTTCCCATGCGCGGCCACTTGAAGCGAGCGATAGAAGTGCCCGCCATTTTCGACGGGCCCTTTTCCGTTATCCGCAACCATGCCACTCCAAAAAATTGTTTGGCCTTTGTCATCGACTCCTTTGAGCTCAAGCCAAGTATCGTAGGCATCGACCGTGCCTCCGGGAAAGAAGTGCCCGACACGCTTGGTGCGAACCACAACATCGACGCGCACAGTGTCGCCACGGCGGACGGCTGGATGCACGCGGTCGAGCGGTGCAGTGACGGGAGCGGCCTCAGCGATTTCACCGTGCGGAATCCTTGCTGCAGTTTCAGCTTCTTCGCCAATGGCGAAGGTGGTTGCAAGTTCTGGCTGCCCAGCGGCTCCGCCCTTTAATGCTGACGCTTTCAGCGGCGCGCTGGCGGGCGATAGCGCAAAAATATCTACGGTTAAAGCTCCGCTGGTCAGGAAATTCTCGGTCGCCTTCAACTGCGCGGCATCTTCGTTGGCCGTGGGCAACGCGGTGTTCGCACCAGGGAAACGGTGAGAATGCACTTTGCCGGCAACATTCCCCATGTCGTTGGATTGTTCGAGCGGCATATGGCAATCGGAACACTGCTGCGGCTTCGGCGGGTAGTAGAAGGAGCGAGCACCCTCTCCAGAGACGCCGCTGGCCTGCCAGTTGTCGTACTCGTTGAAACCGCGAATCCAGCGATAATGATTGACCGGCACGTCGAGATGCACCTTGTGGCAGGAGGAACAGAATTCCGCCGTCTGCTGCTTCATGAAAGTCTTGAGGAAGACGCGGCGATGCGGCTCTGGATTCAGCTTGACCATGAAGTCGTGAAGGGTGCGAACTAAAGGACTCTTGCTGGCCGCGAGCTCATGCAGCTTGGGATACTCAAGATAGAAATCTCCCTGGCCCATCGTGCTTTTTACGTCGGCGATGGAGTGGCACATCATGCAGCCGAGTCCGGCCTGCGCTTCGGGGTTGTGCACGATCTGCTTGATGGGGGTATCCATTTTGCCGGCGTAGAGAACGGCCGGGTCATGGCAACCGCCGCACCATTTGGAAGGCTTGGTGCCGACGGTGTCCTGCATGTATTCGATTGACTTGCGATACCACTGATTGTTGAACGACGAAAAATGGTGGGCCGAACTGTTCCACTGGTTGTAGATATCTTCGTGACAGCGCTTGCAGGAGTCCGACTCCATGAAGAACTTGCTGGGAATTTTCTCTCCGCCGTACACCTGCGCGGAGCTGGGGAAAAATGGGCCGTTTGGACCATCGCCTTCGCCGTTCATGGTAAGCGGTGGCAGTGCGGAGTTTTCAATGCGTCCATGCTGGTTCCAGCGAGTTTCGCGGAGATAGCGGGCGACGGGCGCCAGCACCACCAGCACGGCGAACACGGCTGCGACGCGAACGGCGCCATGGCGAGGCCGTGATCCACGACGCCCCGTGATGGCTGCAGCTATTAAACCGGCGCCAAGAAAACACGCTCCGATGTGGAGGTAGACGAGGTTCCAGTGAGAACGTAGCGCTCCCGTAGAGATCAGCACGAGTCCTGGAATTGAACCCAGGAACAGTAGAAACATTCCGGCGCGAAGCAACGGCTCGCCCTGACGCCACGAACGCGCTAGCCATACAAGGAGCAACGCCGAGGCCACGACGCCGCCAACCGCATGCAGGAGAACTACCCCGGCATAGAGAACATTCGCTTGCGGGAAGGCGTAGAGGTAGATCGCGGACACGACAAGGAACGCGATCAGCCACCGCAGAAATCGATTCATAGAAAGTCTGGAGGACAACACCACAGACGATGGCACGCCCACATAAAAAGCGCATGCTTTTAAGTTGCGCAATCTTATCGTTGGCCAAAAGCCATGTCTCTAATGAAAATAGATTAGGCAACCGATTTCGTTCGGCGTTCCGACGTCAACTCCGGTCAAGTGAAACGCTTGACGACCTGACAGTATGAGACAAAGATAGTCACCGTGAATTCTGCTGGTCCTGCAATTGCAAAGACGCTCATTTTCACCGTATTCGTGCCAGGAACCGTGGCGGGTTATGTCCCATGGCGATTACGACGGCATGCAGGTCCCGTGACGGGCGCCGAGGAATGGGTGGCTTTAGCCGTCATCGCCATTGGAATTGCCATTTATTTATACACTGCATTTTGGGGCTTCGCTCTCGTTGGCGGCGGGACACCGTCTCCAATTGCGCCGACCAAAATCCTCGTTGTCAAAGGCCTGCACCGTTTCGTGCGTAATCCAATGTACTTCGGAGTCGCGCTCGCTATCGGGGGACAGGCGTGGTTGTTCCACTCACTGCACATCGCAATCTACATGGTCTGCATGTTGCTGACTGCTCACCTGTTTGTCATTTTTTATGAGGAACCTACTTTGCAAAAGCAGTTTGGGGAAGAATATGAGCGCTATCGCAGGCAAGTGCGGCGGTGGCTGCCGAGATTCGGACCGGGAGCATGGGATTGAAGGTGTCAGTTTGATTACCGAAGGTAGGCAAGTAAGACAGCAAGAGCCGAAGCCAGAACAAGCCAGAAAACGATTCGGTTTAACCGCGGCAGGTAGCTAGCTGGGAAGAGTTCCTCGTATGTGCTATCGACCTCATCAGCGCCGCGCCTCCACCATACGAACTTGTCCCTTGAAGACTCTCTCTTGGTGAGCCGAATTCTCATGGCGATATTGGTGCAAATGCTCAGAAGCGCGATGAGCACAAGAATCGAGAAGAAGATCGGAAACATGCAGCCGGCAACCTTTCTTTGCCAACACTCTAGAATAATCCCATAGTCAATTATGATCGCGCCGGTTGCTCCCTTCGCACGCCCTCTGCTACTTTGATTAGTTTCCGGTTCGCTGTCTGCTGACTTGTGGGGTGATGCGTTATGCCGGCCATTAAATTTCGTGGTGTTGATTTTATCGACTTCGATACCTTGCTAAATGATGACGAGCGCCTGGTGCGCGATACGGCGCGAAAGTTCATCGAAGAAAACCTCGTGCCAATCATTGAAGAATGCAATCGCGCCGGGCGCTTCCCGCGGGAACTGGTCAAGCCTATGGCCGATCTTGGATTCTTCGGGGCATCGCTGAATGGCTATGGCTGCGCGGGCATGTCGAACGTCGAATACGGTCTGGTGACGCAGGAATTGGAGCGCGGGGATTCCGGAGTGCGTTCTTTCGTCAGCGTGCAATCCGCGCTCGTGATGTATCCGATTTACACATTCGGAAGCGATGAGCAGAAACTCAAGTGGCTGCCGGCCATGCAGAAGGGCGAAAAGCTTGGCTGTTTTGGGTTGACCGAACCGGATTTTGGATCGAATCCTGGGGGCATGCGGACGCGCGCTCGCAAAGTGGGAAATGAGTACGTGCTGAACGGCGAAAAAATGTGGATCACGTCCGGCACCATCGCCGACGTGGCGGTGATCTGGGCCAAGGTGGAGAATGAAGCAGATAAGGTACGCGGATTCCTGGTGGAGACCGACCGTCCCGGATTCAAAGCCGATGATATTCACGGCAAGTGGTCGCTGCGCGCTTCGGTGACATCGGGGTTGTCGCTGCAGGATGTGCATATCCCGGAGTCGAACCTGCTCCCGAAGTCGGACGGCCTGAAGTCTCCGCTGATGTGCTTAAACCAGGCGCGCTATGGAATCGCGTGGGGGGCGGTCGGCGCGGCCATGGCGTGTTACGACTGCGCGCTGCAGTATTCGTTGCTGCGGAAACAATTTCGGGATCAGCCCATCGCCTCGCATCAACTGGTGCAGGAAAAACTTGCCTGGATGATCAGTGAAATTACGAAGGCGCAGTTACTCGTTTTGCAGGTGGGACGCCTGAAAGATGCCGGAAAGGTACAGCATCAGCATATCTCCATGGCGAAGCGAAATAATGTGTGGATGGCATTAGAGTGCGCGCGCCTTTCGCGAGACATTCTGGGCGCGAACGGCGTGGCTGATGATTACCCGATCATGCGCCATCTGATGAATCTCGAAAGCGTGAAAACCTATGAGGGCACGCACGATATCCATGCGCTGATTATTGGGGCAAGTATAACGGGGATAGACGCCTTCTAGCATCCGTACTGCTATCCTAAAAAGCAGAAGCCACCTTCCATATTCCATAGCCCCCCACTCCAATTCTATCTATAATTGGCGAAGTCACGCTGCCGCAGTGACTTAGCCACGCGTTTTGCGACTGGAGGGTGGCAGTGAAGTTGCTTATAGAAGAACGGCGCAGAAGGTCTGGCCGCGCCGCATCTTTACCGATCCCGATCCGTGAATCGCGAACTATGAACCGCGAATTTGAGGCCCGCTTTACCGCCATCCTGCTGACGTTGCTTACGGTAGCGGCGATACTGTTCGCTGGTTTCAACTACAAGATCGAGCATCAGTCCGCGGTTCCGGATGACGGGGCCTGGTGGATGGAACGAAATGGCCGGGTCGTGGCTGACCGGCTGGAGCCGAATGGTCCGGCGGAACGTGCCGGAGTTCGGCATGGCGACGAGGTAGTCAGCGTTAACGGCCGCGCTGTAAACACCGTCGGGGCGGTGACGCGGCAGCTCTACTACTCCGGCGTCTGGTCGAAAGCGACTTATTCGTTGATTCGTGGTTCTGTGCCTTTAGACGTGGAAGTTGTGCTGGTTCCAGCCGAGCGTTCCATGAACGATTGGCTGCGGCTGATCGCGCTCATCTACCTTGGAATCGGGCTTTACGTTCTGCTGCGGCGGTGGACTGCTGTCGGTTCCACCCATTTCTATATTTTCTGCCTGGTGTCATTTGTTTTTTACTCGTTGCACTATACCGGCAAGTTCAACCTTTTTGACTGGTCTGTCTTGTGGGCGAATGAAGTCGCCTGGCTGCTGCAGCCCGCCGTGTTTCTACACTTTGTCCTAACCTTTCCCGAACGGCGGGAATTCGTCGAGAAGCATCGCTGGACGATTCCGGCTCTATATCTTCCCGGAGCGGTGCTGCTTGGGATTCAAGTTCTAACGCTCCAGTTTGTGAAAGCCAGCGCTTCCCTGCTCTTCGACCTGAACCGGGTGCACTGGGCGTATCTGACGATCTTCTTCGTCTCGGCGGCGGCGGTTCTCTGGAACAATTACCGCCATTCTTCCACTCCGATTCTTCGTCAGCAACTCAAGTGGATTATGCGCGGCACCATACTCGCCATAACTCCATTCACACTTTGTTATGTGGTGCCGTATCTCGTTGGAGTAATACCTTCGCCGGCCATGAAGGTGTCCGTGCTGTCACTGGGACTGCTGCCGCTGACTTTTGGATACGCCATATTCCGCTACCGTCTCATGGATGTGGATCTGATTTTCAAGCGCGGCATGGCTTACACGCTGGCCGCAGCGGCCATTGTGGCGACATACTTCGCGGGCGTGGCTGCGATTGCAGAATTGGTGCACACGCGGGTGCCAAGTTCCGGACCCTACGGACTGATGGTGGCGATTGTAGTCACGGCGCTCCTATTTGATCCGGTACGAAAATGGATTCAGGAAAAGCTTGATCAATTTTTTTACCGGACGGGGTACGACTACCGGCGCACATTGATCGAATTCGGACGGGAGCTAAGTTCGGAGACCGACCTCGACAAGATGCTTTCCTCGCTGGTGGACCGGCTGGCACGCACCTTACTGGTTGATCGCATTGCGATTTTTCTCGGCAACAGCGACTCCACTCGGTTCGAGCTTTCGAAGTCTTTTGGAATCGCTCACGTCACTGGTCTTGATTTGTCGTTTCTGGCGAAACCTCGAATCGAGGATGCGGCAGGGCATATCTTCTTCGAAAATACTCGTCAGTTGCCGCGCGAGAATCCTGCAGCGCAAGAAGCGATTGCGCGGCTCGATCTGAACTACTACATCCCATGCCATGCGCGACAAAAGACAATCGCCTTCCTCGGACTGGGCAAAACCATGGAAGGCGACTTCCTCTCCAGCGAAGATGTGGAATTGCTGGAAGCATTGGCGGGATACATTGGCATTGCGATTCAGAATGGCCGGCTATATGCATCGCTCGAGCAAAAGGTTAGCGAGTATGAGCGGCTTAAGGATTTCAACGAGAATATCGTTGAATCAATCAACGTCGGAGTGATGGCCGTTGATCTTCAGGACCGCATCGAGTCGTGGAACTCGCAGATGGAAGTCATGTATGCCCAGCCGCGCTGGCAGGTGGTGGGACGTTCGTTGAGCGAAGTATTTCCGGCCTCTTTCGTCGAAGAGTTCTACCGCGTCCGGCAAAATCCGGGCATCCACAATCTTTATAAGTTTCGCCTCGCGACGCCTACCGGCGAATCCCGCGTGGTGAATGTTGCGATTGCGCCCCTGGTCACTCGCAAGTTCAGTGTGGTCGGACGCCTCGTAATCATGGACGACATCACGGAGCGAATCGAACTGGAAGTTCAGCTCACCCAGGCCGATAAGCTTTCATCGATTGGACTGTTGGCCGCCGGCGTGGCGCACGAAGTGAATACGCCTTTGGCAGTTATTTCGTCGTATACGCAGATGCTCGCGAAGCAGTTGCAGTCGGATCCCGCGAAAGCTGGATTGCTTGACAAAATCACAAAGCAGACATTCCGCGCGTCGGAGATTGTGAACAACCTGCTGAATTTCTCGCGCACAACCGGCACTGAACTGACGGAGATCAGTCTCAATAAAGTAATCGCCGATACACTCGCGTTGCTGGAACACCAATTCAAGGTGGCGCATATCCAGGTGAGGCCCGAACTGCACGAGAACCTTCCGTTGATTCAGGGAAGCGCTGGACGGTTGCAGCAAGTGTTTTTGAATTTGTTTTTGAATGCGAAAGACGCGATGTCTGGCGGCGGAGTGCTTCACATTGAGACGCTGAACGGAGATTTCGTGAGTGTGCGCGTCTCTGACACTGGTTCTGGAATCGCGCAGGAAAATATTCACCGCATCTACGATCCGTTTTTCACGACCAAGACTTCGCCCGCGGAAGGCCAGAACCGCGGCACTGGTCTTGGCCTTTCTGTAACCTACGGCATCATTCAGGAACACGCGGGCCATATTCGCGTGGAGAGCCGCCCGGGCGAAGGCACGACCTTCACCCTGGATTTCCCCATGATCAGGAAGGTGGTCCATGTCTGATTTAGCAATCTCAGAGGTTACGCCGATTACACGCCGAAGCACGCCGCCGGAAACTCGGCCGCAAAGCGCGGGAAGAATTCTGATTATTGATGACGAAGCGGAAATTCGGGAGTCGCTGGAGACACTGCTTCAACTCGAAGGTTACACCGTGGCCGCTGCGGGAACTGGTCGCGAAGGTCTGGCGCAGATCGGCGAACGCGCCTTTGACGTGGTCCTGTTGGACCTCGCGCTGCCCGATAAAAATGGAATGGAAGTGCTGGCTGAGATTCGGCTGCTGCACCCGCAGCAGGCAGTGATCATGATTACCGCTTATGGAACGGTGGAGAATGCGGTTCGCGCCATGCAGTCGGGTGCGACTAACTTCATTCAGAAGCCATGGGACAACGAGAAACTACTGGCGGATGTACGCGCTGCGGTCGCACGGCAGAAGGCGGAAGAAGAGAACATTCAGCTGAAGCGCGCGCTCAAGCAGCGCTACAACTTTGAGCACATCGTCGGCAAGAGCGAGCCTATGCTCAAGATTTTCGACTTGGTCGCGCAGGTAGCGCCGAGCCGATCGACAGTGTTGCTGCAAGGCGAGAGCGGATCGGGCAAGGAACTGATTGCCAAGGCGATTCACTTGAATTCGACGCGTCGCGACCGGCCGTTTGTCCCTGTGAACTCGGGATCAACGCCGGCAGATCTGCTCGAGTCAACACTGTTTGGACACGTCAAAGGCGCCTTTACCAGCGCGGTTACTTCGAAGAAGGGACTGTTCGAAGTTGCGGACCGCGGCACCTTGTTTCTCGATGAGATCGGCACCATGAGCATGGACACGCAGAGCAAGATTCTGCGCGTGTTGCAGGATCGCAAGTTCATGCATCTTGGAGGTGTGCAGGAAATTCAAACGGACGTTCGCATTATTGCCGCGACAAATGTGGATCTTCGGCAGATGGTGCGCGATGGCAAGTTCCGGGAGGATTTGTTCTACCGCTTAAATGTAATTAGCATCGACCTCCCGCCGCTGCGGCAACGTCGCGAAGATATTCCGCTGCTGGTGCAACACTTCCTGAAAAAATACTCGGATGAAAATGAGCTGCCGCTACGCCATATGAGCATCGAGGCATTGCGACCTCTGGTGAGCTATTCATGGCCAGGGAATGTCCGAGAACTCGAGAACGCCATCGAACGCGGGGTGGTGCTTTCTTCTGGCACTGAAATTGGCGTGGATCTGCTTCCTGACCATATTATTGGCCGGGGGAACATGATGCCGTCATTGGATGTGAGCGCGGACGCTACGCTGTTCAGTATCGTGGAAGATTGTGAGCGCCGAATCATTATCGACATGCTGGAAAAGTGCGGCTGGAACCAGACCGAAGCGGCGGAGCGCTTCCACGTTCCACTCTCCACTCTGAATCAGAAGATCAAGCGTTTGGCGATCGAGATTAAGAAGAAGAGCCGGGAAATTGCATAGTTGGTTCTCCCCGTTCGATCGACGGCTGTGGTGCAGTTAGCGGAGACGAAGCAAGCGCCCGCGTCTCTACCACAGATTGATTCTGCTATAGTTCCCTCAGCAGCCGTTTTGTCAACCATCGTTCCTGAGCAGAAATGGCGTTCGAACTCGAACTGATTTCGCCGGTTGAAGTCGCCAAAGATTTTGCACTGGCGGTTCAGGAATACACACTGCTCGCGGCCCAATCGCTTGCCAATTTCTTCCGCCGGCCGTTGTACATGGGCGACATGCTGCAACAAGCAGACCTGATCGGCGTCGGCTCCCTGCCCATCGTAATTCTTACGGGACTCTCCGTCGGGGCACTGTTGGCGCTGAACTCAGCCAGCACGTTGCAAAGGTTCGGCGGCATCACGCTCATCGGCCAATTGGTATCGCTCGGCATGGTCACGGAACTCGGGCCGCTCATTACTGGCCTAATGGTTGCGGGCCGCAATGCCTCCGGCATGGCGAGCGAACTGGGCTCGATGATTGTGACCGAGCAGATCGACGCCATGCGGGCCCTCGGCACCGATCCCACCAAAAAACTGGTTACGCCTCGCGTCGGTGCAACCGCGTTCATGCTCTTTTTCCTGACCATCATCGCCGACTTGCTTGGCTTGATTGGCGGCTGGGCAGTGGCGCACCTGCTATTCGGGCTCGACACGCAGCAATATTGGACTTCCGTGTGGCAGATCCTGGTCTTCCGCGACGTCTTCACGGGCCTCATCAAGCCGGTCTTATTCGGGTTCATCATCTCCACGATAGGTTGCTATTACGGGATCTCAACCCGCGGCGGCACTCAGGGAGTGGGTCGTTCAACTACGCAGGCCGTGGTCGCCTCTTCGGTACTGATCCTTCTCGTGGATTTCTTTGTTACCAAGCTTATCTTTGCGGTCTTTGGCTACAGGTAAGTCATGCCGGCTCCCACCTTGCCCAGCGAAAATACGGCTGCATCCATCGCGAATCCGTCCGGTTACGCGATTGAGTTCGAAAATGTATCTATCGCATTTGATGAAAAAGTAGTGCTCTCGGACATATCGTTTCAGCTGGCGCACGGCGAAACCACAGCTGTGTTCGGTGTCGCCGGATCGGGCAAGAGCACTTTGCTCAAGCTTGCGATGGGGCTGCTGCGGCCGGATAGTGGGCGAATCTACATGCTCGGAGAAGAAGTCACGGCCATGTCAGAACGAGACCTGTTCGAATTGCGGCGTCGCGTTGGCATAGTGTTTCAGGAAAGCGCACTCTTCGATTCGCTCAAGGTGTATGAAAACGTCGCGTTCCGCCTCATCGAGGAAAAGCTTCCGCCGGATGAGATCGAGCGCCGGGTGCGGGAAGTATTGCGCTTTGTGGAGTTGGAAAACACCTACGATATGTCGCCGTCGGAACTCTCCGGTGGAATGAGGCGTCGCGTCGCGATTGCTCGCGCGATTGTCACCGAGCCGCAGGTTCTACTTTATGATTCGCCAACCGGCGGCCTTGATCCTGTCACGTCGAACACGATCATTGAACTCATTATGAAGCAACGGGACGTATACAAAACCAGCGCGCTCCTGGTAACTCACCGCCTGCAGGATGCATTTACCATGGCGACTCATCAGTTCGATAAGAAGACGAACCAGATGATCGCTCTGCCGAAAGGCCAGCTTTCGGACGTGCGGATGAGCTTTCTGATACTGCGCGACAGCAAAGTCATCTTCGATGGTGATGCGCACCAGCTTGCCAGTTCGCGAGACGAATATATTCGCGAATATATCTCGTAGGCATCATCAATTGTGCGATCACTGCGACAGCGCTTTCTCCAACACTTTGGAAATTTCGGCGGAGTCCACTTCGCCAGCAGAATTATACTCTGTCCGCCCATCGCGATTCAGCACCACGACATGCGGAATCGATCCTTTATAGAATTCCTTCACCAGCTTTTCTTGCGCCATTGATTGGTGAAGATCGAGATCCACTACGACGAACTGCACCCTGCCCTTGTACTTTTCGTAGAGATCGACTGTGCGCCGCGCTTGCCGTTTGGAGTTGAAACAGGCCTCGCCATAGAAAATCGCATATGTCGGCTTGCCAGTAACAGTTCCGTCCTCCATTTGGTCACCGGTGATAAGGGGCCCATCCTGGCTGTCGCTTGTGTAATCGAGATGCTGGTTCAGCTTGAGATTTTCCGCGGCATGAGCATGGGTGACAGCGACGATCGCCATTGCCAGGGACAACATCAGGAGCCATCTAATCATCTTCTAACCTCGTACATTAGAGTGCTGAATGAGTAAAATGTTTCAGTCTTTCTTTGCATCGCTCGAACTTTCGTTTCCCGGGTTTTTAACGTGCTTGCCCGGCAGCCCTACGGGATTTTCGTGGGTGCGTTCGCGAAATCCGCCCTTCATCCCCCTTGCGAGACCAATTGCCGATTCGCCAAACTTGTCTCGCAGATGGTCGGCGGCGGCGAGAGCGTTCTGCCAACGCTTCTGCTGTGCCGGCTCGAGGAGATCAAGTTGACCTGAACCTGCTTCAAAATTAGAGGCCTGCACTCCGAGCAAACGGACGGGCGCATCGGCCTTCCAGTTGGCGAAAAACAGACGCCGCGCCTGCTCGAAAATCTGGTTGTCCATCTGCGTCGGCTGGTCGAGGGAATGCGCTCGAGTGATGGTGGTGAAATCTTTGTAGCGCAACTTTAATTGAAGCGTGCGCGCAAAATATCTGCCCTCGCGAAGACGGCGGCCGACCATTTCGCTGAGGCGCATCAGCGTGGACTGGAGGCGCTCGGCGTCGCCAGTATCTTCATCAAATGTGTGCTCGTGACCAATGGATTTAGGGTCGACGCTTTCTCCAACTTCGTTGTCAAACCATCCACCAGCATCTTCGCCGCGCGACTTCCCTGCCAACGCGAGTCCCCATTTGCCGAAGCGATTTTCGAGATCGCGGTCTTCCAGGCGCGCGAGATCGCCGACTTTTTGAATGCCCATCGAATGCAGTTTTTGCTCCATCACCTTGCCCACGCCGGGAATATCACCGACCGCGAGCGGAGCCAGAAACTTCGCCTCCTCGCCAGGCAGTACCCAGAGCACTCCATTCGGCTTGGCCTTGGCAGAGGAAACTTTCGCAATCAGGCGTGAGGTGCCGATTCCAATTGAGCAATTCAATTGCGTCGTCGACTTCATTTCTGCGTGAAGTCGATGCGCACACTTCAACGGACGGCCATGCAGCCGCTCGGTTCCTGTCATGTCGAGATAAGCCTCATCCACCGATGCCATTTCGACAAGTGGAGAGAAGTGTCCAAGCACCTGGTGTACCTTGCTGGAATACTCGAGATAGCGATCGGGATGACCGCTCACGAAGGTAGCCTGGGGACACAGCTTTGCAGCCGTGCGTAGCGGCATGGCCGAGTGCACGCCAAATTTTCTAGCCGCGTAGGAAGCGGCCGACACTACCCCTCGTTCATCACGCTGTCCGCCCACCACTACAGGCTTGCCTTTTAGGGACGGGTCAAACAATTCTTCGACGGAGACGAAGAAGGCATCCATATCGACGTGAAAGATGGTGCGCGGGGAGGAATCGATCATGGGAGTTGCAGGGTTTGCAGAAATCTAGCTCTTCACACGGGCGCGCATCTACAACCAGGCTGTCATTTGATGACAAATTGGCTTTGTGTCGCGAACTTAGGTGTACGACGCTACCCCAGCACCGCCTCCTTCTTCAACTCAGCGACGGCGGCGGCGTCAGCATTGGCCTTCGCCTGCCGCGCCCGCTCGTAGACCTTGCCATATTCGCGAGCTGAGGCTCCCCACGAAAAATCTCGCGCCATTCCATTCCGCATCAGCTTTTGCCAAGACGAGGGATCACGATAGGCGAGGAGCGATTGCTTGATAGTGGCGAGCAGCGCCTCGCCGGTGTAGTCCGTGAACTTAAAGCCAGTGCCTTTGCCAGAGCGTGCGTCCCATGGTTCGATTGTGTCATCAAGGCCGCCGGTCGCCCGCACGATGGGAACGGTTCCATACTTCAGGCTGTAAATCTGGTTCAGTCCGCAGGGTTCGTAGCGGGACGGCATCAGGAACATATCTGCCCCGGCTTCGATTTTGTGCGCGATCGCGTTGTCGAACGCCACCTTGGCGGCAATCTTATTCGGAAACTGACGGTTAAGACGCACGAACATTTCTTCGTAGGGTTTGTCGCCCGATCCGAGCACGACCATGATCAATTCTTCGCGGGCGAGGCGGTCCATGATCTGGGCTATTAGGTCGAACCCCTTCTGCGCGGCGAACCTTGAAACGATGCCGATCACCGGCACTTTGGCATCGGTATTCGCGACACCGAAGGCATTCAGCAAATCCTTTTTACATTGCGCTTTGCCGCTCAGATCTTCCGGAGAATACTTGGCGATGATGAACTTGTCGGTTTGAGGGCTCCACTCGTCATAGTCGACGCCGTTGAGAATGCCGGCGACCGTGGCGGCGCGGTTTCGCAGAACACCTTCCAGGCCGAAACCATATTCCGTGGTCTGAATCTCGTGACTGTATTTGCGGCTGACCGTGGTAACGAAATCGGAGTGGACAAGCGCACCTTTCAAAAAATTCACTTGCCCGAAAAATTCCATCTTCGAGATTGTGAACAGCTCCCAGGGCAACATCAGCAGCGGCAATGTATCGGGAGGAAAGAGGCCTTGATAACCCATGTTGTGGATGGTGAAAACGGTGGCCAGTTCTCGAAACGCGGGATCCTCAGCATAGAGAGTGCGCAGCATTACAGGTATCAGCGCGGATTGCCAATCGTGGCAGTGGAAGATATGCGGCACGCCCAGAACTTTAGAGGCTTCGATCACCGCCCTCGAAAACAGGGCGAAGCGCTCGGCATTGTCGGGATAATCGCCGGAGGGACCGCCGTACAGCGCCTCGCGATCGAAGTAGGGTGGATAATCCACGAAATAAAATCGGACGCCGTTGCTCGTCCCCGCAGTGACAACCGAGCAGAAGCGATATCTATCGTCGAATGGAATGGTAATGCTGTGCACTACTGTTTGCGGATCGGTCAGCTTCGTCTGGCGGTAGCGGGGAACGTAGACGCTCACCTGATGGCCCAAGCTGGCGAGTGCTCGCGGCAGGGCGCCAACTACGTCGGCTAGGCCGCCAGTCTTAGAAAAAGGAACACACTCGGATGCGGCAAAAGCGATATGCATGGCCGGGGAATCTCCTGAGCAAAAGCTCGAATTGCCTTCCTCACGTTATGATGAGTTGCTGTTCATGATGGCGGGTAAAGTCGCGATAAAAGTCTTCTCTGCAAGTAAGATGACTCCCGCCAGTCTAAATGCCGGGGAGAAAGAGGGTCAACGTGACGAAGGACGCCGCCGTTTCAACGAGATCGCGCAAGCCCAAGATGGGCCAGCATTTTTTGACGAGCGAATCCGCGGCGCAGCGAATTGTAGAGGCTTTGGGCGACATTTCAGAAGCTACCGTGCTGGAGATTGGTCCGGGACGCGGCGCTATTACGGATTTGCTGGCGCGCAAAGCTCGGCGGCTGATTGCAGTCGAGTTAGACCGCGTCCTCTCGGCGCAGTTGCGGATGAAGTTTAACTTGCGCCCCAATGTTGAAATTATTGAGGGCAACATTCTGAAGATCGAACTGGACACAGTTTTCGGTCTGAAGCCGGGAATGCTGCACACCGGTCTCAGCTTTACACCCGAACCGGCGCGTGTCGTTGGGAACCTGCCTTATTACATAACCTCCGATATTCTGTTGCGACTGCTCGAGTATCATCGTTACTTTTCGACCATCGTGATCATGGTGCAAAAAGAAGTTGCCGACCGGATGGCGGCGTCGGCCGGAAGCCGCGACTATGGCTTGCTTTCCGCCACGGTGCAACTGTACGGACGAGTCGAGCAACTTTTCACGCTTCCCCCGGGAGCATTTGCTCCCGCTCCCAAAGTGCATTCGAGCGTGGTTCGGATTACGATTAAACCTCGGCTGGAATCGCTTCGAGTTCCCGAGACCGAGTTTATTAATTTTCTGAGACTTTGTTTTGGACAGAAGCGTAAGACTCTCTGGAACAATTTAAAAACGCAGTACGACGAAAACACGCTGCGGGAAGCCATGTCGAAAAGTGGCGTGAAGCCTGCGATTCGGGCAGAAGCGCTGCCGCTGGAGAAAACTGCCGCTTTGTTTCGCGCGCTGCGCAACGGCAGTTCGTAGGTTCTCGCGGGCTGACTTATTTTCCCGGGCTGACTAATCTCGGGTTGACTTTTCGCGGGCGCGGGCGCCCCCGCCACACGAGCAAGTGATGATTTCTTCTATACGAAGTCCCGCCGTTGCCGGCAAATTTTATCCGGGCCGCGCTGATGAATTGCGGCGCGATCTTCTGACCTACACTTCTGCGGGCAATGCCAAAGTCGAAGGCACGCCGATCTCCGCCATCGGTTGCATCGCTCCTCATGCTGGATACATTTACTCCGGTTCTGTGGCGGGCACGGTGTACTCACGACTGGAAATTCCCGCGAGTTGCGTAGTTCTCTGCCCCAATCACACCGGCAGGGGGCGTCCACTGGCGATCATGGCCAACACGACCTGGCAGACCCCCCTAGGTGAAGTCGGGGCTGATGAAGGCATCGGAGCTCAGTTGTTGAAGCGGTTCCCTGCTCTCGATGAGGATAGCGCGGCGCATCGCTACGAACACGCTATCGAAGTGCAGCTTCCTTTTTTGCAAGCGCGCCAAGCAGCACAACGATCGGAGCTGAAGATCGTTCCGATTGTGATCGGCGCCACTAACTTTGACGTTCTCCGCGGATTGGGGGAAGCGTTGGCGGATGTGATTGCGGAGCAGGAAAAAGTCCGGCACGAAAGAATATTGATCGTCGCTTCGAGCGACATGAACCATTACGAGTCTGACGCAATCACTCGTGTCAAAGACCATAAAGCAATCAAGCGCGTGCTGGCGTTGGACGCGCGTGGACTGTGGGAAGTCGTCATGAACGAAGACATCAGCATGTGTGGGTTCGGTCCGGCGGTTGTTATGCTGACGGCTGCAAAAGTTCTAGGAGCGACATCGGCCGTGCTAGTAAAGTATGCAACTTCAGGCGAGGTCTCTGGTGATTACGATTCGGTGGTAGGGTACGCGGGAATTATTGTGACTTAAAGATATTGACCTAGCGGCACGAATAAACTCGTGCCCTGCCAAACCCTCCTCAATCCCCCTTCAATGTGGATGCGAGGTTGGCGCGGACGAATGATGCGTTGTCGCTCCTATCGGCGCGGGAGACGGCCCGCCCATCCTTGAACTCGAAGCTGAGCTCGAAGCTGAACCGGATGAACTCGTTCCGAAGACGCTTGGCGAACCGCTCGTCATTGTTGTTGTTGTTGGCGCAATGGTTGCGACAGTAGCGGGGCGCGATGTGCGGTCCATTTTCTTCGCAATGTGATTGAGGTGGTCGATTGAACCGCGCGGCACTCCGAAACCCGCCGAGCCCGGATTGATTGTCAAAACACGCATCGTGCCGGCCGGCGGATTAGCAGCGAGCCCACGTCCCACCATTACCGTTTGGTGTCCGGCGACTGGAGCCGTTGGTATTTTGGTTGAGGCCGGAGCGTTCAACACGCGCGGAGTTGCGTAGTAGGGTTCCGCGAAGCCGGGTTGCCAAAACCATCCAACACCGTTCGCGAAAGCCCAGTTGCCGTAGCGATAAGGCATCCATCCCCACGGATAGCCGGAAACCCACATGTATCCGGAACCCGGATAAAAGGCCCAGCCGCCGTCTTGAAATGGGCTCCAGTTGGCGCCGATGAAGAAGGGCTGCCAGACATTTCCGTAGCCAGGCAGGTTCATGAAATTGCCATAATAATTTAGGTCGCTAATGCCGTATGCATAGGGCGACGCGAGGCTGGCGGTGGCGGCGGTGGATGCGTTGCGATCGTGATATTCGGTCTGCTGCCGATCCCAGGCGTCGGACGGCTCGGCTTCGAAATTCTTGGCGATCACGAATGTGTCTTTATCGCTCTTGACATCATTGCTTTTGGCGTCATGTTTTGCGGAGTCGCCACTCGCGGAAGCTTCGCTCGCGGAATCGTTCCTGGCAAACTTGATGGTTGCACTGTGCTTCTCAGTAACGTCAAATTGCGCGGACGGCAATGTCGCGCTGCACTTTCCCTTAAACACGGCCAGAGTTGCCTTGTTTGGAGCATCGAGATCGAGGCGGAAATGCGCGGCGTCGGCAATGGTGACAGAGTCGCGATCGAAATTCAGGGCGAATTGATCGCCACTATTGGCGCGAGCTTTTTTCAGGTGCACGTTCGCATATACAGTGCCGGAGACAAGTTGCACGGTATTCAATTTGTTCCCATCGGCACCAAGCGCCAGATGAACGAAATCAACTTCGCTTCCGGGAGCCAGGCGCAGCGTGCTGCCGTCTTCGAATTCCACTTCGGCACGACCATCATTGCCGGTCTTCACACGCGAGCCTTCGATCACCGGGAGATTGATGAATGCCTTGCTGAACCCTTCTCCCGCGATACGGTCGATCTGCACCGTGCCCTGCACCTCACTCAAGCGGACGATGCGAGCCTTGGACTCGGCCGACGCCGAAGCCACGAGGAATACCGCGGCGACGACTGCGCTGGCTGCCAGCATTTTTACTAATCTTGATCCGAATATTGCGCCCCGCTTTGAGATTGCCATAATGCTCTCCCACATCTAACGCCTGCCCCTTCAAAGGGACATTTGATGCACGGGGCTATGGTACCGCTAAAGGGGTACCCTGATGTCTTTTTTCTGCAAAATCTTCTGCGAATAGCCGGGCTTCGGCTAGGCTCGCCAGTCGGATAGCATTCAACGTGGGTCGACGCGTGCCAGCAGACGCTGGGCACGGGCGCGGGATACGTTGATTACGGAGGGGTCGGCGACGATTTGATCGAGGATTGGTTGGATAGCGCCGATTTCAGGTAGTTCGTTGGCGTTCGAAAGTTCTTCCATGCGCTTGAGTTCTTCTTCGAGCGCCAGCTTCTGATATTGGTGATCGTATTGCAGGCGATGGCCAAATTCCAGAGTGGCCGAAAGGCTTTGCATTAAGCTAGTTAGGGCCTGCACCGATGGGCTTGTGGAGTAATTGTAGGTGGACTCTCCACTACGTCGGGCGTCTTTGTAGTTCAGCGTTTTCTTGCCGGTAAAGGCTAGGCCTTTGTGATGGGAATCGACTTCCTTCTGGAAATAGTTGGCCTTGGCGGCTAGATCGAAAATTTTATGGCAAGTTTCGGCCGACGCTTTGAAATCATGATCGAAGCTGTCGGTTGTATCGGAATCTTCGGACAAGCGTCCGCTGGACTCATAGTGGGCGGCCCCATCGGATTGCACGCGAATGGAGTAGTGCTCGGGCTGGGAGGTTGGAAAGTCTATGGTGAAAGTGACAGCGGCGGTTTCTGTTTGCGGCCACAGCAGGGACGAACAAAAGATTAGTAAAGCAATCTCAAATAGGCGGGGCATCAGGCGCTGTAATCATTGGTGATGGCAGGGACTGGTGTCAAGAGCTTTGGGGATGGCATCATTGCTATTGTTCCGCGCTATTGTTCCGCTGTTGATCTTAGACGCGGAGCCTCGCTCGATTGGGCGGACGAGTGCGTTCGTCCTACGCGTTCCCTGCTGGTTCGATGTTTGCGCTTATGGGCACGCAAGCTTGAAGTGAAACCCAAAACCTAAAAGCCTGAAGCCTACTCGCATACCGCGGTGTACCCGAGCGCGCTTTTGTCGGTCAGGTGAATCTGGCCCGAGATCACACCGTTATTGTTGATGCCACCAGCTGTGGTGTAATTCGCTCCCGGATAGACGATGGCTTTGAATTCGCCATTTTGCAATATGAAGCCCAGGTCGCGGTCGGTCGAGAGATGATTGCCGACGATGGTACCTGAGTTATTCACTCCGGTGAGAACGGTGCCGTACTTTGAGTTTGGATAATTAATTGTGCTGAACGTCCCGTCCTTCCACAAGAAGCCGTTGCTGATCGGGCCGCTGGCGTAGGTTCCAACGACGTCGCCACTATCGTTAATCGCTAACGGGTATGTGGTTCGCGCATCGGGATATGCGATCACACTGTAGTTGCCGTTCAGAAGCAGAAATCCTCTTACCAGAGAGGCGCTGGCACTGAAGCTGCCGACCGCGGCTCCGAGCTGATTTACGTTGAACAACCACGTATTCGTGACCTTAGGGTGGTTGACCGCGGTGAATTTGCCGTCCTGCAGCAGAAAGCCATGAACCTGTTCGGGATGCACACTGTCCTGGTAGAAGCCGCTCTCCACTCCGATTCCGCTGCGTCCGTAAAGCCACGTGCTCGAGGATTGCGGGGCTGCGTATAGGGTGATTACTCCGCTGCCTGAGCGTTTAAATGCAATAAATCGCATCGATTGGTTGTTGACCAACTGTCCCACTACCGTACCGTCGTCGCTCACACCCTGCACCTGACTCAAGGTGTATCCGGCCGGCGCTGTGAAGGTTTCAAAGGTGCAGGAAGCCTGGTTTGCGGCGTGCAAAAAGAAGGGGGACACCAGAAGAGCAACGACGACGACGACGGCGGGAAGCGTACGTGGAATGTTCATGAGAATCCTCGGTAAGTTTTCGGTACTGCATTTTTGGTTTGCGGCGCACACGCGACTCGGCGCCGGTAATTTCGTAGTGCTTCAATTCGGACTAATTAGAGAATCGGCTGAACCAGGCGCAAGGATGCGCTGATAAGTGGCCCGATGCGCGTGGATTGTGGACTAGTCCAAGGGTAACTTGTGGTGCGCTCTCGCGGAGGCGCGGTCGAGAATGCGTGGCTGCGGCAGTTGGAATGGCTAGGGGGTAGGGGTCCTTCGACTCCGCAACTCGACTGGCAAGCCAGTCGGGTTGCTGCGCTCAGGATGACACTTTACTTGGGGCGACTGGCGGCCGCGGTCGTTACTTTGACGGTCGTTACTTTGACGGTCGGTGCTCTGGCGCTCAATCGTGGCAGCGGTGTGGAGATGGCAGATGGCTATGGCTAACGCATCGGCGGCGTCGGCGGGCTCGGGAAGCTCGGCGAGGTTCAAAAGACGCGCCACCATTTGCTGCACTTGATGTTTTTCGGCGCGGCCGTATCCCACGACTGCGGACTTGATGGAGAGGGGCGAGTATTCAGCAACCTCGAGTCCGGCGGATGCGGCGGCCAGCATGGCGACTCCGCGCACCTGACCCAGCTTCAGCGCGGACTTGACATTGGTCGCGTAGAACACGTCCTCAATCGCAACGCGTTGGGGCTGGTGTTGGGATATGAGTTGCTGCAGGCCGGTGGAGATGCGCGAGAGTCGCGTGGGCATAGGGTCGCGCGGGGAAACTTTAATGGCTCCGCACACGACGCATACGAGTCGATCTTTGTTGCGGCCATCGGAGAGCAGATCGACAACGCCGTAGCCGGTGTATTCCGTGCCGCAATCGATACCGAGGACGCGCATGGGTGAAGTGTAGCAGGGCGGCTTTCAGCTATCAGGTGTCAGCTCTCAGTTTCCGGTTTCAACAGCATCTTGGCCTTCTTGATTTGGCTTGCTCGTTTTCTTGCGAGAACATTGCATACGCTTGCGATGACGATTGCAATTCCTTGCGATCTAGAAAGCGCTGGTAAGCGGACTCGTCGAAAATTTCTTGCAGGATGGCTTGGCTTACGGTTGCTGCGCGGGACAGAACCGAGAGCAGGCCGCCTCGCTTTTCCTGGGCGGACGGGCGAATGTGTCCGTCCCTACCTGAGCTGCTTGACTTCATAACTGCTCCTCGATCGCTAATCTTGTCGTCAGGTATGGGGCCTCTTTGGTTATCGCGGATTTCCTACCGGAGATGATTCGCATGCACTCTAGGGCTGATTCCGTGAGGATCATCGCTACCATCACGATCAATACCGCGGTTACTGCGGCGTCAAGACGATCGTTGAAGATCAGGCGCGGATTGGCTCCGGCTTTCGCCAGTTGATTCGCGTGCGCGAGGAAGCCGACGCGCGGATTCGAATCGAGCACTTTGTGCCACGACGCTGTGAAGGTCACGGCTACGAGCCAGCACAGCGGGATCAGAGTGATTAGTCCGTATCGCAGGCGACCGGTTTGCAGCGCCATTATTGCGGCGCCATCGGCGTTTAGGCGCTCTGTTTTCGCGCACGCCATTTTGACGATGATAGTAGTTGCAACGCACAACGCCACTGTCGCCAGCAATTGATTGCAGATTCCGAAGAGCGGCCAAAGCGAATTAATTCCTCCCAGCGGATCCTTGATGCCCTGCCAGAGAAAATTTCCCCAGGCGGCTACGATCACCGCGCTGGTAAACAGAATCGATGGATACCAACTGGTGCGGCCGAGCGGCTTCCAGATGTGGCCGAGCGCGTCTTGCAACATGAACCTTCCGACGCGGGTCCCTGCGTCGATGATGGTGAGGATGAAGAGCGCTTCGAACATGATCGCGAAGTGATACCAGAGGGCCATGACGGCCTGTCCGCCGAGGCTGTTGGAAAAAATCTGCGCCATACCGATAGCGAAAGCGGGCGCGCCCCCGGTTCGGTTGAAGAGGGTCTGCTCGCCGACCGCATGCGCGAGAGTTGCCATCTGCGCGGCGGTGACGGGGAATCCCCATGAACTGATGGTTGTCGCGGCGGCTTCAGGCGCCTGGCCCACGATGCCCGCGGGACTGTTCACGGCGAAATAAATGCCGGGTTGCAGCACCGAGGCCGCGATCATGGCCATGATTGCGACCATGGATTCAGCCAGCATGCCGCCGTAGCCGACGAAGCGTGTTTCAGTTTCGCGCCGAATTAGTTTGGGCGTGGTGCCGCTCGATATAAGCGAATGAAAGCCGCTGATAGCGCCGCAGGCAATGGTTATGAATGCGAAAGGAAAGATGGTGCCGGCAAATACTGGTCCGGTGCCGTCGGCAAAACGCGTCAGGGGCGGCATGTGCAGAGACGGCCGCAGCGCCACAATGCCAAGTGCCAGCAGAGAAATTGTTCCCAGCTTAACGAAGGTGCTCAGATAGTCGCGCGGCGCGAGAAGAAGCCAGACGGGTAGCGTCGAGGCAGCGAATCCGTAAATGATGATAAGAATCGCCAGCGTGGGAGCGGTTAACGTGAAGATCGCTGCCCACGATGGCGTTTGTGAGATCCACTGTCCGCCAAAGATGGCGGCAACTACGAGCGCAAATCCGAGGACAGAAGTTTCAAGCACTTTGCCCGGACGGATGCGGCGGAGATAAACGCCCATCAGCACCGCGATGGGCATGGTCATGGCAATGGTAAACGTTCCCCATGGACTCGATTTGAGCGCGTTGACGACAATAAGGGCGGTGGCCCCGAGAAGAACTACGATGATGCTGAGAACCGCGACATAGGCGACGATCCCACCTACGCGGCCAATTTCTGATTTCGCCATCTCGGTCAGCGATTTGCCGTCGCGGCGCACCGAGAACAGGAGGATGACGAAATCCTGTACGCATCCGCCGAGCGCCGCGCCGGCGATGATCCAGAGCGTGCCAGGAAGGTAGCCAAACTGCGCGGCGAGGACGGGGCCGACAAGAGGACCGGGGCCTGCGATGGCGGCGAAGTGGTGCCCGAATACGACCCACTTATTGGTAGGGATAAAATCGCGTCCGTTGTCGAGACGCTCCGCTGGGGTCGCACGCAGAGGATCGAGCGCCAGCACCTTAGCGGAAATAAACCCACTGTAGAAGCGATAGCCGACGGCGTAGGTGGCAACGGCGGCGACTACTAGCCAGAGCGCATTGATCTGTTCGCCGCGATGTAATGCGACGGTGGCCAAGGCCAGGGCTCCGAGGAGACTGATGGTAATCCAGAGAAGAACGCGCGCGAATTTTGGCATGAGGGCTATAAGATTTGGCGGCGAGTGTCCGGCGAGTATTGTGGCGAAAAAGCGGCAGCTTCGCAAGCGCGCCAAGGAAGTCGACGTGCAAGCCAACTTCTTTACCACAGGGAGACAGAGGAGCACAGGGTAAGAGCGCACAGGGTAAAACCGATTCTCCCCGTGTCTCCCTGTTCCTCTGTGCTCCCTGTGGTGAAAAGGTTTGACGAGCAGAAATTTCGACGCGACGCGCGTGATAACCTAATACATTCCGGCCCACTGAAACCTGCGGTGCGGGCGCATTCCATCCGCTCAGGGGTGGACTCATACTCGTACCAGCAAATTGATATGAGGATTAGGCGATGAAGATTGGAGTGCTGACCGGCGGAGGCGACTGTCCTGGACTGAATGCGGTCATTCGGGCGGTGGTGCGAAAGGGTACCTTCCACTATGAAGACGAGTTCGTGGGATTCATGGAGGGCTGGCGCGGCTTGCTGGAAGACAAGACCATGGAACTCGATCTCGCGACGGTGGGCGGTATCCTGCCTCGCGGCGGCACTATCCTTCGCACCTCGCGCACCAATCCAGCCAAGCGTGACGGAGGCCTGCAGCGGTGCGTCGAGAACCTCAAGAAACATGGCTGTGACGCTCTGATCGCCATTGGCGGCGATGACACGCTTTCGGTGGCGAAAAAACTTTTCGACACGGGACTAAAAGTGGTTGGCGTTCCGAAAACGATTGACAACGATCTGGCGGGCACCGACTTCACCTTCGGCTTCGACACCGCGGTGGATGTGGCCACTGAAGCCATTGACCGGGTACACACGACCGCCGAGGCTCACAATCGCGTGATCGTGGTGGAAGTGATGGGACGTGATTCAGGCTGGATCGCAACTTATAGCGGCATCGCTGGCGGCGCCGACGTCATTCTGATCCCCGAAGTTCCCTTCGATATTGATCAAGTGGCCGAAACGATCCGCCAGCGCCACGGCCGCGGAAGATACTTCAGCATCGTGGTCGCAGCCGAAGGCGCGAAGTTTGCCGGGGGCAACGAGAGTCAGCCGGCAGCAGGCCTGGATGAATTCGGGCATGCCCGTTTGGGCGGAATCGGCTCGGTACTGGCGCAGGAAATCGAAAAACGGACGGGCTTCGAGTCGCGCTCGGTTGTCCTCGGCCACATCCAGCGGGGCGGATCGCCCAGCGCTTTCGACCGGGTACTGGCCACGCGCTACGGACTAGGCGCGATCGACATGGTGCACCGCGGCGAATTCGGGCAAATGGCGGCGCTGCGCGGGAACAAGATTATTTCCATCCCGCTGGCGGAAGCGATCGCCTCCAATCGCAAGGTGGATAAGGAAATTCTGGATGCCGCAACCGGCATTCTCGACAAGCTCGACTACAGCACTTCTAAGATTTCCTGAAGTAGTTCGCTCTTGCCAGGTTTGCCAAGCCCCGTGAGACGGGGCAGAGTCCCGTCTCTACATTGGTTCAGGAAAGATACAGCCAAGGTGAGATTTTCTTGGCATTAAGCCCTGTTTAAGGGCATACTACGAAGAATTAGTTTCGAATTCCCCCGACCGATTTCGATTTCGAGGACGCTCCAGTGCACATGCTTCAAGATACGCCTGAGAACCACCTTGCGCCCCTTACCTCGCCACTCGCCTTGACTGATGCGGAGAAGCAGCACAAGCGGATGCTGATTGCCCTGGGAATTCTGCTGGCGGCGCTGGTAGCGGTGGTTCTGAAGGACTTCGACTTCTGGTTTCCGCCCGACGGTGAAGTCCAGGAAGCGGTGGTTCGATACAAGAACAAAACCCTGAGTGGA
>Ga0137395_10000151_pt1 | contig 24256 bp, 17 predicted proteins | sample czobulk216metaG_FD_108283 | JGI IMG/M metagenome (GOLD analysis project Ga0137395, IMG submission 108283) | Vadose zone soil microbial communities from Angelo Coast Range Reserve, California, USA - czobulk2.16 metaG | ecosystem: Environmental > Terrestrial > Soil > Vadose zone | place: USA...
TCGGAAGACGGGCCGCTGCTGTTGGGAGAGGCGCCGTTGGTTTGACCCTGGTTTGCGGGGCTTAGTTCGTGGGTGCAGGGTGGACGGGCGGGGACGCCCGTCGCTCCACCGGCAACTTTGATTAGCCTACTTCTTCACTCCAGTTTTCTAGAGCTTTCTTTACAACGGCCATGAACTGATCGGCAATGGCGCCGTCGATGATGCGGTGGTCATAACCGAGCGTGAGGTGAACGACGGAGCGGATGGCGATGGAATCGGTGCCGTCTTTGTCGGTGATCACCAGGGGCTGTTTGGTAATGCCGCCGACTCCCATAATGGCCGCGTTCGGCTGATTGATAATGGGCAAGCCGAATACCGCGCCAAACTGGCCCGGGTTGGTGATAGTGAAGGTGGCGCCCTCGACGTCGTTGGGCATGAGTTTCTTGGTACGAGCACGTTCGCCAAGATCAGTGATACCGCGCTGCAGTCCGAGGAAGTTTAGTTCGTCGGCGCTCTTTAGAACTGGAACAATCAATCCCCAATCGAGAGCGACGGCGATGCCAGCGTTGACGTGTTGGTGGTAACGAATGCTATCGCCTTCGAGAGAGCTGTTGACGATGGGAAATTGTTGCACGGCGATGATGGCGGCGCGCACAAAGAATGGCATGAAGGTGAGCCGTACACCGTGGCGCTTCTCAAAGCCACTCTTGAGCTTGTTGCGCAAATTGACGATGCGGGTCATATCCACCTCGAACATGGCGTGGACGTGAGCGCTGGTGCGGCGCGATTCGATCATGCGCTGTGCGATGATTTTGCGCATTTGCGACATGGGCACCAAATCACCGGGGACGGCTGGCGGTGGTGACGCCGGGGCTTGGCGAGGACTCGAAGCTGCGACGGGAGCGCTTTGGGCGGGAGCAGCAGCCGCCGGCGCTGCTGAGCGTTGCTCTACGAAATCAAGGACGTCCTGCTTGGTAACGCGGCCACCGGTGCCGCTGCCACTTACGCTTGCTAGATCGACGTTGTGTTCGCGAGCGAGCTTGCGGACCAGCGGGGACGAGCGGACGTCAGAATCCTGTTCATCGGCGGGGGCGCTAGCGGTGGAGTTGGATGGCGCAGCGGGAGCCGGTTTTTGTGAAGTCGCGGGCGCAGCAGAAGGCGGTGCCGCAGCCTTGGCGGGTGCGGATGCGGAAGCGCCGCTACCGTCCCCAATCACACCGACGACGGTATTGACTTGAACTGTGTTTCCTTCGGAGACCTTGATCTCCTGAAGAACGCCACTGGCGGGAGCGGGAATTTCAGCGTCCACCTTGTCGGTGGAGATCTCAAACAGAGGCTCGTCGCGTTGAACCTTGTCGCCGGTTTTCTTTAACCACTTGGTGATGGTTCCTTCAAAAATTGACTCGCCCATTTGTGGCATTACAACGTCAGTCGGCATAGTTCCCTTTCCATGAAGCCCGCACAATGCGCGGGAAGAGCGAACAAACATTATATCGAAGCTGAGAGTGGCTTCGGTGGGTAGTACTTGCGCGACCGCAGACCGTCTAGTGTGGCGGTGGTTGAAACAGGAAGAGATTCTTGCAGGAGTGAGAGCCATGAATAAATTATTGGCGGTCCTAGTGCTTTGCCTTCCCGTCTTTGGGCAAGCAAAATACTCGGGATCCGACTTACGCTCGGGGGCAGGCGTCTTCTTTGGCTCTGGGAGCGGTTGTGCCGCGCCAACTTTTTGCGCTTACACGGGCGTGGATGTTATCCCCTGGGGTACGGTTCCGAACCTGAGCGCAACCAACGGCGTGCAAAACAATGCGACGGTCTATGACACTTCCTTCCTGGGTCACCTCAATATTGACGGGATAACGACGTTCAGCAATTCGGCGTACTTGAGCCCAGTTACCCGCGTGACGGATGCGGTGAGCGCCGCCGGCAGCACACGGCCGAATTTTACCGCGGGAATCGGGGGCTCGGCAGCCTTCGTTTTGACCGGGTTAAGTCTGACGGGCGGCGGCTGGGTGCGAATCGACAAGAGCACTGCTGGGATGGTCTGCCTGTTTAACGCGACAGCCTATCCCGGCCATTGCCAACCAGCGAGCGCTTACTCGAACACGGGGAGCAACAACCCAGGTTCCGGCATATTCCTGACGACGAATATGTGTAACGCGGCGAGCGGATGCTTTTCTGGAACGTCCGGCCAAGTACAGGATTTCGGGCAGTTAACGTTCTCACTGACAGACGCGAATACCTTCTACACCTTTGGTGGGAACCTTTACGACATTACAGCGTCAACCATCGCGGCGACGGGAGTCACGCCTTACACGTTAAGCCGGACGGCGGGATCGGTCGGAGTCTACTCGATGCACCCGACCATCGTTGACTTTCAGTACGGCATTCCCGCGGGAAACAATGCGCCAGAGTGGGCAACCTCGACAAGCTATGCTTACGGTGCCTATGTCAGTCACACACTAACCTCAGCGGAGATGTTGAATGGCGGAATTTGGGCCCAGAGTCTCGCCGTTGTTCCTGGTGACATCATTCGCGCCGGCGTTTGCATGTACCGCGCGATTGTTGGGGGCACAACTTTAGGGAGCGGCACCGGGCCTGCCTTTCTCGCATCGGCATGCAAAGCCCAAAATAGCTACACGGATGGCACTGTAAGTTGGCGCGGGACGAACAGCGACGTCTCGTTTATCTACCAGAACGTCACGAGCGGGACGCACACTTCCAAGGGTTCAACGTTTCAGTGGATTGCCACGCCAGCAACACTGACGACTATCGGCTCAATCGCTTCCGGATCAGCGACCTTGACAGTAGCATCCGGTACGCCATTCGCGGCAACGCAGGTTGGGCAGGCGACCTCGGTCTCCGGGGCGGGACCATCGGGAGGTACCCTTTACGCCACCATCCTGGCTTACAATTCTGCAACGTCGGTAACGCTCTCGTTCAATGCTTTGACGACCGTGAGCGCATCGGCAACGGTCGCACTTACCGGGCACCCTGACTTCCTGTCCTCTACCGTGGGCGACTCGAACGGCTTGGCGTGGGTTAACGTTGGGCCAAACTACGTTCCGCAGAACGGCGCGCAGATGTGGAGCGCGGTCGGCGGTACAAGTCGAGATACGCTATATCCGGGTGCTAGTTGGCCGCGCTATTACAGCATTGGCGCCTCAACTAACAGTTACGGCACGGCTTCAGCTACGACCTCAAGCGGTTCAACTGGTTACAACAAATACACCGCCGACCAAGGGTCTGGAGTTTGGGCTATTGAGTACGACGCCGTGTCGAACATCTACCACTTACTGAACACGGCAACTGGGATTTGGTCTGACTGGTCATGCTCGGGCGGGACAGGCTACAACTGCTCTGGCGGAACGTGGGGAGCTACGACCATTGGTTCGCTCGTTGCGATTACCAACCCACTCGGCACCGGGCAACCGTGTCCGTACTACATTCACAACGCGAAGATGGCCAAGAATGGCCTTTCGATGGTTATCACGATGCAGTCGCAATACTATCCAACCGCCTGCAACTCGCTGCAAAACTTCTACCTTTGGAAGCCAGTGACGGCGAATTACAGCGCTTCGGCCACAACTGGCTCACTACAGATCACCTACGCCGGGATGAACCACTGGGATATTGGGACAAACAAGCTCGTGGCTTTCAACGGGAGCGGTTTTACGCTCGGCTCCTGCGTGTCTCCAAACTGCTACACCGGTGGCGTCTTTAACTCGGTCTATGACCTTACTGGGAACGTCAGTGCATCCACCGACCTGACGTTCGGCATGTCGCTTAACTCTTACTTCGGTGGAACACAGAGGCTCGCCAACACAGGCACGGCACAAAGCACGCCGAATGGGTGCTACGTGACCAACGGCTCCGACACCTCAGCCAATCAGCAGAATCCAGACTGTAACCTATCTGAAGTCTTGGACAGCCATTTAAGCCTCGCCGGAGATCCCGGCACAGACACTTACCCAGCGTGTGGAACAACGTACAACTACGCGACTCTGGGTCCGGCGACAAATGCGTTTCAGAACATGGAAACGTGCTACTCGACCTATCCCAGCGACCCAGCCTCGTCTCTGCCGGAAACGAAGGGCAATGCTTGGCAGTTTACGCACACCTTTGCAACTGGAACAAGTAAGACGTTCTCGACTCAGTTTCAGATAAGCGAATATTCGCAAGATGCAAATTGGCTGTTCTGGTCGAGCGATTGGAACTGTCAGACCGGATCAACTACGGGAATCGCACCAGCGGTTTGGACGAGCGGCACTTATGTGGGCATGTTGGCGGTCACGGCCGTTCCAGCTAATGCATCCAGCATATGTGGTCTTCCCTGGGCGGCTAACACCACTTACGTTGTCGGCAACATGATCGACCCGATTGAGGGGACAGGTGGCGCCGGCGCGGTGGATGATGTGTTTCAGGCGATTTATGTTGGCGGGCCTACTGGAGCGACGCAGCCTGGGCCTGCGACGCCGAATTCTTACTTCAGCACTTCAGTAGGCCCGACAACGACCGCTCCCGGCAATACGATCTGCGACAACGCATCTGGCGCTTCGATGAATCCGGTGCCTCCATACTCCACGAGTTGTACCGCGGGAACGGTCTGGCAGGATATAGGGCCGCAAAATCAGCGCGGCGATGTGTTCGCTGTCAACCTTGGACTTAACTAACTCACGAAAATCGGGCACACGAAAATCCAGGGCACGAAAATCTGACATGAAAATCTCTGAGCATTTTACGTTGGAAGAATGGTGTTTCTCGGAAACGGCGGCGCGTAATGCACTCGAGAACACACCGGACGGCACAGCCACCGTGAATTTGGAACGGCTGGCAGCGTTCATGGAGAAGATCCGAACGCTTTTAGGGAACCGGCCCATAGTGGTTCACAGTGGCTATCGCTCTCCGCGACTCAACAAGTTAGTGGGTGGTGTGATAACTGGCGCCCATTGCCGGGGCCTGGCATGTGACTTCGTTTGTCCAACGTTTGGTGGACCGGTCGAAGTGGCGTTAGCAATCGTTCGATCTGAACTCGAATACGACCAACTTATTCTCGAGTACGGATGGGTTCACGTCAGTCTGCCGGAGGATGGCCTGATACCGCGGCGGGAAAGTCTAACGAAGACATCGAAAGAGGCTACTTACCAAGCCGGTATCAGGTCGTGAAGTTATCTAGTGACATGAAGTCGCTTATTTCTTAGTCGCTCAGTTGTTAAAGGAGATATCTGTTTGAAGAAATATAGTGCGTATCTACCTACTGTTGTGCTTCTGCTTACAGCCCTTGCCAATGCGGCGATGCCCGCGATTACCGCATTTTGGGCGAACCACGCTAGCGCCGCAGCAATCGTTGCACCTCTGGCCATCATTGTGGCGCATTGGCTACCGTCGCCGTCCACGGGCGGGAAGCTGAGAACCGATCTAGAGAGTTCCCGGCCATGACGCTGCTAACTCAGGCTGTCCCAACTTTCTGGAGCACTTACGGCGCAGCCGCGATTGCGTTTGTAGGCTTCTTAATTCATGGCCTCCTGGCGTTTGGGGCGGCGCAAAGGATGGCGGGCCAACGGGAGCAGCAATGGCTCTCCGATCAAGACTGGAAAAAGGAGCATAGCGCCCAGGCTAATTTGCGTGACGTGGCCATTGCGGCGTTACAGGCCATGGGCAACAGCAATGCGGCCACGGTGAAGGGCATTCAAGGTCAATTGATGCTCATCCAGAGTGAATTGCAAGCACTTCGCAACCGCAGTATGCGCACCAACAGCACGGAATCCCCACGAAGGTAAGAAACTAAATCCCAAATTCAAAAGGTTCAAGAGGAGAACGTTGATGAGGAATGCTCCGTTTATGAAGGTAAGTTTGGCTGTTGCAGTCGTTCTGGGCATGTTATGCACCGGGTGCTCTACGGCATGGGTCTCAACGCTCGATTCGATTCTGGCCGCAGCGGCGCCTGCACTGATAAACATTCTGCAGATTGTTGCGGTGGCCGAGGGTCTACCGGTGAATGCGACTTGGAAGCGAAGATCAACGCGGACGCGACCGTCATCAAAAGATTGGCGGGTGACTTTGCTAAGGCTTCCTCAGGAAGTGCGCCGGGCGTTTGCCAGGAACTCCAAGGGGCGGTGAGCACTTACGAGGCTGATCAGCAGCTTGTGCTGCAGGTGGCACACGTGAGCGATCCCAGCACGCAGACAAAAATTGTGCTCCTTACCGACTTGGTGGGAGGGACGATCAGCGCGATCGCGGCGGTGATTCCATCGTGCCAGAAAGCGGCTGCCTTCACCAATCTAAATGTAGTGCCGCCTTATAGCGTGTCGACCTTCGTGGCAGAATACAATCGCATTCTGGCAACGGCGACGGGCAATGCGGCAGTGGATGCGGCTACGGCTAAGCTGAAACTTCATCGGCATTCGAAATTTGTGCGGGCGGTGACGTTTGGGAGACTGCGGTAACTTCGTACTTCGTGGGCAACCAGGCCTTGATTGATGAAACGGCTTTCCGCAATAGTACGTTGCAAGGAGGCTACTTTATTCTCGCCGCTCGGGCAGTTGGGCTCGATTGTGGACCGATGTCTGGCTTCGATCCCGCGAAAGTGAATGCCGAGTTCTTCCCAGACGGAAAATGGAAACCTAATTTCCTTTGCAATCTTGGGTATGGTGATCGAAGCAAGCTGTTTCCGCGCAATCCGCGGCTTGAGTTTGACGAGGCTTGCCGCGTGCTCTGAGAGGCAGGAGTCCGACGACCTCTTGGGAGTCGACATCTTAGGTCGACACGTTGGGGAGCCATTTGGGCTCCCCTATTTTTTGTCGATCTTTTTTTCTACTTTGGCCCACGTATCTTTCAGGGCTACGGTGCGGTTAAAAACCGGATGTCCTGGTTTGGAATCTGGATCTACGCAAAAATAGCCCAGCCGCTCGAACTGGTAGCGGCCTTCAACAGGCGCGTTTGCCAGGGACGGTTCTAGCTTAGCTTGGGTAATCACTTCCAGTGAGTTGGGATTCAAGTTCGCAGTAAAGTCCTGGCCTTCCTCAACCTGATTCGGATCTTCCACGGTAAAGAGCTTGTCGTAGAGGCGCACCTCGGCGTCGATGGCGTGCGCCGCTGAAACCCAGTGGATGGTGGATTTCACCTTGCGTCCGTCGGGGGCATTGCCGCCTCGCGTGGCGGGATCGTATGTACAATGCACTTCAACTACTTCGCCCCGGTCATTCTTCACCAGCGTCTTCGCGGTAATGAAATAGCCGTAGCGCAGGCGTACCTCGCGGCCGGGCGACAGCCGGTAATACTGTTTGGGCGGATCTTCGCGGAAATCATCCTGCTCGATGTAGAGGACTTTGGAAAACGCTACTTTGCGCTTCCCGGCGCTCTCATCCTCCGGGTTATTAACCGCGTCGACTTCGTCAACCTCGCCTTCCGGATAGTTATCAATCACAACCTTCAATGGACGCAATACAGCCATCACTCGCGGCGCATTCTTATTCAGATCTTCGCGGACGAAGTGTTCGAGCATCGCGAGTTCCAGCGTGCCATTCGTTTTTGAAACTCCAATCGCGGCGCAAAAATTACGGATTGATTGAGCCGTATATCCTCGGCGCTTAATGCCAGAAAGCGTGGGCATGCGCGGATCGTCCCAGCCGCTGACATATTTTTCCTGCACGAGCTTCAGCAGTTTGCGCTTGCTCAGCAGAGTGTAGGTGAGATTGAGACGATCGAACTCCATCTGCTGAGATGGGAAGATGCCGAGTTGCTGGATGAACCAGTTGTAAAGGGGGCGATGGTCTTCAAATTCGAGCGTGCAAATTGAATGCGTCACGTGTTCGATGGAATCGGACTGGCCATGCGCAAAATCGTACATCGGATAGATACACCACTTACCGCCGGTGCGATGGTGATCTGCGTGCAAGATGCGATACATGACCGGATCGCGCATGTTCAGGTTCGGCGAAGCCATGTCGATCTTGGCGCGGAGGACGCGCGAGCCATCGGGGAACTCGCCTTTGCGCATGCGGTCGAAAAGGTCGAGATTTTCCTTCGCAGTGCGGTTGCGATGTGGACTTTCTTTGCCCGGCTCGGTTAGCGTCCCGCGATACTTACGAATTTCTTCCGCGCTCAAATCGTCAACATACGCTTTGCCATCATTGATTAGCTTGACCGCCCACTCGTAGAGTTGGTCGAAGTAATCGGAAGCGTAATAGAGGCCATCCCACTCGAAGCCCAGCCAGTGAACGTCCTTAGTGATGGAGTCAACGTATTCCTGCTCTTCTTTTTCCGGATTGGTATCGTCGAAGCGCAGGTTCGTCTTACCGCCAAATTCGTGGGCTAGGCCGAAGTTCAGGCAGATGGACTTGGCATGGCCTATATGCAGGTAACCGTTGGGTTCGGGAGGGAAGCGTGTTTGGATTACGGCGTTGCCGTACTTCTTCGTTTTCAGATCTTCAATGACCGCGTCACGAATAAAGTTTGAAGGGCGAGACTCTGAAGGCGCGCTCATGGCAGCTTCAATAGTAGATGAATTCGCAATGCTCATACTCTGACTATTTTATAGGGTGAGAAGTTTTTTCACGCGGTGGGAGAGGGACCTACGACCACCGAGGCCAAAGCCGCTCTAGATTTTTGCCAAAGCTTACGGGACCCTAAGCCAAGACTAAAACCATTGCTAAGGCCAATCCTGGAATTCTCCGACGAATCCACATGATAATCTGCGTTGAGTGGCACGCAGCGTTGTAGATACGCTGACTGTTGGTTTTTGGCTGTTGTTTTTAACTTTGATGGCAAATTGCGTTCAATGCGGACGGCAGCTTCCGGCCTTTTCCTTTGGCAGGAAACTTTGCCAATGGTGCGTGCAGCATGAAGCCGCACAGCGAGGTGAAGATTCGCCCATTCAGCGCGTTGAGACTGCGCCATGGATGCGGCGGCAATCCAGTTCAATGGCCGTCACCCAGGCGATATTTGGCATCAATGTCGCGGTTTTCGTGGCGATGACATTGGCTGGCGTTTCAATGCTCGACAATCCTTCGGGGCAAGATCTTGTGCGTTGGGGAGCGAACTTCGGGCCGCTCACTGTTAGCGGGCAGTGGTGGCGGTTGCTCACTTCCGTGTTTATTCACGGTGGCTTGCTCCACATAGCTGCAAATATGTATTGGCTATGGACCCTCGGCGAGCTTGCGGAGTCGTTATACGGCCATTGGACCTTTAGCGCTCTCTACTTGGTTGCTGGGATCGCTGCGAGTCTCACGAGTTTGCTTTGGAATCCGATGGTGCTGAGTGTAGGTGCTTCCGGAGCGATCTTCGGAATTGCTGGAGCGTTAATGGCTTCGTTTTACCTCGGCGAATTCTCTTTACCCCGCGCTGCTGTGACTGGCACTCTGAAGAATATTGCCGCGTTCGCGGTGATCACCCTGATTCTTGGAGCGGTGTCGAGTCACACTGACAACGCCGCCCACGTCGGCGGGCTGGTCATGGGGCTGCTATTAGGCGCGCTTATCGCCAAGGTCGCCCCGCAGCATGATGCGGTTGGACGCCGGATAGCAATCCTTCTCGTTGGTGCGCTACTCGTTGCGGGCGGCGTGATGTGGCTGCAGCGCTCACGTGCTTATCTGCTTCATGGACAAAACGGAGTGTTACTTCTGCAGACGGGCAAGACGGATGAAGCCATCGCGGAATTGCAGAATACGGTACGTTTGAGGCCTAACTTCGCCGCTGGCCACGCCGCCCTGGCGCGCGCGTATATAACCAAGCACGACTACGAAAGTGCTGCGGCTGAGATGCAGCGGGTTATTGCATTGAATCCACGGAGCGAAGACGCTTATTACCGGCTTGGACTGATTTATCTTCAGCAGAATCTTGCGTCCAAGGCACAAGATGTTTTTGCTCAATTACTTAAAATAAATCCCAACAGCGCAGATGGACATGCCGGCCTGGCAGATGCTTTATCCAATCAGCATCGCAATGTCGAGGCACTTGAAGAATACAAACGAGTCGCGGCGCTCGATTCTTCCTATCAGGGTGTGTACTACAACATGGGAGTCACTGAGGCACGGCTCAAGCTATATGACGATGCCATTGCTGCGTTGTCAAAACAGCGCGAAGTTGGTGACGACCCTGACAACGAGAGTCTGCTCGCCTCCGTCTATGACGCAAAGGGGATGACGAGTGAGGCCGATGCCGCCCGCCAGAAGGCGGAGCAATTGCAAGGGTCTCACTAACACTACGATAAGTGCCAGATGGTGGAGAGCCGGGCGTCCCCGCCCGGCGTCGATGCAATGGACGGGCGAGGACGCCCGTCGCTCCATGTTCAGCTTGGGCCTAGGTTAGTTTCTGGATCGCTTCATCGATTCGTGCGAGTGTAGTTTCTTTTTCGAGAACCTGAAGAGTTTCGAACAAGGGCGGGGCATTCTTGCGGCCGCAGACGGCCACCCGGATGGGTTGAAACATTTGTCCCGCTTTCAGGCCCATCTCCTGAGCTGCCGCGCGCAGAGCTTGGTCCAGCGGATCGTGTTTGAATTCAGTTTGCGAAAAGATTTCTTTGGCCCGAGTTAGAACTTTGAGCGCCATGGCGGCATCGCCTTTTTGCGGGATCAGCTCGGCTGCGTCGTAGGGTGGCAACTTTTCTACAAAGAAAAAGTCGGCGGCAGTAAGAACGTCTCGCAGCAATTTGATCCGTTCACGAATGAGTGGGGTGATGGCGTCCATTTTTTCAGATGAAATTTGAAAACCTGCGGCGTGGACCAGCGGTAGCAGTTGCGCGCTGAGTTCTCCAACCGGCAGTGCCCGAATATGCTCGGCATTCAGCCACAGTGCTTTGGGGTCGAAAGTTTCCTCCGGCGTGGCAGCAGGTTCCTTGAAATTCACCACGGCGTTCGCTCGATTAATGCCCTCCAGCGAAAAAGCGTCGATGAGCTCCTGGCGGGTCATCTTCTCGCGATTGTCTTTGGGCGACCAGCCGAGCAGGCACAAAAAGTTGATAAAGGCTTCGGGAAGAAATCCGGCGTCGCGGTAGGTGGTGACGCTGACCACCGGGCCGTGACGGCGCTTGGAAAGCTTCGACCCGTCCGGTGCAACCAGCAGCGGCAGATGCGCAAACTGCGGTGTCTTCGTGCCAGCGCCGGCGCCTTCGAAAATCAGCACGTGCTTGTAAGTGTTCGATAAATGGTCTTGCCCGCGGATGATGTGGCTGATGCGGAGGTCGATATCGTCGGCGCAGGATGCGAGATGGTAGGTGGGCATGCCGTCGGAGCGGAGAAGCGCGAAGTCTTCAATGTCATCCGCTAATTTGCTTTGCTCGCCATAGACTGCATCGGCAAAGCGAACGTGTTCACTCCTGCCGCGGGGCACACGAAAACGCAGGGCGAAGGATTCTCCGGCTGCGGCCCGGCGGTCGCTCTCGGCGCGCGAAAGTTCGCGCATGCCGGGGTTGAAGAGCCAGGTTTGATTGGCGCCGGATTTCTCGGTTTCGCCAGTGTGGGCGGGGGTAAAGTCCCGGTAGGCTAGATCTTTCTGGAAGATGGCATCGGCGATCTGGCGGTGCAAGGCCAAGCGCTCAGATTGCTTATATTCCTCGTCCCACCCTAAGTTGAGCCAGCGCAGACCGTCGAAGATGGAGTTAACTGAGGCGTCAGTATTGCGTTCGACATCGGTATCATCGAGGCGCAGAACCATGGTTCCGCCGTTATGACGGGCATAGAGCCAGTTGAAAATGAAGGTGCGGGCACTGCCAACGTGCAGAAAGCCAGTGGGTGAGGGCGCGAATCGGACGCGGAGCATAACTTTTGAGTATAGCGGCATTGGCCTGTCGCCTCTAGAGTTGGTGAAGGCGCTTCGAGTTGCAGATTCGTCCAGCAGGTAGGGTGTGTACTCGGAGATTTGGATGATGTAAGGTTACTTCTCGATTACTGAGGTAATCCCTGATTACTAAATCACTATGGCGTGGCGTCATCTCATAATAAGAAGATATCTTTTGGGAAATCCTCGCCCGGTGTTCAAATTAGGGAACGCATTGGTGCTTGGCTCTGCCGGGTGCGGCGGGATTAAACTAGGGTCGTTGAACTAGGGTCGTTGAACTAGGATCGTTAAAACTTAGGATCGTTGTTTCAGGCACCATAGTCGTCGATGCAAAAAGATGAGGAATGGTAACCAATGAACAGCGTTGCGACAGTCTTGGTGCTAATCCCCGGGGCGGTGGCTCTGCTGGTTCTGCTCGTCTTTACATATCTTTATGAGCAGAATCGTCACGATTATTTCCGGTTCTGGCAGCTGGCGTGGGCCGCCTATACGCTACATTATGCGGTGAAGGCGTTGGAATACTTCCTTGGTTCGACGGCGCCATTATTCCTTTTGAGCTCGTTGCTACTGGTGGGGATGGCGATTTGTATTCTCATTTCGACTCGCCTGATGAGGGAACCCTTTCAATTGAAGGGATACGACATTGGAATAGCGCTGATCGGCGCGTCACTTGCATTTTTAGGGCTACTGCCTCATCTAGCGGGCGGCGCGTTTCATGATAAGGCGGCTCTGCTTCCGGTCTACCTGCGGTTGGAGGTCTGGCTGGGCGCTGTTCTTCTTTATTGTTCGTTCCACTTTTACAGATATGCTTTCCGCCGCAATTCCGTGGCGTTTCGAACGTTAGCGTTTTCGCTGGCGTTGTGGGCTGCGCTGATGTATGCCGGGCAGATCCATCAACCTTTCCTGGAAGTCGTAGGACAGTTCGGCGGGTTTTTAGGACCGATTCCGCAAATGCTGCTGGCCATTTCCATGGTAATGGTCCTCTTTGAAAACGAGCGTAATGCGGTGCAGGAAAACGCGCTCGCATTCTCGACCTTAGGGGTCGATCCGCGCCGATTGTTTGCAGCTTCTGAACTTTTACCTAGCCTGCAGGCTTTTGTGGAAAGGCTTGTGGCTCCATTGCCTTCGCGGCGTGCCATCTTCTTTGTATCGCAGCAGTGGCGTAACACCTTGCCTTCGGTGCAAAAAGGCTTCTCCGCCGAGTTTCTCGAAAAACTTCAAAAAACGCATACCGGCGACTACATCGCGGAACTTGCATACAAACGTGGCGGGGTGATCACCCTACGCGGTCTCGCCGATCTGGAAGAGCCACTTCCCGCGCTTTCGGGAGGGAGGTTCCTAATATGCAAGCAAACTTTGCTGGCCGAGGGAATCACCGACCTGATGGCCGTAAGCCTTCAGACGCGCGAACATAACTTCGGGGTGCTTCTATTTCCGCACGCCGAAAAACACATGTTCGGCTATTCAAATCTGCGTTTGCTTATCGGACTGGCTCTGCAGATCGCGCTCACTTTGGAAAACTACGTCGTAACTCACGAGGCGCACCGACGAACCAAAGAATATGAACTGCTCACCGAGATCGGGCAGGCGATCAGCTCTCATCTCGATCAGGACGACGTGCTCCGCACGGTGCAAGTGGAATTGGGAAAGATTTTTGACACCAGCAATTTCTACATCGCCTTTCAGGAGGAAGACGAGATTCTTTTCGAACTCGAGGTGGAGGGCGGCGTTTTTCTCCCTAAACGTTCGCGAAAGGTCAGCAATGCATTCACCGAACACGTCATCAGGACAGGGCAACCCTTGTTGATCGAAAGCGATCTGGAAGAGATACGTTCAAAGCTAGGCGTCGATTTCGTGCCCCCTGCCAGAGCGCGCTCTTTCTGCGGGGTGCCTATTTTTCTGGGAGGCAAAGCTGTGGGAGTAATGGTGGCCATGAGCACCGAAAAGGAGTCGCTATTCCAGCCCAGGGATCTCGAGGTCATGCAAACCGCGGCAGGACAACTCGGCGTGGCGATCGAGAATGCGCGTCTCTTTACCGAGGAGCAACGCCGTGCAAGGCACCTTGCGTTTTTAAACAGCATTTCGAAGCTGGCAATCTCCAGCGAAGATGCTGAACAAATGATGGCTGACATCGTCCGTGAGATTCAGAAGAACTTCCGCTACGATCACATCGGCATCGGCATCATGGACTATGTCACCAAGGACATCGAGATTAAGGCGGAAGCCGGTACGACGTCGCAAACACTAGGTCGGCGAATCCCTGTGGGTAGCGGAGTTCTAGGAAAAGTAGCGCGAACGGGGGTGAGCGCCCTGGTGCAAAATGCCGGCCCCGGACAACTTGCCGGTGTGCTGCCGGAATCGCGAGCGGTCCTTTGCCTACCGATAAGTTACGGCGAAACGCTGCTCGGAGTGCTGAATATCGAGAGCCGCGACGAAAGTGCCTTTGCCCCACAGGATGTTTTGATCTTGAACACCCTGGCTGACCTATTAGCCACGGCATTGCATAATTCCTTCGTCTTCCAAAAGCTGCAGCAGCAATCGATCACGGACGGTTTGACGGGGATCAAGACGAGGCGATTCTTGTGGGAGGCGCTGAGCTCGGAATGGAAGCGCGCTTCCCGCTCAGGCCGGCCTTTCTCGATAGTGTTGATTGATTTGGACAAATTCAAAGAGGTTAACGATTCGCTCGGGCATCTGGAAGGAGACATGGTACTGGCGCGTGTCGGCCGGCTTCTTGAGCAGAAATGCCGCCAGTCGAACGTGGTGGCCCGCTACGGCGGAGACGAGTTCATCATCCTCATGCCCGAAACGGGCATCGAACAGGCGCAGGCGCTGGCGGAAAGATTGCGCATCTGGGTGGCCACTGATCCGATGCTTGAGGAGCATCATATTACGGGCAGCTTTGGCGTCGCCAGCTTTCCGGTTCATGGGTTTGCTATGGAAGACCTGATTCGCGTGGCTGATGCCGGCATGTATGTAGCCAAACATGCGGGGGGTAATCAGGTTTCAACTTCGGACGCATATGGAGAAGGCTCCGCCTCACATCGGCAGCTTGTTTCCGGTTACATTGAAGGATTTCTGCAGCGGGAACACAACGGACCTGAGCATCTGGCCGAACTTGTCACCACGCTGGGCAAGCTCTGCGCGCACGAGACGGGTGGGGACCAGAAGGCGATAAAGGAAGCTCTTGAAGCCTTGTCTCGCGCTGCGGAACTCAGAGAGCAAAATGCCGCCGGGCACGGCGAGCAATGCGGACACTATGCTGGCATCATTGCTCGCGGGCTCAATCTTCCTCCTCAGGACGTGGATGACGTCATCTTCACGGGGCGCGTGCATGACTTGGGAAAGCTGTTCGTTGCCGATCGAATATTGAATAAGGCAGGGGCGCTCACGGAAGGCGAATACGCGGTGATCAAGACCCATCCGCAGGTTGGGGCGGAAGTATTAAGAGCCGTTCCTGAAATTGAGCGGGTAGCCGAGGCTGTGGAATCCCATCACGAGGCCTTTGATGGCAGCGGCTATCCTTTCGGATTGAAGGGTGAGAATATCCCGTTGTTCAGCCGGATTGTGGCCGTCGCGGACGCCTATGCGAACATGGTTAGTGACCGCTCTTTCGCTCCTCCCAAAAACAATGAGCAAGCTCTGGTGGAATTGGGGAAGCTGAGCGGCACTCGGTTTGATGGCATGATTGTCCGGCTGTTTGTTCGCCTGCTTAAGATGGAACAACGAACATCGAGCAGCATGGGCGGCGGCACGTAACTTCGAACTTGGCTTCGAACTTAGCCTCAAACTCAGTCTCGAACTAGGCTGCGGCGAACCGGATTTTTAGAGAGACGGCGTCCGCCCGTCTTTCTGCGCTTTCAGCTCAATCTCAGCACTAATGTCGCATCCTTCGGGAGATAGCTTTTGCGACGAAACCAGTCTTCCATGGCGTCTCGCAGTTGATCGAGGGGCACGCGCGTTCCGATCTCCATGTACCCGTCGGCTAGCGGCAGTGTGTCGTCAAAAGCTGGCGCGTTGGTGAAATTGCGCATGCTGAAGTTGTCGAGCCATTTCAATGGGCAAGGCTGAAGTTGGCCGTCTTTTTGATATTCCACGCGAATTTTACGAGCGTACATGGCGTCGTAGCTGCTAGAGAAGCTTCTGGATGGTTGCCAACTGAATTCGTAGCCATGATGGTCGTAGCGACTTGCTAACGGTGCGTCACGGCCACCGGTTCGACTCCTGCTACAACGGCTTCCAGGTGATTGAGGGTCTCCTCAATTGTCAGCGAGTACATTTCGCGACCGAGTCCCTCGCCTGCTTCCAGCGCTGTTTTTAGAAAGTGGCCGGCTATTTCCTTGGCCAGAGAATCTGTAATCATTTTGCCGGTACGTTTCTTGTATTCAACCCAAGCGGGGTGTGGAAGCGCCACCCACACGGGGCGTCCGTCGACCAGGAATTTAATGTCCACCGCGTCGGCGTGGCGAGTCGCAATAGCGACAATCAAGGCTTGGTAAATACAGTGCACAGATTTCTTTGTCCAGCGGTCGGTGGCGAAAAAGTCGGTGAACATAGGAAAGTCGAAGATGATACACAGCAAATATATCCTCCGCTAGGCTGGGCGGGCAAACAGGAGCGTTTCAATTTCCGCGAGGACAACAGGCAACTTCGAACCCTCCATAATCGGAATCCTCCAAGCTCGACTACTTCCAAGCTCAACTAATCGCGGATGAGACCAAACTCCGCGGATCCGATTCGCTTAACATTCTCCTCGGCAAAAAGAGTGACGCGTTCGAGAGCGGCCTGCAATTGCGCATGATAATTTGCCATCTCCTTATCTCCGGCTTCCGCAGGGACGCGCATTTTGGCGCTCACTCGTACCAGTGCTTTCGAGAAAGGCTTGGGAATCATAAGTGCGTCCCAGGAATTCAGCACCCAGGCATCACTCAGAGCTACGTAAAACGCGGCCATGGGCAAGCCACTCTCGCGCGAAAGCAGGACCGGACCCGGCTTAGCCACATACTTTGGGCCTCGCGGACCGTCGATCGCAAATACAACCGAAACTCCTCGCTCGAGTTGTCTTATGAGGCCGAGCAGGGCTTTCGCGCCGCCGCGACTGCTTGATCCACGCACCGCAACAAAGCCAAGTTTCTCGAGCGTCCGCGCGATGTATTCCCCGTCAAAGCTGCGACTTACCATCACGGCAATTCCGGAATTTCGCCATAACCAAGCGCTGGCAAATACGGCGCGATGCCAAAAGGAGTAAATCACCGGCACTTCATGAGTCGCGTCCGGGGGCATCGGAGACTCTTCCCAGGAGACGGAGTAGCGCAGAGTTGGCCCGATTAGCGATATGGCGAGATAGGTTGCCCAGCTAATCAGCCACAATAAAACTCTTTGGCGCAGCGAGAATCGTGGTGGTTGCAGAACAGCCGGTTGCTTAGGGCCTACGGTGGCGGATGAAGAACTCACGCCGATATTGTAGCGGGTTGAAAAGGTTCAGTTGAAGAGGGAGAGGTAGTGCCAGTAGCGCTTCCTTTATGCTTCGAGATATCCGACGATCCAGTCTTTGAGCCGTTGGCGACGTTCATCGGTTGCATCAAAGCGAACTCCGAAGCTTTTGTTGCTCTTTTTCCATGTGACCTGTCCGCGAACCCACACTCGTGGCAGTGTTAGCAGAGAAAACGATACCTCCACTAAGTTGCCTTGTTCCGGCACATGACTTCCCTTCAGCGACATTCCGCCGGAACTGATTTCCTGGCTGGTGGCTGTCATGCGACCCCCGTCGGCCAGAATGATACCCACCTCCGTCATCACTGGAATACGGACGTAGCGGCGAAATTCGTGCAGCACCAGCATTCGTGTCGAGCGCACCAATTTCATCGCGGCCGAGCGCTCGAGCGGTTCATGAAACACGGCGTTGAGGCACAACTTCGAATAGCGCATCGCATCCTGCGCGGTTCCGCCTAGCCCGTAGATGATGATCCGGCTGTTGGAAGCCGATGCGCGCGCCAGTGCGATGATGCTGCCGGCATCTTTGCCAAGGGGTAGGACACAGGCCTCAAATTTTTCGCTTTTCAGTCGACTCGACTGCTCGGGCGGAATTGAAACGGTTTCGATTCCGAATTGACGGAAACATTCAGTAATCAGCTGCGCTGAATTTAGCGGCAGGTCGAAGAGCGCTACGCGCGCGGACGTCTTGCGATGAACAGGCAAGGGGGCGAGGGTGGCGCCGGTCGCAGTAGGCATAAGTCCCAGGATGAATCCTCTAAAACCCCATTCTGGCAGGCGCTTTAAGGGTTGCATAGGTTTCGAAAGGGCGTAATCCCTGTCCAAATGGGCTATTACGAAAGTGTACTTGGGCGGATTTTCGGGTGCTCCCTTCGTTTCTAGGTGCTCCGTTCGTAGGTTGGGAGGGCTCGCCGTTGCCCCCAGGCAGATGGAATGCCGCAAGCGTGCCCTTACGCGGACACCGATAGGCGTTCAGGTAAGATGTTGCCATCTTTGAACTCGGAAAATGCAATCGGGAAAATGATCACTTTCAATGACATCCAGTCGGCGCTCGGACGTATTCGCAACTCCATCTATCTTTCACCCTGTGCGCGCTCAGAGACATTTTCTGAAACTACCGGCAACAGCGTCTATTTGAAGCTCGACAACCTGCAGCGAACCGGCTCTTTCAAAGAGCGCGGCGCGCTGAACAAGTTGTTGTCGCTGAGCGCGGAGGAGCGCGGCCAGGGAGTAATTGCCGCTTCGGCAGGAAATCACGCCCAGGGCGTTGCTTATCACGCGGGCAAGCTAGGTATTCGCGCTCAGATATGCATGCCGCTGACTACTCCTCTGATCAAAGTTTCGGCGACTCGGGGATACGGTGCGGACGTGGTTCTGCATGGTGCGAACTATGACGAGGCATTCGAAGAATCGCTCCGGCGCAGTGACGCGGAGCACCTCACCTTCGTCCATGCCTTTGATGATGATGCGGTTATTGCCGGACAAGGTACCATTGGCCTGGAACTGATCCAGCAGCACCCTGACCTCGAAGCTGTCATTGTTCCGATCGGTGGCGGGGGCCTGATTGGCGGCATCGCCTGCGCCCTTAAGGAATCGAATCCTAAAATTCAAGTTTTTGGAGTGCAGCCCTCGCGCCTGCCGTCCATGAAAGTTGCAGTGGCCGAGGGCAAGCCGGTCACGCTTAAGGCGGCTTCGACCATCGCCGATGGCATTGCTGTTCGACGTGCCGGAGACCGCACCCTGCCGTTGGTGCAGAAGTATGTGGATGATGTGGTCACCGTGGAAGAAGAAGAGATTGCCAATGCCATCCTGCTGCTGTTGGAGCGCGAAAAAACTTTGGCCGAGGGCGCTGGCGCGGCTGGAGTCGCGGCTCTGGTGAACCGCAAGGTGCATCTGGAGGGCAAGAAAGTTGCGGTGCTGGTATGCGGTGGAAATATCGATGTCACTTTGTTGTCTCGCATTATCGAGCGCGGTCTGGTTAAAGATGGACGCCTGGTGCGCCTGCGAGTCCACTTGCCGGACTATCCCGGCGCGCTTAATCGCCTCACTTCGATTCTGGCTGAGCATCGCGCCAATATTGTCGAGACCGATTACGACCGCGCTTACCATGGCGTCGGACTTGGGGAGACCGCCATCGAAATCACCATGGAAACTCGGGGGCCGGACCATATTGCTGAAATTATTTCGGCGTTGGGGGCGGCGGGATATGCGCAGGAGCGGGTCCTGTAGAGCTCTTTGCAGTTAGAGTTGCCCTGAGGGAGGTCAAAATCTTAACCACCACACGGGGCACAGAGTAGCACAGGGTAACCACTGTTTTAATCGGAACTGTTTGCTCACCTCGGGGGCGGCATCACTCAAACTGCTTCCGAAATCTCTCCAACTGATCCTTTATTTCCGAGAACTCTCGCCGCAGCTCCGCCACTTCTTCTTCCAGGCGCACGATGCGCTCGGCGTCTGCGGTATTGGGTCCAGCGAGTGCGCCAACTTGCGACGTTTCTTCTACTACCACCACATCTCCGGCAAGCAAATGCGCATATCGAGATTTTTTTGTTCCCGGCTGCCTCGGCAGGATTTTTGCTAATGGCGGTTCGCGCTGCATTAATTTCTGGAGCGCTGATTGCACATCCTCCAGCGCCTCGAACCGGTGGAGGCGCTCGGCCCGTCCGCGCAACTCGCCGGGCGTTTGGGGACCGCGCAGGAGCAGCACGCATAAAACGGCAATTTCTGGGCGCGTGAAGTTGAATACCTCCTGCAATCGCTGTTCGTACTTGGTTACACGGCTATCGGCGCCACGGGCGGGGCCTGCCACGCGTTGTTGCTGCAGAACTTCCAGGGCGTCGCGCACCGCGTCTTCGTCCAACTGCATTACCGGATCACGATTCGACTTTTGGTTGCAGGCATTTACCAACGCGTTTAACGACAGCGGGTAGTACTCCGGAGTAGTAATGTCCTTTTCGATTAGCGAACCGAGTACGCGGACTTCCGTCGCTGTGAGCCGTAACTCCATCTTTATCATTCCACCGATCTTCGCAAGATGTGTTAACTGACGATTGTATAGAGTTCCGAATGTGAGTTACTTGCTTCTGGATGGCCGGGCGGGGACGCCCGGCGCTCCATTGGTTTGCAACAGGTAGACTAAACTTCACAGGACCCGCCGGGTGGGCTGTTCTGCGCTACGGCTGGGTTAAAATCCATCATGGCGACGTTGCGTCAACAGATCGCGACCAACGTGCTCACGGTGACCCGCTTCCGCGAGCTCATGAAGAAGCTGCGCGAGAACCGTCCTAATGACGACCTGGATATTGTCAAAAAAGCCTACGAATTTTCCCAGAAACATCACGCCGGACAATCCCGTGCTTCCGGCGAACCTTACCTGGTGCATCCACTTGAAGTTGGCAACGTTCTCGCCGACATGAAAATGGATGCGGTATCGATCGCCGCCGGTCTCCTTCATGACTCCGTCGAAGATACGTCGGTTACTGCTGTCGAAATCCGGCAGGAATTCGGCGAGCAGGTGGCCCACATTGTTGAGGGCGTTACCAAGATCAGCAAAATCGATTTCTCCACTAAGGAAGAAGCGCAGGCCGAGAACCTACGCAAAATGATGCTCGCGATGGTCGACGACATCCGCGTGGTGCTCATCAAGCTGGCGGATCGCCTCCACAATATGCGTACCCTCGAGCATCTCGATCCCGAGCGCCAGCAGAAAATTGCGCGCGAGACGCTCGATATCTACGCTCCTATTGCGCACCGCCTTGGCATGGGCAAGATTCGCGGCGAACTGGAAGACCTTGGGTTCAAGTATGTCGATCCGATTGGCTATGAACAGGTTCGCGTTGCTGTCGAATCCAAACGCAAAGAGGGCGAAGCCTTTATGTCGCGCGTCGAGGGCGTATTGCGCGACGGTCTTAAAGAAGCTGGAATCACCGGACGAGTCGAAAGCCGCATCAAACGCCTTTACAGCATCCACAAGAAATTGATCCGCCAGCGTATTAGCGTCGATCAGGTTTACGACCTTTACGCCATGCGCGTCATTACCAATTCGGTGCAAGATTGCTACGCTGTTCTTGGCATCATTCACAACCTCTGGCGCCCTGTGCCCGGCCGCATCAAGGATTTCATTGCCATGCCGCGGCCCAACCTCTACCAGTCGCTGCATACCTCCGTTATTACCGCGACGGGCGAGACTTTTGAAATTCAGATTCGCACCGAAGAGATGCATAAGATGTGCGAGGAAGGCATCGCGGCCCACTGGAAATACAAGGACGGTCCGGTTTCTGCGGAGGACGAACAGCGTCTTGCATGGCTCCGCCAAGTCGTAGAGTGGCAGCGCGATGTTTCAGATCCCAACGAATTTCTCTCCACGCTGAAAGTCGATCTTTACCCGGAAGAGGTTTACACCTTTACGCCGAAGGGCAAGGTGCTAGTTCTGCCGCGGGAGTCGACGCCCATCGACTTCGCCTATTCGATCCACACCGAAGTTGGCCATAATTGCACCGGCGCAAAAGTGAACGGACGCATGGTTCCGCTTCGCCACAAGCTGCATTCTGGCGACATTGTGGAAGTCATCACTCAGCCGGGACATAAACCGAGTCGCGACTGGCTGGCGATCGTCAAATCCTCTCGCGCCCGCAACAAAATCAAGCATTGGCTCAACGTCCATCAGCGCGAGCGCGCTATTGAAATTGGAAAGAAACTGATCGAAAAAGAAGCTCGCAAATACCGCATCTCGCTGAAGGAGATTAAAGAGGCTGACTTGCAAAGAGCGGCCAGTGAATACGGCCTGGGTCGTCCTGACGACCTGATGGCGGGCATCGGCTATGGCAAGTACTCGGCCCGCCAGGTGCTTGCGAAGTTTGCGCCCGCCGGCGCCCAGCCCATGTCAGACAGCGAAGAGCACGCCGCATCCCAAGGTTTTACCAGTGTGGTGCGTCGCGTATTCGGAGGCGACAGTAACGCCATTGTTGTGCGTGGAGCTGGCGACCTACTCGTATATCGTGCGCGCTGTTGTAACCCGATTCGAGGCGAGGCGATCGTGGGCTACGTCACTCGAGGTAAAGGAGTGGCCGTCCATTCCATCAATTGTCCCAATGTCACCAATCTTCTTTACGAACCGGACCGCCGCATCGACGTGCTGTGGGCCGGTGACAAAGATGGCCAGCCTGTTTCCTATCCAGTAAAAATCACCCTCCTTTGCGACGATCGCTTTGGCATGTTAAAACAGATCACTGCCGTGATTAGCGATACCCACACCAACATCCGCAACATAGAAGCGCGCAGCCAGAATGGTCAAGCCAGCGTGGACGTGGTCCTCGAAATCGCCGACATGAAGCATTTGCAGAAAATCATGGATGGAGTCAGACAGATTCCGGGCGTCCACGATGTTCAGAGGTTGCAAAAAATTTAGACGACCTCATGCGACTTAACCCCGGAACACCGGAAAGCGCTGCGACTTACCTGAAGACAAGGAGGCGATCGATATTCTTTCTTGACGTCCTCCGAGGTGTCATACGATCTGATCTCTGGAGCGACCGCGACGTCACTAATGCGCTCTCGCATCCCTACAAGATCGCTTCGTTGCGGAGAGATATTCTGAAGCCTCTACGTTCACTGATGTTTGTGGCTGCGGCGGCATTCCTGCTCGGTTACGCGGCGGTTGCCGCTACTCCACTCTCCGTGGTTAACCTCCATTGCGAATACAAGACTAATCCTGTCGGCATTGACGTTTTGCGGCCGCGCCTGAGTTGGGAACTGGTTTCCCCGGTCCGTGCGACCACTCAGGCTGCCTACCAAATTCGTGTGGCCGTTTCACAAGCCGCCCTGGCCAGCGGCGAACTGATCTGGGATTCCGGGAAACAATCGTCCGACACTTCCATCCAAGTGCCCTACCAAGGACCCGCGCTCGCGAGCGGCCATCGTTATTACTGGCAGGTCGAAGCATGGGATAACCATGGGAATGCATCGGGCTGGAGCAGTCCTCAGTATTGGGAAATGGGACTGCTGCAGCGTTCTGATTGGCACGCTCACTGGATTACTCCAAACCTGGCGGAAGATCCATCGAAATCGAATCCTTCGCCCATGCTTCGCCACGAGTTCCGCATACAAAAGCCGGTAGCCCGCGCTCGTTTGTACGCCACAGCCATGGGACTGTATGAAATGGAACTCAACGGCAAGCGTATCGGCGACGAATACTTCACGCCCGGCTGGACTTCGTACGATTTTCGCTACCAGTATCAGACCTTCGACGTGACCAGCGCGGTGAAATCGGGTGAAAACTGTCTGGGCGCTCTTCTTGGTGATGGCTGGTTTCGCGGCTATCTGAATGTGGGCGGCAAGCGCAACTCCTATGGCAAAAAATTGACTCTTCTTGCGCAGTTGGAGATTACGTATGTAGATGGCACTCGCGACACGGTTGTAACGGACCAGAGTTGGAAGGCATCGACGGGACCAATTCTGGCTTCCGATATTTACAATGGCGAGACCTATGACGCTCGGCTGGAAAAGCCTGGCTGGAGCCAAGCCACCTACGATGACACCGAATGGAAAGGTGTCACCGTTGTCGATTCAGCCAAGGTAAAGCTAGTGGCCCCGGCGGGCCCTCCGGTTCGCAGGGTCGAAGAGATCAAGCCGGTAAAGGTACTGAAAACCCCCGCGGGCGAAACCGTTGTTGATATGGGACAAAATATGGTGGGATGGGTGCGCTTCCGTGTCACGGCCCCTGCTGGCACAACAATCGTTTTGCGCCACGGAGAAGTTCTCGATAGCGCCGGGAATTTCTACACTCAAAACCTTCGATCGGCACAACAAAAGATCCACTACATCGCCAAGGGCACGGGCGTCGAAAACTTTGAGCCGCATTTTACTTTTCAGGGATTCCGTTATGTTGCCGTTAGTGGTTGGGCCGGCGAGCCTACTCCAGATAACTTCACTGGTGTCGTGGTCCATTCCGACATGGTTCCAACTGGAACATTTACGACTTCCGATCCGCTGTTGAATCAGCTGCAGCACAACA
>Ga0137395_10000153_pt1 | contig 24155 bp, 18 predicted proteins | sample czobulk216metaG_FD_108283 | JGI IMG/M metagenome (GOLD analysis project Ga0137395, IMG submission 108283) | Vadose zone soil microbial communities from Angelo Coast Range Reserve, California, USA - czobulk2.16 metaG | ecosystem: Environmental > Terrestrial > Soil > Vadose zone | place: USA...
CCTCGCACGCGGGAATCACCTCGGCCTCGGGCTCCCGGAAGAGCAGGCTGTACTGGTTCTGAACGCTCGCGAATCGGGCCGCTCCGGCTCTAACGGCAGCCTCCGCCGCGCGCAGCTGCTCGGCGGAGAGGTTCGAGCAGCCAATTTCGCGCACCTTCCCGGCCTTCACGAGGCTGTCGAGCGCGCCGAGCGTGTCGGCGATAGGCACCTTCGCGTCCGGCGTGTGGAGCTGGTACAAATCGATGTGATCGGTGCCGAGACGCTTGAGGCTGCCCTCCACGGCTTGTCGAATGTACTCGGGCCGCGCGCCGCCAGGCCGGTCGGCGTCCACTCGCATCCCGAACTTCGTCGCCACGATCGCCCGATCTCTGCGGCCCGCGAGCGCCTTGCCCAGAAACTCCTCGCTGTTGGTGCCGCCGTACATGTCGGCGGTGTCGAAGAAGTTGATCCCGGCGTCGAGCGCGGCGTGGACGACATCGGCCGATCGCCGCTCGTCGATCGTCATGCCGAAGTTGTTGCAGCCGACGCCGACGACCGACACGGTCAGCGATCCGATACGGCGGGTGCGCATGTCAAACCTGAAGGTCTGTGCTACCTGACAAAGTCGGCGATATAGCAGCCGACGGCCTGGGTGAATCGCTGGACGATCGGTTTCCCGGCGACGGTGGCGGCGATTGCGTCATGAAGGTCGTGTCGCGTGGCCGTCGCACGTTCGATACCGACGGCTGAATAGCGGTCGTCGATGCGGCCGCGATAAGTCAGGCGGCCGCGAGCGTCGAGCACGGCCGCTTCAGGTGTAATCGTCGCTCCGGCGCGCTTTGCCGCGTCGTGGCGCGGGTCGCGAAGCGCGGTGCCTGGGTACGAAAACGACTTGAGATGTTCTCGGATGTCAGCAACGCCCTCCGCGGGGTTCGGATAAATGAGCCAGAACGCCACGCCGTCTTTTGCATAGGCGTCATGCAGCCGTCTGACGTCCGGGGCGTAACGATTCGAAATCGGGCAGTCGGTGCTCACGAAGAGCAGCACCGTGGCTTTCGTTCCAGCCGGTGTCTGGAACGGATCCACGAGCTTGCCGTCGAGGTTGGGCAGTTGCGTTGGCAGCAGAGCGAGCGCGGCCACGGCGATAGCGCGAACGATCACAGGCGTCATTCTACGTCGAGCAGAACCTTGAACGACGGCTTGGTGCGCGCATGCTCGACGGCCGCCACGCCCTCCTCGAGCCTGTAGCGGGCCGAGATGAGCGGCAGCACGCTGACTTCGCCGGAATCAAGAGCCGTCAGCGCGCGATCGAACGGCCCGCAGCGCGAGCCGAGGATCGTCACTTCATCGATGACGATCGGTGCCAGCGCCAGCGTCTGCTCCCCGGCGACTGTCGTCTTCAACACGACCGTGCCGCGGGGAGCGACGAGCGTCAGTGCCGTTGGCAGCCCTGTCGGCGAGCCCGTACAGTCGACGACGATGTCAGCCTCCCGCCTGGCAGGAAAGTCCGGCAGCAGCGCCGTGCGGATGCCGAGTCCCTTGAGCAGCGCCAGCTTTTCCGGATGCTTCCCGACGAGCGTCACGTCTTTCGAAAGGTGTGCCAGCACCTGCGCGCACAGATTGCCCAGGCGACCGTCGCCGAGCACGACGATGCGGTCGTGGCGATGGATCGTCATCTGTGCCGGAATCTGAAACGCCGCGGCGACGGGTTCGGTGAAGACCGCGAGGTCGGTCGGCATCTCGTCGGGGACGAGGTGCAGGTTCTTCTGTGGAACGGCGACGAAGTCCGCGAAGGCGCCGTCGTGATTGAGGATGCCGAGGACGGTCCTGTTCGGACAGTGCGTCGGAGCTCCCGCTTTGCACGTCGGACAGGTCCAGCAGCTGCAGTTGATCTCGCCGACGACGCGCCGGCCCTTCAGCGGTCCAGACTCGGCGATGCCGACGAACTCGTGGCCAAGGACACCGGAAAATCCCATGTACCCGCGAACGAGCTGCACGTCCGTGTCGCACACACCCGCGCGAAGCACGCGGACGAGGACTTCTCCGTCGCGCGGAGCCGGATCGGGATAGTCGTCACGAGCGGAGAGACCGTCAGGCCCGAGGACAATCGCGCGCATGGGACGCACCACGATACCAGAGGCATGTTAGTATCCGGCCCGTTCATGCACGCGCACGCCGTCTGGGTCCGCGTTTCGCACTGGATTGTGACGGCCGGTGTCCTGACGCTTGGATACACCGGGTTTGTGATCCTGATGGCGCACCCGAGGCTGTACTGGGGCGACGCAGGCAACGACCTGACGCCCGCGCTGATTGAACTTCCAATCAGCCGGAACTATCAGCACGGCGGCTGGGCCGCAGCGACGCCGTTGTTCGAGGATCGGGCCGCTGGTCCGGTCAGCGCGAATCGGACGTACAACATCTTCAACAAGAACGGCTGGGGACGCAGCCTGCACTTCCTGGCCGCCTGGATCGTGGTCCTGTCGAGCGGCGTGTACTTTTACCTCGGGGTTGCCCGCGGTCACTTCCGCGCGGACATCTGGCCGGCTCGCGCCGCGATAGTGGCGCCACAAAGTAGTGCGGACCGACAGGTCCGCCGTGATTACAGCCTGCAACAGAAGTGGGTGTACTCGCTCGTCGTGTTCGTCGCAGCGCCCGTGATCGCGCTGACCGGATTGACGATGTCCCCGGCAGTCACGGCGGCATTCCCGCTGCTGTTGCGCGCGTTCGGGGGCTATGAATCGGCACGCACGGTCCACTTCTTCGCATTCGTTGCGGTCGCGCTGTTTCTGATCGTGCACGTCGTGATGGTCGTCAGGTCCGGATTCAGGCGTCAGATCCGGTCGATGACGGTTGGAGTGTGAGATGAGACGGAAGGTCACGCGCCGTGAGGCATTGGTCACCGGACTGGCATCCGTGGGCGGATTTGCCCTGCGTTATCCGAGGAGCCTTCCGCCGACGTACGGCAGTCTGCTCCGGATGGGTGACAACCTGACGTACGCCGCTCATCGCGCGCTGCTGCCGCAGCAGGCGCTCGTGAAGGAATACGGCGAGGCGGACATCACGTCGTTTCCGGCGATTGGCACCACCAATCCCGGATCCAGCGGAACGCCGGAGCGGGCACGCGACTACAGTCGAATGGAGAGCGCCTCGTTCGCGGAATGGACGTTGTCGGTCGAAGGTCTGGTCGGCAGGCCTCGGACATTCTCGCTGGCCGAGCTGAGACAGCTTCCGTCGCGGACACAAATCACACGACACACATGCGAGGAAGGCTGGGCGGCCATCGCGCAGTGGACGGGTGTTCCGATGGGCGCCATCCTCGATGCCGTCGGCATCCTTCCGGCCGCGCGCTTTGTCGTGTCCTACTCGTACGATGACTTCGCCAACAGCATCGATATGCTCGACGCGTTCCACCCGCAGACGATCCTGGCTTACAGGATGAACGGTCGTGACCTGTCCGTTCCGCATGGCGCGCCCCTGCGCCTGCGGGTCGAACGACAGCTGGGCTACAAGGGCCTGAAATACCTGCAGCGCCTCGTCGTCACGAACGAGTTCGACGACGGCGGAACCAAAGGCGACCTCGCGAATGGGTGGGCCTGGTATACGGGAATCTAAGTCTACGACGCGTGAACGATCGCGCGGCCTGACTCAGGCCGCGTCGTGATGGCCGCTTTGATCTTCTTCAGCCACCGCATCGACGGCGTGTGTTTGACGTCGACGTTCGTGAAGCCAGCGGCGCGCAGCATCTGCTTCAGCGCCTCCATCGTCGGCTCCGCTGAGAACTCATAGGGCAGGCCGGCTTCGAGGCCGTCGCCGGGGAAGAAGCTGACGAGCGGATAGTTTTCGTGAACGGCGGGCACGAGCGCATGAGTTTCGAGAATCATCGTGCCAGTGCTCACGCGGCGAATCCGGTCGAGCACCTGGATGGGAGCACGCAGGTGATAGAAGACGCCGAGGAACAGCACGAGATCGAATGTCCCGAGCGTTGCCGGGTCGATGTCCTCAGCCGCGCATCGCTGATGCTCGACCTTCGACTTCAGCATGTCGTGCGCGAGGAGAAACCCGTCTTTGCCGTAGTTGTCCCACGAGTACGTGTCGATCGCGAGCACGCGCTTCGCGCCGCGCCGCTCGCATTCGAACGAAAAGAAGCCATCCCAGGCGCCGATGTCGAGGACGGTCTTGCCGGTCAGGTCTTCGGGAATCTGAAGGAACTTCAGCCGCCGGCGAAACCTCCGGCGCACGTGCCACTGCGGACGTGTCTGGATGCCACCCAGGTTGAGCGGGTGGCACCACGTGATCGCGTTGATTCGCTCTTGAAGGGTTACGCCCAAATCTCGGCGTCGGTCGGAACTTTCTTGTTCGTGATGACCTTCCCGATCCGCGAGACGTTCATCAGATGCTTGTAGTCGAGGTTCTCCGAGATCGAGTTTCCGCCCCACGATCCGCATCCAAGTGTCGTCGTCGGCGCAAAGCCGTTCGTGAGCGAGCCACCCGCCGTGAACGAGCTCGCCTGATTGACGACGAGACGGCTGACCGGCAGTTCGACGCCTGCGCACCTGATGTTGCCTTCGTTGTTCGAGTGAACGGCTGCCGAGTGGCCGGCGCCCTCAATCAGAAGGTTTGCCTTGGCGGCGGCGACGGCGTCCTGGAACGTCTTGTAAGGCAGGATCGCCACGACGGGACACAGCTTTTCTTTCGCGAGTACATCTTTTGAACCGGCGCCATCGGCCGGAAGAAGGATGATGCGCGCGGATTCCGGAACCTCAATGCCCGCGAGCGCGCCAACCTGCCGGGGCGATTTGCCGACGACGTCTTTGTTCAGGTGGCCGCCGGGAAAGACGATGTCGCGCAGCTTCTGGATTTGCGCTTTGTCTTCCGTAAACCACACCTTGCCAGTCGCCTTGAAAGCCGCGAGGACGTCGGAATACTTCTCTTCCGGCGCGAGCACGAACTGCTCGTGCGAGCAGATAATGCCGTTGTCGAATGAGGCGCCGAGGACGATCTTTTCGACGGCGTCTTTCACGTCCACGTCGCGGTCGATGATGACCGGCACGTTCCCGGCGCCGACGCCGAACGAAGGACGTCCAGACGAGTACGCCGACTTCACCATCGCGCCGCCGCCCGTCGCGACGACGACATCGACGGCCTTCATCAGTTCCTGTGTCGTTTCGATCGAGCCCTTCTTGATCATCTGAATCAGGTTGTCGGGCCCGCCGTTGGCTTTCACGACTTTCATGAACTCATCCGTGAGTTTCTCGGTGCATTTCTCCGCCTTGGGATGGGGCGCGAAGATGACAGCGTTGCCTGTCTTGATCGCGAACATCGCGTTGCACATCGGCGTGACGATTGGATTGGTCACCGGAGTCACGGCGGCGACGACGCCCATCGGCTTGGCGACGAAGATAAGGTTCTTCTCGTCGTCTTCTCCGATGATGCCGCGCGACTTCTTGTCTTTGAGGCTGTTCCAGATAACGCGAGCCTTGCCCTTGTTCTTGAGGATCTTGTCTTCGAAGACGCCGATGCCGGTTTCGTCGACGGCCATGCGGGCAAGCGGCTCCGCGTTGTCGTATACATACCTGCCGATGCCTTTGACGATGGCGTCGACCTGTTCCTGAGAAAACGATTCAAACGTCGCCTGCGCGGTGCGCGCTTTGCCGATGAGCTGCTTCACCTGCGTGTCTGCGACGATGGCGGGTTCCTGCACGCATTCGTTCATGGTCTTGTCCTTCGAATCAAATCGGGTGTTCGACCTCAAATTATAGCTGAATCACCGAGGGTCGAGTTCATCAGCCAGCGGGCCGGCCTCGTAAATTGCCCGAAGTGCGTGAACGATCGCGCCGGCGTGGACGGCCACGGCTCGATTCTTCTCCTCTTCGTATACGAACCGGCCGACGAGGCTCTCGATGTTGCCATCGAAGATCAGCCCGACGAGTTCGCCGGCCCGGTTGACGACGGGAGAGCCCGAGTTGCCGCCGATGATGTCGTTCGTGGTCACGAAGTTGAGCGGCGTGGTCATGTCGACCTGGGCGCGCCGTTGGTTGAAACGTGGTGCGAGCTTGAAGGGCGGCTGATCGTCAAAGCTGGTGGATCGATCGTACAGCCCGAAGAAGGTCGTCTTGTACGCCGCCTTCGTGCCGTTCATCGGATAGCCGTTGACCTTGCCGTACGACAGGCGCAGCGTGAAGGTGGCGTCGGGATAGGCGGCCGCGCCGTACACCGCGAACCGCGCCTGGCCGATCTTCTGACGGGCGGCTGACGCCACACTCGTTACGTCACGCTCGAGGGTCTTCTGCTGCTCGCGGACAATTGGATCGAGCGCACGGCCGAGGACAATTAACGGATCGGTGGAACGCGTGACGGCCTCCTGGCCGCCCTCGATCAGTTGCTTGCGCACGGCCGGATCGCTGAGCTTCGTTCCGCCAATCAGGGCAGCCACGGCGTCCTTCGGCGCTCGTCCCGCAAGCGCGGCCTTCACGAACGGATGACTTGGACCGAGCTCTTCGAGCGATTCCTGCAGGGAATCTGACAGGAGCACTTCCTCAAGCGGGAGGTAGTACGGCGCCGGCGAGGAGAGTTGAAACTTCAGCGACGGGAGCTGGGCCTCGTGGAAGCCATCGAGGCGCGCCGTATCAGGCTTCGTGATTTCGGCTACATATTGAACGATGAGCAGGCCGAGCGGAGCGAGCGATGATCCTCGCAGCTGGCCGTATCGTTCGGTCTTGTACAAGCGGCGACGCGCCTCCTGCGCCCGCTGCATATCGTCCCAGGCTGCGGCGTACGCCGCCTTCCACTCAGGCTTCCTGGTGATCTGATCGCGCAGCCCGCGTTCGTCCGCGAACTTCTTCGCGAACACTTTCGGATCGAGCAGGCCGCTGTATTCGCCCGTATACGCCTTCTGCGCGTTCTCGAGACCAAAAATGCGGGAGGCTGCCTGGCGGGTCTGCTCAGCGCCCTGGTTCGAATACCGGCGCAGCGTCTCGATCCGCCGCTTTACGACCTTCAAATTTGCGGGATACACCACGTCGCGCTCGGTCTCGAGCTCCGAGACGGCGTCGTCGCGATCCGTCGATGCCGGATGGCCGGTGACAAAGACGGGTTCCTGATCGGCTGCGCCTTTCGCGTTCCACTTCAAGTACTGATCCGACTTGATCGGCTGGTCGTTTTCGTAGACGCGAAAGATCGCGAAGTCGAGATCGTGGCGGGGGTAGGTGAAGTTGTCCGGATCGCCGCCGAAGAAGGCCATCTGCTGCTCCGGCGCGAATACGAGCCGCACGTCGGTGTACTTCTTGTATCGATACAACCAGTACTGTGAGCCCTGATAGAGCGAAACGATATCCGAGCGCAGCCCGGTGCGGTCGACGCTCTCTTTCTCGATGCGCGCCACCTCGGCCTTGCGTGCTTCGAGCGCCGCCTGCGCCGATCCGGCCTTCGCCGCGGCGGCGACGCGGGCGGTCACGTCCTCGGTCGAGACGAGGACGTTGAGCTCGGCATCAGCGGACTTCACTTCCTCGGCGCGTGTGCGCGCGTAAAACCCGTCGGCGACGTAATTCTTCTGCGCGCTCGAAATCTTCTGGAGCTGTTCGAGCGCGACGTGATGGTTGGTCAGCACAAGACCATTCGGCGACACGAACGAGCCCGAGCCGTCAGGAAAACGCACGCTCGACAGGCGGAGGTGATCCAGCCATTCTTTCGTCACGTTGAAGCCGTACCGCTGCTGAATCGCCTGCGACGGCGGCCGATCGAAGGTCCACATCCCCTCGTCGGCGCGGAGAACGGCGGTGGCGAGAAGAGCGCAAACGACTCCTGCGATTCGAGGCTGTCTCATGGATCAATTTTATGACTATCGAGCCTGGCTCGCGACTGGTAAGGCGGGTTTCTGCCGTCCCCTTGCCACGACGAAGCGAGTCGGTGGCAAGGCACGTCTCCAGAGGGCGCGGCCCGACGTCACCCACATGCCGTCGCGCTCGTACACGGCTTCGATCGGCAAGCCCAGGGCGGTGAACTCATCGAAGAACTGACCGGGCATGACGCAATAAAAGGGCTCGGTCGTGCCGAAAAGCGCCACGGCCTGTTCGGGTGCGTCGAGGTGTTCCGCGTGGCGGTCGAGATAGAAGCGAAAGGCGTTGCTCCAGCGATTGAGTTTATATGTCGCGATGCGCGTGCCTGCCGGCGCGTGGGCCGCGGCCCATCGGGCGACGTCCGGCACAACTTTCTGCGCTTCGAGCGATGGCATCACCCAGAGGATGACGCCGGCGTAAGTCGCGACAAAAGCCGCCAGTGTCAACCACGGCACTTCAGGGATACGCCACTGGCTGAAGCTCGTGAGAAAGGTGATGTACGCACCAGCGAGCAGCGTGATCGCGGGCACGATCATCGCGGCGTTCGGCAGGTTCAGACGCGCGATCATGAAATAGCCGCCTCCGGTGCCGGCCAGCATGAGGATCGGACCGATGGTGTGAAAGCCGATCCGCGAGGCAACGCTGCGGTTGTCGGACACGCGTTTCCGGACATCGGCCCACGCGCGTGCCGTGATCAGGCTCAGCGCGGGCGCCGCGGGAAACACGTAGTGATCGAGCTTGAATCGCGAGGCGGTGAAGAAACCGACGATGGTCAGGATCCAGCACCAGAGCAGGACCTCGACCGAATCAAGCGGCTCTCGACGTCTCGCCGCTCGCGCGTCGTCGATCAGCCGGCCGGCGACCAGTCCCGTCCACGGCAGCAGTCCGGCGGCGAGCACGCGGATGTAGAACGCCGGATCGAAACGCGTGTTGAATCGGTTGGTCGCGAACAGGCTCACGTTTTCGTCGAGCACGTAGCCGGCGACAAAGGCATCGCGGAATCGAAGCCACATGTACACGAACCAGGGCGCTGCGATGGCCAGGACGATGAGCAGGCCGATGATGAAGTGCAGCGAAAGCAGGCGCCGCCGGAGATCGGCCGAGACGAGGAGTGCCAGTCCAAACGTCAGGCCGCAAAGCACGAACGAGAGCGGGCCCTTCGTGAGCACCGATAACGCAATCAGCACGTAGCCCGGCCATTGAAGATGAGGTCGATCTTTCAGGGCCGCGACGGCAATCATCGCCACGCCGCCGAAAAGGAACGCAGTGAACACGGTATCGAGAATCGCGTAACGGGCGAGCGCGAACACCGCGGGGTTCGCGGCCAACAGCAGGGCCGCTACGAATCCGACTTCAACAGAGAGCAGCGCGGCGCCCAGCCACGCTGTCGTGCCGATGATTGCGAGCGCGGCAAGCGCCGGCGCCAGGCGCGCGCCGGATTCGTTGGCGCCGACGGCCGCCATCGCGCCGGCCTGGAACCAATGAAAGAGGATCGGCTTATCGAAGAACGGCTGGTCGTTGTAGTGCGGCGCCAGCCAGTCGCCGGTGCGAAGCACCTCGCGCGATGTTTCCGCGTAGTGCGCCTCGTCGGGATCCCAGAAGGTCGGAGCGCCGAGCCGCCAGAACAGCACCACGAATAACAGGACGGCGACAGCGGCCGCGCGCAGAAGAAGCATCGGCGGTCGTTATCTTACATAAATTTTCCACAGCGCCGGCCGCCTGATCACATACCATGGAGTGCTCTGACCAAGGAGGTTGGCTCATGTCTGCAACGGCTGCGATTCTTCAGGAACTCGAACAGGAAGCCGCGACAACCCGGCGCGTGCTCGAGCGCGTGCCCTCCGACAAACTTGCGTGGAAGCCGCACGACAAATCGATGTCGCTCGGCACGCTGGCAATGCACGTGGCGATGTCGCCGGGCTACATCTCCGACTGGGCCGTCCAGGACACGACGAAGATGTCCGGCGGGAGTTCTCCCGATCCGACATCCACCGCCGAAATCCTGTCCGTGCACGATGCCGGCCTGGCCAAGGCAAAAACCAATCTGAACTCCATCGGCGACGCGGGCCTGGGCAAGATGTGGTCGATGCAGACACCGGACGGCAAGACGGTGATGACGATGCCGAAGAGCGCCCTGGTGCGGAGCATCGTCATGAACCACGTGTATCACCACCGCGGTCAGCTGTCCGTGTATCTGCGGCTGCTCAACGTGCCGGTGCCGTCGATCTACGGTCCGAGCGCGGACGAAGGCCCGGCTGGGATGGCTTAGACGGAGAAAAGTGGAAGGTGCAAAGTGGAAAGTTGGTAAGTAAGTGGAACATGGGCGCCCATTTCTCGACTTACTTTCCACTTCCCACTTTCAACTTTTCACTTTCTTCGTTACCGCTCCAAGTGAAACGGCACGCTGGTCACCACCGTGTTGGGGCGGAAGAGAAGCGCGCCTTTGATTAACAACGCGCTCTGATTGTGCAGCAGATGCTGCCACCACTTGGCCGGCACGAATTCCGGCAGGATGACCGTCACGTAATCGGCCGGCTGATCGGTTTCGACCTGGGTGATGTAGGCGAGGAGCGGTTCCATCACCGAGCGATACGGCGATGGCAGCACCACGAGCGTGACGCGCCCGCCCCAGGTTTCCCAGTCTTTCCTGATTTGTTCGGTGGCCTTCGGGTCGATATCCACGTAGACGGCCCGCACGTCGTCCGATAACGTCTCCGCGTAGCGGAGAGCTTCGACCACGGCGCGCTGCATTCCGCCGATCGGCATGACGACGGTGTTGTGCGCGCGAGGTTCGGGCTGATATCCGCGCAGCGTCAACTGCGAGGCCACGTGATCGTAGTGCCGGCTGGTGGCCTTGAAGAGCGCCACGATGATAGGAATCAGCAGCAGGACAATCCACGCGCCTTCGAGCGTCTTGGTCACGGTGACGATGACCAGCACGATGCCGGTCACCACTGCGCCGAACCCGTTGATGAGGGCGCTTGTCTTCCAGCCGGCTTCCTTCGTCTTCCTCCAGTGGATCACCATCCCCGCCTGCGACAGCGTGAACGACACGAACACCCCGATCATGTAAAGCGGCAGCAGTCGCTGCGTGTCGCCGTGGAACGCGATGATGAGAATCGCGGCGAACACCGACAGCACGAGGATGCCGTTCGAAAATGCGAGGCGATCGCCCTGGTTCATGAACTGCCGCGGCAGATAACGGTCGCGGGCTACGATGGACGCCAGACGGGGAAAGTCCGCGTACGCCGTGTTCGCCGCCAGCACAAGAATCAGGGTGGTCGCCGCCTGAATAAGGTAGTACGCCGTGCCGCCGCCGAAGATCGCGCGGCCGAGTTGCGACACCCCTGACTCGGCGACGCTCGGAATGACGCCGTACGCGTGCGCCAGCACGGTGATGCCGACGAACATGCCGATTGCCAGAACGGCCATGGCGACGAGGGTCGCGGACGCATTCTTCGATTCCGGTGGGCGAAAGGCCGGGACGCCGTTCGAGACAGCCTCAACGCCCGTCATCGCCGTGCAGCCGTTGGCGAATGCCGTCAGCAGGAGAAACACCGTGAGCGGCGCATGGCCGGCGTTCGAAGGCAGTGGTGCGTTGATGGGTGTCACGCCGCCGGTGAGGTACTTATAGAGGCCGGTGAGGATCAGCACCCCGATGGCGACGACGAAAAAGTACGTCGGCACGGCGAAGATTCGGCCCGACTCGCGGATGCCGCGCAGGTTCCCCACCATGAGGATCGCGAGGAACAGCAGGCACATCTCGACGCGAAAGACGTCGAGCCGGGGAAACGCGGACGTGATCGCCAGCACGCCCGCCGAGATGCTGACCGACACGGTGAGCGTGTAGTCGACGAGCAGCGACGCGGCGGCGATGAGACCCGAGGTCGCCCCGATGTTTTCTTTCGCGACGATATATGCGCCGCCGCCCGTCGGATACGCATGGATCGTCTGGCGATAGGAAAACGCGACGATCGCCAGGAGCGCCGCGATAACCAGGCTGATCGGAATCGCGTAGCTGAACGCGCCGATGCCCGCGACGATGAGCGTCGAGAGGATGAAGTCGGTGGCGTAGGCCACCGACGACAGCGCGTCGGACGACAGCACGGCCAGACCGGTGACCCGCGAAAGGCGCTCGTGATGCGCCATGCTCGAAGGAATCGGTTTGCCGACGAGGAGTCGTTTGAGGGAAAACGCGGAGTCGTCAGACATCCGCAGGGCCAGCCAGCTGCGATATTTTCTGCAAGGGCAGCTTCCGTATAACGCCGACGGGGTTAGCTGACGGGCTAGGATTCGGAATGTCCCCCGGCCTTCGACAATGTCGCTGGCCGGTGCGCCCCCATTGCTCGGGTCCCCCGCACCCTGCGCGTGACGCAGGGTTTAGGCATCGAAATGCTATCATGACGCGCTTCATCTGGACGCCATGCGCGTCGCACGGCGATATCTCATCAACGGTCGGGTTCAGGGCGTCGGCTTCCGATACTTTACGGAAGCCGCCGCGTCCCGGGAGGGCGTGGCCGGGTGGGTGCGCAACCTTCCCGATCGCCGGGTGGAGATCGTTGCCGAGGGCGACGCCGGCGCGATGGAGCGGTTCGAGCGCGCGGTGAGAATTGGCCCGCCGGGCGCGCGCGTCGAGCGTGTTGACGTGGACACCAGCTATCCGGCCGCCGGCGAGACGGAGTTCATCATCAAGTGACTGCCGATCAACTCAAGAAAAAGATTCGTCACGTTCCGGATTTTCCTAAACGCGGCATCCTCTTCTACGACATCACCACGCTCCTTCGCGATCCCGCGGGCTTCCACGCCGCCATCGACAGCCTGGCGACGCCGTTCCAGGGGAAGGGCATCGACCTCGTGGTCGGGGTCGAAAGCCGCGGCTTCATCGTGGGCGCAGCAGTCGCCGACCGCATCGGCGCGGGGTTTGCGCCGGTGCGAAAGGTGGGCAAGCTGCCCTCGAAGACGGTCCGGGCGACCTACGATCTCGAATACGGTACCGACGCCCTGGAGATTCACGACGACGCCGTGACCAAGGGGCAACGGGTGCTGATCGTCGACGATCTCCTGGCCACGGGAGGCACCGCGAAGGCCACGCTGGATCTGGTGACGGGCCTCGGCGGCAAGGTCCACGCGTTCGCCTTTCTGATCGAGCTAATCGGCCTCAGCGGGCGAGATCGCCTGCAGGGTCAGACAATCCATTCCGTCCTGACGTATTAGCGGGCCTCAAAGGCCCGCACTGCATGAGCACCTTCCTCGCCGCATTCATCGTAGCCGCCGCGATCGGCTGGGGCATCGACCAGATTCTCCGCCAGATGCGGGCCGCGCGCGACGAAGCGAAGCGGGCACGGACGCTGTCCATCATCACGCTCTTCGCTCCCGCACTTGGAGCGGTGCAGGACGATCCGAAAGCGCTGCTGGTCTGGCAGCCTCTCGCGGTGGCTCTTCGCCGGATCTTCCCTGAAGAATGCGCGTCGCTCGATGCCGCCGCGACCTCGCCTTTCCCCTTCAGCGCCGAGGTCATTGCCGCGGCCCACTCACGGTGGACGGCCGACTGGCTCGCGTGGGAACGCACGCACGACGCGACCTACAAGCTCAAGACCGCCACCGCGGAGCAGGAACTGGAGTCGCCCGCCGGCCGGGCGCGCCTCGACGCGGTGGAGCGCGAAAAGCTGGATGTGTATCAGCGTCGATACGAGGAGTACATCCGCGTGGCAAAGGCGCTCCAGAAATTGACGGGGTAAGAAGGGGACGCGGTAGACTATGGCTGCCGGAAGCCCGAGCGCCCGTAGCTCAGCGGATAGAGCACCCGCCTCCTAAGCGGGGGGCCGCAAGTTCAATTCTTGCCGGGCGCACCAACTTCGAAGTTGAAAGCGCAAAGTGGAAAGCTGAAAGTGCTTATCGATGAAACGAACTGAACGTCGTCATCTGAAACAGAACGATCTCGGCGCGTTGACGCGACAGGTCCAGGAAACGTTCGAGGAACACAAGAGCGAGGCGACCTGGATCGTCGGCGTACTGGTTGTCATCGGTGTGGCCGTCTTCGGCTACTGGGCGTGGCACGAGCGCGTCGAAAGCCGGGGACACGCGTTGCTTGCGGAAGCGCTCATCGTTCAGGAAGCCCGCGTTGGCCCGCCTGCCGCCGCCACGGGCGGCGCCGGCCTGACGTTTCCGACGGAGCGCGAACGCGCGCAGGCCGTCGTCGCGAAGTTCAAGGCAACCGCCGACGCGTATCCGTCCACAGATGCCGGCTTGTTCGCCAGATACCAGGAAGCGTCAACGCAGATGGTGCTTGGCAATCCTGCGGAGGCGGCCAAGGCGTATCAGCAGGTGATCGACCAGGGCGGCGACAAGCTCTACGGGCAGATGGCGCGGCTAGGCCTCGCCGAAGCGCACGCTCGGAACGGACAGTTCGAGCAGGCGATCACGGCTTACAAGGAACTGGTGCAGCGCAAGGACGGGCAGCTCCCGGTCGACGGCATCCTTATTCAATTGGGCCGGGTCTACAGAGACGCCGGCCGTGCCAACGACGCGCAGCAGACTTTCAATCGCCTCGTCGAGGAGTTTCCGGACTCGCCGTTCAACGCCGATGCGAAGCGCGAGCTCGACGCGCTGAAGAAAGCCAAAATCGCGTAGTCGAGTCCGGCCCCAGACACCAGCTCACGATCAACTGCTCTGCACCCTACGGCGCCGACGCCGTGGCAGTGGCGGAATTATTCGTCGTGTTCGGATCGGTCCCGCCTTGGGGCACCGTCACAGTGGCTGACATCGTCGCGGTCGCCGGCAGTGAGAGCGCCAATAGATGAAAGCGAAGCCGTATTCCTGACCCTGCGGGAAACTGCGGGATCTCAAGACCGCTGGCGAGTCCAGTGATCGTTGCGCCGGGCGGGCACATCGCGGCCGGGATACCGATATTGGCGGACGCGTCGCACCCGTCGAACATCAGCCCGGCCACACCCGGTGTGGGTATTCTGATGGTCGCAAAATTCGCGTCGTCGGGTCCGGCATTCGCTACCGTGATCGTAAAGTCGATCCGCGCGGATCTCGTGGTCGCCTGAACGCCGCTCACAGCCGAGGCGCGCACATCTGAATTCCCTGGCGGCGCCAGCCCGATGGTCGAGATGCTCGCGCTGACAGTGTTATTGGAAGCAACAGAGTCGGTGACGCCCGCCGGTGGCCTCGCAGTCGCCGACAACGTCTTGGTTCCAGAAGTTGTCGCGATCGCATCGATCGTGAAGATCATGGATCTGCCCGGCTGGAGTACCGGGATGATGGTTCCCTGCTCGATCTGCGCGACCGTCGGATTCGCCGGGCACGTCGCGCGACCTGTCGTTATAAGACGGCTGGCATCGGCGGCGACTGCACATGAAACCGCGAGGTTCTTCACTCCGGCGATGGGTGGGACGAGGACGACGGCGCCGTCGGCAGGAAGAACACCGGCCGTCTTGACCGTGACATCGTAGCTGAACGAGGTCACCGCACGGTTCGCGGGCACGGGGGTCAAGGCGACCTCGAGATCGGTCGCCAACGGAACGACCGGCGCTGTCAGGGTCGCGGTGTTATCCGACAAGTTGCTATCCGGAACAGCGGACGGCGGCACGATTGTGCCGGTGACCGTCAACGTGTTTGCGTTCGTGGCGACATCCGATTGAATGGTGAACTCCGCCGTCGTGCCGGCTGGGAATGGCGATAGCTTCCAGCCTTTTTCAAGCTCGGACACTGTCGGACACTTCGAGAGCGAACACTCGACCTTTCTGAACGTCATCCCGGACACGACGGGAAGTGAGACGATGGTGCCATCGGCTGCGCTCGCGCCGGCGTTGGCCACCTTGAACATTAGAGATACTTTGCCTCCATTCACGAGGCGCGGCTGCGTCGTGAATGTCGCTGGAGTCGTCGACTCGATGAGCAGCTGCGCCCCGATGTTTCCCGGCGGAGTCGCGACGCTCAGGACGCGTCCGGCGGCTGCACCAGCACCGCCCACAAACCGATCGACCGGCGCTCCGCCTTTCGTGAGATTCCAGGAGCAGGTCTCGGTGACGGTTGCACCTGGCGGCTGTCGCCAGCCGACGAGATCCGTGCGTGTCTGCGGCGCGCGCGATCCGCTCAGGCTCTGTTGAGTGACGCCACCGGGAATCTCGATGGGCTGAAACCGCCACTCGTCGACATCCGCGGTGAACGGGGCAGACGCGGCCGTTCCTCGAAGGCCTCCGATCGCTTTCACGGTGCGCTGGCCGACCGCGATTCGCAGAGCGTTGGTCTGGAGCGGCATGAAGAGCGTGACTTGTGCGCTCGCGTCAGAGCCCGTGTACGTCCAGGTATCGCCGACTCCTGCTGCCGCCGCGCGCACCGACAGTGGCGTCCGGCTACCGCTGCCTGTCACGGTCCATGTGGCGGGGTAGTCTCTGAAATCGTTGCGCGCGATCGGAGGACCACTCACGACCCAGGTGTGGGTCTGATCGTCCTGATATCCCACACCGCGGACGGCAATCGCACACTGTACCTGACCCGACCAGCCATCGGCGGATGTCGGCGCCACGACCACCTTATTGCTCCCGCCTATTCCGGTCGTCGATTGAGCCAGGCCGACACCGGGCATCGCGAGCAGGCACGCCGCGATAAACAGACACGCCTGAGGGAAGGTGAATCTCACGAGGTCATGTCCCACCTACGGAGCGGATGCGCTGGAGCTCGCCGAGTTGTTCGCAAGGTCTGGATCGGTCCCGCCGCTCGGCAGATTGGCGGTTGCAGACATGGTTGCTGTCGCCGGCAAGGCCGGAACTATCTTTTGAAAGCTGAACCTCATTTCGGTGCCGGCAGGGAGCTCTGGAATCTCGAGGCCGGACGCGAGCCCGCTGATCGTTGGACTCACTGGACACATCGGGTAGGGCGGAGCCGCGGGCTGGGAAGGAGCGCATCCCTCCAGCGTCTCTCCGGCGACCGCTGGGATTCTGACAACGACGAAATGCGCGTCGTCAGGGCCCAGGTTACGAACCGTGACGACGAACGAGAACGTCGCCGCGTTGGTGCGCGTGCGCACCTGCACGCTGCTCAGCATCGAGACCCTCACATCAGAATTGCCGGGCGGTGCGACTCCGGTCGTCGCGACCGTTGCCGTGGCGCTATTGTTCGTCGCAACTGGATCGGTGGTTCCTGTTCGAGCGGCGACCGTCGCGCTCAACGTCTGGGTTCCCGAGCTCGTCGCCATCGCCTGAATCCTGAACGTGAGGGAAGGACCCACCTCGAGTAGGGGGATCGTCACGCCTTGCTCGATCTGCGCGATCGTAAGATTCGCGGGGCACGTGACGCCGTTAGCGCCGGCGCACGACACACCAAGCTTCTTCAGTCCGGTCACCGGCGGCACGATGACGATGGCCCCATCGCCGGCAACCGGTCCGAGCGTCTTGACGCTCACCTCGTAGAAGAACGTCGTCCACGAACGCGTCGCGAGCGGTGGCGTCACCGCCACTTGAAGATTGCTCTCCATCGGCACAATCGTCGCGTTCATTGTCACGCTGTTGTCTGCGGGATTGGTCTCGATCACGTTTGCTGGTGGTGTTGCACTCGCCGTCAGCGTCAGCGCGCTTGTCCCCGCCGCAACAGCTGCTGTGATTGTGAAGCTGACCGAACGGCTTGCGGAAAACTCTGGAATCGTCCATCCCTGTTGGAGCTCCGATACAGTTGGACAACTTGACAGTGAGCAGGCGACGCTTTGGGCCGTGAGACCGGCCACCGCAGGAACCTTGACGATCGTGCCATCGGCCGCGCCGCTTTCGACGTTAGAGACTCTGAGCCACAGCGTTGCCATGCCTCCGGCAACCAGACGGTTCAATGGTGTTCCAATCGTCGATCGTTGCTCCGTTGCCGGCGACGTTGTCTCGACGACCAAGGATGGACGCAGGTTCACGGTTGGTGTCGTCACTACCTTGGGACCAAGCGCGCCCGCTCGCTCAGACAACATTTTGTCCGCTGCGATTCCGCCTCGGCCGATGTTTGTGTCGACTTGTTGAATCGCTCCGCCTCCCACTGAACCCACAATCGGCTGCGTGACCACGGTGCCTTGCGAGCTTGATTGAGACGCAGCTGTTCCTTTCGTGAGATCCCACGTGCACGTTTCGGTGACCGTTGCGCCGGGCGGCTGTCGCCAGCCGACAAGATCCGTGCGTGTCTGCGGCGCGCGCGATCCGCGGAGGCTCGTTTGCGTAGCGCCGCCGGGAGCATCGATGAACTGAAAACGCCATTCGTCGACGTCGGCGAGCATCGATCCGCCTGTTCCTCGAAGGCCTCCGATCGCTTTCACCGTGCGCTGCCCGGCCGCGAGTCTCAGGTTGTTCGAGAGGACCGGCACGAAGAGCCTGACTTCCGCGCTCGCGTCAGAGCCAGTGCGCGTCCACGTGTCACCGGCCCCGGCGGCGGTTGCCCGCGTTGACAGCGGCGTCCGGCTGCCGCCGCCCGTCACGGTCCATGTGGCGGGATAGTCTCGGAAATCGTTGCGCGCGATCGGAGGACCACTCACGACCCAGGTGTGGGTCTGATCGTCCTGATATCCCACACCGCGGACGGCAATTGCACACTGCACCTGACCCGACCAGCCATCGGCCGGCGTTGTCGATGTCTGCGCCAACGCAGGGAGCATCGATGCGATGACGATCGTGACGATCGACGGGATGCGGTTGGTCGCCATCGCGGCTTCTACTGGGTGGTCCCTTCCCGCGCCAGGGTCCAGGTGAGATCGGTCTTGACCGTGCCGGTGCCTCTGGATCCAGTGCCGGTCCTGGTCTCGGTCTTCGATCCGCTCAGACGATTGGGAGTATCCATCGTGCCGCTGATCCCCGGCAGACTCGGTCCGATGACCATCGGCTCGTCTTTTTCTCCGCACTCGGTGCGGATGCAACTCTGCCTGTGCGCTTTTCCTTCCTTGAACGCATAGTTCACTCGTATCCCATAGGTTCCAGTGGCCGGGTTCACGATCACGACGTCCACCGTGGCCGGAGATGAATCCTCGAACGATCCATCGACCGTGTGGCTCTGAGTGTTGATCAGCGTGATCGCTCCGCCGCGAAGGGCCCTTTGCCGCTGCCTCCCCGTGTCATGCACCTCGGTGAATCCGGTGGCGGTTCCCTTCCCGTCCTTCACGTCAACCGTGACCCGTGTCGCCGAGGAGGCGGACCAGGACTGGAGCTCGTCTCCACCCTGGTCGCCAGAGTTCGTGATGGTGAACGAAATCTGTCCGTTCCAGTCAGTGCCGAGACCCGCCACCCAGTTCGCTTCCGCAATGCCAGCACGCGACGTTGCACTGACGTTGAATGCTGTGAAGTCGACCTTTTGCGTCGGAGCGGTGAACGTGAACTTGAGCGGCGCTCCTACGTCGGATGAACCCGCCGCCGGGGTCACACTGCCGTCGTTTACGGCGACGCTTTTCAGACTCGACGAGACACGTGCGTTGAAGAAACGCGCCTTCGCGCTCTCGCCGCCTTTCGTCTTGATCTCTGCGTCCACAGTGGTCTTACCGCCCGGCACCAGCCGCACCGTATGCGACGGCGGATTCAAGATAGCGTTGACGCATCTCCCTCGGTCGCGCCATTTCAATTGCGCCACCGAATAGTAGACGCCGGCCCAGTAGGCGAGCGATTGACCGGCCCCGGCCGCCTCGGCGTAGCGGGCTTGAGCTGGATCACCACCAGAAAAAGCTCCAAGGCCCGGAACGGCCATTTCTCTGGGGACTATGATGGGGATCGTGATGTGTTGTGCGATATTGCTCCCCGCTGGCGTGACCAATGCGCCGCTCGAGTCACGGATGCTGCCTGTCACGACGTAGGTGTAGTCGATATCGGCCTTCACCGGGTTGATGATCCATGCGTCGTCGCCGACCTGCCCGGTGTATTTCCCATCCGCTTTCATTTCGATGTGAAGGCTGCTGGTCCCGGTGGCCTCCTTGTCGGTGTAGTCGAGGCTGACCGAAAACACGCCCTTGCCTTCGGTCGTGCCATCCCCTTGCGGACAGATCTTGATCTCATTCCCGAGCGTAAAACGTCCGCGGAAGGTCTTGCCGGTCGTCGCCGGCGTATTCCCGACCGCGAGCAGCGTCGATGTGTCCGTGCGGCCTTCGTACCCGGATGGGGCGGCCTGGCTGCTGTCAGGCTGAGGCTTCGTGATCAGGTAGCCCTCTCCCGGCCCGGGGAAGCGGAGGGGTCCGTCGGCACACCACGCCGGCAGCGGAACCATCACGACACTGAGTGCGACGAATGCACCTCTGACGACTCGGAGGGCTGACATGAAACTCTCCTTACTTCTGTTGCAGCGCCTTCTGCACGGCCTTCGAGGCGTTCTGCAACGCCTCGCCGAGCGACTCGTCGTAGGACGGTCCCTGGCCGGGCACACCAACGAAGCCACCGAGGTCGCTCATCGTCATCGCGTTCTGCATCAGGTACGAGGCCGCGCCGGCGGTCGCGTCGAGACCCTTCCCCGGTCCGCCGAGCCCGCCCGCCTGCATGCGGTACATCGCGGGATTCCCGAGCATCCCCATACCGCCTAGATTCGCGGCACCCATGCTGCCGAAGGGCGACATCATCATGCCGCCCGTCATCATGCTCATGTACATGCCGCCCGCGAACTTCGCGAGACCGAGGCCGGTTTGGAGGCTGAAGCCGCCGCCGTCCTTGCCTTTGGCCGTCGTCGAGAGCCGCTGCTTGCCGTCGGGCTGCAGCAACTTGATCGCGACGCTCGACTCGGTGTTTTCCTTCGGTGCGGCGGCGGCGCCCGCCGCTCCCGCGGCCGCCCCAGCCGCTCCACCTCGTCCACCGGCGACACCGCCCGCAGCCTTCATCAAGCCACCGAAGGCGCCCGGCTTCGAGGCTTTCAGCTCGCTCACCTCGGCGAGCAGCAGGTAGTCGTAGCCGAGTTCGCCCGCTCGCTTCTGCAGATCGGCAGGCGACGCCGTGGCCATCGGGACGGCTTCGAACTTTGGACCGGTGAGGTCAGCGATGAGACGCTGACGGAGGGCGCGCGTATCGACCGCCTGCGTGGTCTTGTTCGTGAGTTCGGGAACGCCGATGCGCGCGACACCCGGTGTCTTCGGCCCCGGAGCCAATGCCGCGGCCGTCGCGGACGCTGGCGCCGCGTTGTCGGCCGCGAGCTTCACTTCGTTGGCGTCGCTCAGGGCCTTCGCCAGGTCGCGAACGTTCAACGCGGCATTCATCCCCGGCGGGATGTCGAACAGCGCGGCGTCGAGCGTCGTCGCCTCGAACTCGGTCACGTCCATCTTCGCCACGGTAGGCTTGCCGTCGTCGCCCGTGATCGTCGTCGTGTAGGCAATCGGGAATCCAAGTACTTTTGGATCGCCGCTGCTCGTCGCCTGGATCTGATCCGCACAACCACCAGGAGCCGCCGGCATCTGATTGGAGGATGTTGTCTGGCTGCTCATCGCCTTCGGGGCGTCGATGTACCAGCCATCGGTCTCGATATGCTGCTTCGAGGTATCGCAGGCGCCCGGCGTCGGCTGTTTGTCAATCGCCACCTTGACGTGGCGAGCCTGCGCACCGAAAGCTGCTTTGCGCTCGCCAGTGTCGACGATCGTCGTGGTGACGGCGACGATTCCGGCGGGTTTCGGCGGAGCGGCTGCCGCGGCACCGGGAATCACCGGCATTTCCGCGACGCCCTCAGGCACGACCATGTAGGTGTTCGCCGCTTTGCTGATCTGAATCGTCCGCTTCTGATCGTGCTGCCGCAGCAGCACCATGTCCTGGAATTCGAAGCGCTCGCGCTCTCCTTTGATGTAAGTGGCGCCTTCCGTCTTCATCTCGCCCGTCGTGTAGACGGACTTAAAGCGCACGTCCGGCGGCGGAGGCGGCGCGGGGGCCTTTGCCGCGGCGACCGGAGGGGCAGGCACTGGCTTGGCCGGAGCGGACGATGGCGCAGGCGTCTTTGGTTGAGGCGTTCGAGGGTTCGCCGGCGCGGTTTTCGGCCGAGCTGGCTGCGTTGGCGTCTGGGCGTTCAGAGAGCTCGTGCTCAGAACAACGAGGGCCGTCAGCAGGGGGATCAGTCTGTAGGGGACGCGATGGAATCGAGGCATGTCAGTCACCCGCACTGAATACGGGTGACAGCCGATTCCTGGAATAAAGAAAAAGGCGCGAAATGGACGTCCGCGACGAGCGGGGACCTTTATCGGCCCCGCTCCTCGTAGGCCTTCTCGTGCTCGTCCGTCATTGCACGACCTCATTGATTGCTGGTGCGGAAGTCGCCGTTGCGAAGTTCGTGCTGCCGCTGAACGTAGCGGTAACCGCGAAGGTGCCGCGCGTGGTGAAGCGGAATGACAGGAGCGCGGTTCCATTGGTCAGCTGTTGCGATGCCACGCCATTGCCATTGACCTTCAGCGTGACCGAACCAGTTGGCACTCCTGCCGCAGATGAAACCGTGGCTGTAAACGTAACGGTCGAATTGCGTGTCGTTGGATTCTGCGACGACGTCAGCGTCACCGTTGTCGACGCCGGAGTAACCGTTTGAATGTAGGCAGGCGACGAAAGGCTGAACGCAAACATCGCGTCCCCTGGATACGATGCCGCGACCGGATGCGTCCCACGCTGGAGTGCGGTCGCTGCGACCTGTGCGACCCCACCCAGCAGAGGGGCTGTGACCGTTCCTGAAGCCAGACCGTAAAACGTGACCATCTCCGGTGGGGCATTCGGGGGTACCCCGCCGGCGGAGATGACCCTCGCGGTGAAAGTGACCCGCTGTCCGAACGTGGATGGGTTGACGTCCGAAGTAACGATGATCGTGGTCGGGTACTTGTTAACGGTCTGGGAAATGGTCCTAAAGTTCGGGGCGAACGACGCGTCACCGCTGTATAACGCGGTAATCGAGTGTCCCGAGGCCGTCAACGTCGAGGTCGTATACGACGCGGTCCCGTTCACGAGCATCAGCGTCACTGGTGTCGCTGCGAAACCGTACACCGTGACGTGCTCGTCGGGCGGAGGCCCGATCGGTGAGTCGACGGAAATCGTGAACGTCACGCTCTGGCCGACAAATGAAGGGTTCAAGGACGAAACGATTGCTACCGTCGTCGGTGCTTTGATGACCGGCAGCGAACGGTTGGCGGACGAGCTCGTGACGAAATTCGGATCGCCGTCGTAAGTGGCGTGGATGTTCAGCGTCTGAACGGCTGTGAAGCGCAGTGTCAGCACCGCGCGCCCGCCCACGATCTGTACTGGCGCCGCGAGCAGCGTATTCGCCTGCGTCCTGAACGATACGGTTCCCGTCGGCACGCCACCAACCTGGGGCGCGACGGTTGCGGTCAGCGTCACGTCGTGGTTGACGTACGCGGGACTCGACACCGTGAGGGTCGTCGTGGTCGTCGCCTTCGAAACCACGGCAACACTAGCCGACGACACCGAGTCGAGGGCATTCGGGTCGTTGGTGTACGCGGCCTTCAGGCTGTGCGTTCCAGCGTCGAGATCCGATCGCGTCAGAGTGGCGCGGCCATTCATGACCGGAACGACATCCAAACTGACGGCGCCGTCCTGGAACACGACCGATCCGCCCAGCGGCCCGTTGGTTGCGGCCGTCACATCGGCTGTCAGTGTGAGTTGCTCCCCGTAGACAAGTGTTGTCCTGCTGGCCGTGAGACTCGTCGCGGTCTGCTGCTTGTCGATGTCGATGTGCAGACGCGCGATGCTCTGCGCGTGCGATTGGTCGCCCAGATAGGTCGCGTCGAAATCGTGGCCGCCTGGAGCCAGCGCCGTCGTGCTGTACGACGTGTGACCGTTGATGTCGAGAGTCGGGCTGGTCTGGAATCCCGTTGTGTTATCACGGATTCTCACCGAGCCGCCCGGCGTGGCGCCGTAAGAAGATGAGACGGAGATCGCCAGCACCACCGGTTGGCCGAACGAAAAGCGATTCGAGGACGACGTGATCGTCGTCTGCGTTGGAGCAGGACTCGCGAGCCCGAGCAGAGGAACGGTTTGAGGTCCCGGCTGCGCGTCGTCGGAGATCTGCAGCGTCGCGTTAAACGAACCGACGGTCGTCGGAGCAAACGAGATGTCGATCGCGCAGACGCCGTCGGGTGGGATCTCTGGTCCGCAATTCGCGGCCGCCGAGAAGACGCCGGCCGCGTTCAAGACCGTCACGCCGGCAAGATGCAGCGCGCCATTCCCGGTGTTGAACAGGCGCACGGTTTGTGATGCTGTCGAGCCGAGCGTCGTCGCGAGCCGGTCGAACGGTGCGATTGGAGCCGCCACAAAGGCGACTGGGCGCGTACCCCGTCCGACGAACGGAACGTCCTGTCGGCGCCCCGTGTAGTCGCCAATCTGCACGACGCCTGTCTGAGTATTTGCGGCAACCGATGAGAAGGCG
>Ga0137395_10000155_pt1 | contig 24013 bp, 17 predicted proteins | sample czobulk216metaG_FD_108283 | JGI IMG/M metagenome (GOLD analysis project Ga0137395, IMG submission 108283) | Vadose zone soil microbial communities from Angelo Coast Range Reserve, California, USA - czobulk2.16 metaG | ecosystem: Environmental > Terrestrial > Soil > Vadose zone | place: USA...
CGATAAAAGACGGAATGCAGAAAGAAGAGTTTTGCCAAGGAATCCTAATCTCCTCCAGGAGAATTGTCCTGACTGTGAAATGGCGAGTTTCGTTTTCGGTTGAAAGCACGCCTTACGCGCTTCCCGTGCAAACTCACTCTTCGTACCTCTGGAAAACGCTGCCGTCCTCGTAGAAAGAGGGCGCTAGCGAAGATGCAAGAACCAATCCCGCGTACGGTCAAGCCATGCGGAAGAAGAGGATGCCGCTGTCGAGGCCGTTGTATGCTCGATGGGTTCGTCGGTAACGGTGTAGGGTTCTCCGGTGCGCGGATGGATGTACAGGCTGCGGCTTTCATCGCGGTTCAGTGGGCGGGCGCCGCGGCGGCCGAAGACGGCAATTTGATTGCCGGATTCGTCGACGGCGCGGTCGCGGTCGATTCCTTTTGAAATGGCGAGAGCAGGGCCTCGGGTGTGCGCCGTGGCGATGAGTTTCGGAGTTGGGCGGGGGCTGAAGCCCGAGAAATGGCCGGGGTCGTCCCAAGGGGAAATAATTTGCAGGACACGGAGACCGTTCTTGCCGTCGGCGGCGAAGGCAAACGCGCTGCCGGCGACCATGCCAATTTTGACATCATTGAGATCGTTGATCTGGCCACCAGCGGTGAAGAGTTGATCAAGCATGGGCGCACCGGGTTTCTCAACATCAATGATGGCGAGCCCCTGCCTTCCTGCGGAGACATAAGCGTACGTGCGGGCGACATAGACGTTACGTGCGTCATCCAGGGGAACGAGAGCGTTTGCCACGATTTTGGGTTGCGCGAGATTGGTGACGTCGAGAACCTTTAGACCATCGCGATCCACGACGATGGCGTAGCGGAATTGAATGGCGATGCCATGAGGATCATTCAGCACAGGGGCGCCGATGACAGCAGTGATGCGAGGAGACAACGGATTATCGAGATCGACGACAACGAGGGACTTGTCGGTAAGAATGTATGCGTAACTGCCCGCGATGGAAATGCGGCGGGCGCCGGTTAGGACGCCATCGGGATTGAAAGCCAGGGCACGCTTGAGGAAATTGTTGGCTGGATTGCCGTCGAGGAGCGTGCCAACACCTGGACTTTTTGATTTCAGATTGGGATCGCCAACGATGACCAGGCCTTCTTGCCTATCAGCGATGTAAAGGAAACCGTAAAGAAGGTGAATCGGCTGCTCTTCATTTTCAGGTAGCTGTTGACGCGAGGGATCAACGGCGAGCGTGGTGGGCGAAGCTACAGCGAGCGCGTCTTTGGTTGGGACATAAAAACGCTGGCCGATGGGGGAAACAGGCGCTGTTACTACGCGCTCCGAGAAACCTTTGTTATCAATATTCGCGATGTCATAGACGCGAAGGCCACCAGGGCCGAGAGCGGCATAGGCGTACTCCCCGCGCGCTTCGATATCGAGGACATTGCCCGAGTGGTCAGCGGTGGCGGAAAGCTCGCGGTGGCGGGCGAGAAAGTTTTTGTAGTTGGCTGGATAGGCGATTCGGTGGAGGTCGCTTCCGTAGACGGCTTCGGGCTCGTCATGCTCGGCGACTGCAATGACCTCGAAGCCTTTCTTGCCTGTCGCAACGTAGACATAGCGGCCCATGAAGTTCATGAAGTTGGTACCTTGAAGCAGGAGTTGAGCCATCCATGCATTGTTGTCATCGGCTGCGGACACGTGGCAGTCGGAACATTGCTTCGTTTCTTTAGCGCGGACCGTGTGTGGGACGAACGTACTGTACCCCTGGCCAGAGAACCCGGGGGCAGAGATGGTTTGCTGAGTGTAGTAGAGCCACTCCCGATTGGCGTTCTGCGAGCTGACGAGAACTGCGCAAGATGAGCGCGCAGGCGCGATCCGATGCCCAGTGACGGTGCCATCGACCCCGAGCATATATATGTCGTCGCGTAGGACTTGAAAATTGTAGCTGGTGTAGTTACGCGTCAGAAGGCCTTCGTTGTGGAGCATGGGTTTCCGTGCGTTGGCCGTCATTTGAAGATGACACCCAAAACAGGTCGGCGTCCATGAGGTATGGCAGGAGTAGCATGTCATGCTGCTGTTGGAGTGGGCGAGGGAGGAATCATCACCCGGCAACTGCGCGGAGACAAGCCCATCTTTGTTCACGAGTTTCGCGCGCATGGATTTCGCGCTGAAGTGGACGTTACCAGGAGTGATGGTGTCGATAGTCTGAACGATTTCCCATTCGATATTCGGATCAGACATGGAACGCTGATAAAGTTTGTCAGCGCGCCACTCGAAACGCCGCTGTCCCCAAGGCGTGCGGAGAACGTCGAGAGAGTGGCCCCGTGCTCCGCCCGGTTGCGCCGGATCGGGCGCCGCGGGGCCAGAAGTGACAAGCGCGGCCTTCTTGCGGATGGTGCCATGGCAATCCACGCAGTCAATCTCGACGGCGGCGCGTGGCTCGCCAAAGATCTTTCCGTTGCCGTGGTTGTCAGCGGCGAAGTGACAATCGTTGCATTGCATGCCTTTTTCGAGATGGATATCGGTGAGGTGGACGGCTTTAGCGAACCGCTGTGGATCGTCAAAGGCGATTTGCTTGCCGTCCTTATCCAGCCAATTGCCTTTGCGATCGTGATTGAAAACCGAGCGGAATACCCAGCCGTGGCCGTGGAAGTCCGCGAATCGCGTGGTGTTGAGTTGCGCGTTAAACTCAGTGCCGCCGACATTGTCGAGGAATTTTTCGTCGCTCCATAGGCCACGGGCGGCGGCCCCTTCGGGATTCCGGACGAAGGCTTGGTAGCGCTGCTCTTCCGTGGGATTGCGCTGTTCCTTCGGATACATCTTGTCACCATCTATCTCGTTGTCCCACCAAGTGAGGCCAAAATAAGTTGTTACCATATTCGTGCCGGGATGGATGTGGCAGATCATGCATTGGCTCGAGGGAATGGAGCGCGTGAAACTGTGCTTGATTGGATGGCCAGGCTCATTTTTCGGCATAGTGGGATCGGCGGAAGCGCTAAAGCCAGAATGGCCGTACTGCGCGTAAGAGGCAGAGTGAGAGGCATCGCGATCATTCGCATAGATTACGTGGCAGGCGGAGCAACCGCTGGCGCGATAGTCACCGGGATGATCGTTGGTGCCAGGAAGAGACATGATCGGATCCAGTAGGCGCGTTTTTTGCAAACCGAGGAAAACGGGATCGGTGCGCAACTCGGTGCCGAATCCACGGTCGCTGAGTTGGTCGTCGGGCCTGCCAGGGTCTTCTTCCCGATTGGGATTACCTATTTCGCCCTTTATGCGGCCGCCGCGTTCGAAAACGCGCAGAACGTTGCCAGGCTGGGAGGTCTCCCAGCGGTAAAGAGGATCAAGTTCAGTTAGGATGCCTTTGCTCCGGGTTTCCGCCGGCGTGGGCACAGGGGAGGTTTTAATGGATTGAGGTTGGCCGTCCCGGTTGTAGCTTTCGCCGAATCGAGCATCTTTCCTGGGGTAACTACCGTTATTGTAAAGTGCGGCGCCCCAGAGCAATCCTGCGTGGCTCATCATGCTGGTGGAAGCGGCGCGGGTTTCGCTGGGGTGGCAGCCGACTTGCCCGCAGGTTTCGGGCGCGACGCGCAGATCGCCGGGATTTACGAATTTGACATATTCGGGAGATTCGTTCAGCCATCTTGTGAACATACGTTCTGGGAGGGCAGAGCGATCTCTTAAGCTGGGATCACGCGGCTCGACATGGGCTTTATGTTTGGCATCGTTGTATTGGGGAGAATTCGGTGCTGTCCCAGGGCTGAGGCTGATGGAAGAATTGCCGCCATGGCAATCGGTGCAACCCAGTTGAACCGTTTTTGTGGGGTGCATTGTGGGCTCGTCCGTCGACGTATGGCAATTGATGCATCCGGAGGATTTGAGGTCTGCCCCCTCCTGTGACTGGCCGCGCAAGTCAGATGAGGATTGGTCTGGCGACTGATTTGAGAGAAGGACCGGCCGCGGCTTCGCCGGAGACGCTTCCCACGCCGAGACGACACTTGAGCGCGTCGCAAGAAATAGTAGGGAAATAGAAGCACAGAGGCCGCATTGAATGAGATTCGAGGTTCGGACTCGCCGGGATTGTGGGACTGGGAGTTTCGCAGGTTGTTTGGCGATGGACATCGAATGACCCCTCAGAAAGTAAACTTCCCGGACCCGAAAAGTGAGTACAAAGTGCGGCCTGAATAAATGTCTCTAAATCCTTGTCCCGGCGTGAGAGCGGAAACGCCCCCCGTAAGAATGATGTTTTCGGTGAGGGGCGGCCGGTATTCTGCCCCTAGGCCGTAGTCTAAGCCAATCGTGTGGCGGATGCGCGATTGAAATAGGACGAATTCGAGCGGTTCAGTGCGTTCGAACCGGAGGAAGTTCACGTTGGCGAAACCCTTGAGTTTGGGCGTGATCTCGATGTCAGCGCCGGCGTTGGCGAGAAAAATTCCGGGATTGACAAAATTAGCCTGGCCTTCCTCTTTACTAGCGCGAAGAGAAGGAATGAGGCTTCCGGGAGTGGTGAGAAGGACGCCGGATCCAGTCAGGCGAATCCCCTCGCGATTCCAGAAGCTGAAAATGCCTCCGGCGAAAGCCGGAAGATCAACGATTGAATCGAAGCCGCGAGCACGGGAATTACGGGAATCGCGGGGATTGGCGTCGCCAGAAGTATAAAAAGCAGAGAGGCGATAGCGAATCCAGTCGCGATCGTAGGAGAGCTCGAGGGCAGCCATCTGCGCGTTGACTGTGACCCGTTTTCCAGCGATGGGATTGAAGGTGTCTTTACCGGCGGCCTCATAGAAAGCGTGCGTCAGGTTGATACGGCCGATGTGGCCGCTGCCCAGCCAGCCGAAATAGCCGACGCTAATGCCATGCAGGATTGGACCGAATCCGGGATTTTGATTGATCACGTTACCAACAGGGGCGGGGCGAACCAGAAAACCGTTGTCGTCATAATGCATCGTGGGGTCATCTTTGTTCCACGCGCCGACGAATTCGGCGGTGTAACCACGAAAAATGAAATCCTGCAGGTAGACGTTGCCAAGAACGACTTGCTGGTGGCGGCGGTCAAAAGTGTTTAGGCCGCTGTTCGTGTTCTTCTCGAGGAAGTGGAAATACGCAACGTTGTATTCCACGCGATCGGATTTGAGATCGCCGAAGATACGGAGGGCGGGCTCTTCATCCGCAAACAGGAATCCGCGAAAGTCGGCGTTAAATTGTTGGATACCGGCGCGCAGGGAGATGAAATCGTAATTGGGGCTGAGATCGGCGAGTTTCACCTCAACGAAGGCTTCCTGGAGCCCCAGATGATCGTCGAAACGATTGGTCCCGTGGCGCACGTCGGGAGAGACGATACCGAGTTCGCGAACTTTGAGGTTGTTGAGGCTGAGTTCGGGAGTTATACGGATGCGCCATTCGACGGGCTTGAAGGAAGCGTCACCATGGAAAAGGTCAAAGCTAAAGCGGAGTGTTTCATCAAAGAATACCTGTTCACCCTTTCCAAAGAAGACGGAACTGCCAGGTTGCGCGGCACTTACTCCGCTGGGTGAAGGAACGCGGCGACCATCGATTAAAGATTCGGAAGACGCTGTCAAGGTAAAGAAGGTTTGCTGGCCAAGGACCTCGGGCCAGATGGGCACATCCCCCTTAAAGCGGTTGCGATTGAAGGGGTCGTACCAATGGGATTTGGTGAATATGTATTCGCCCTTTTGCGGATAGCGGCGGTAGCCGGGCTGATCAAGCTCCCAGCGATCAGGGATAGCGTTGTACACATTGGCGGCAGGGGGAAGCGATTCGGGGGAAACGTTTTCGACATAGTTGGGATCGGAATCGAGACGACGGCGACCTTCACGATAAGCGCCGAAAGTTGGTTGCGTTCCGGCGGGAGCGATAGGACCAAGTTCTGGGAGACGTGGGATGCGCGAGCGCGCTTCGGCGGCGGCAGATGTGACTAGGGTGATTTCTAACGTCACGAGTTCGTCGCCTTGGAGTGTAAGCTCCGAAAGGACGAACACCGCATAATCATTGGCCTCGACGCGGAGCTCGTAACGGCCAGGGGGCAAGGGGAACAGCCGAAAGACGCCTTCGGCGGAAGCCGTGGCGCGATAGAGTTCTCCAGTTTGCAAATTCCTAATGGTAAGTAAGGCTGCGGGAACTGGGAGCGTGATGTTGGAGAAGCCGGCATCGCGCACGATACCGTCAACCGCCGCGGTTGTCAGCGCCTGTTGGCGGGGGATGCGAAAAGCCGTGCCGGACTCCCGGGATTGCTTGGCGGACCCTGGCGGAACGCCTCGTGATTGTTGTCGAGGGATCGCCGACGCTTGCGGAGATACGCCAGCGCAGAGCCCGGCGAAGCAAAAGGCCACGCCGAACGCACTTCGAGTCTGCAGCGAGAACAAAGAGATCATGGGCTACGCCTAAATGAACCGACAAAAGATCCCGAAGTAGGTCACTAGATAACAATATCAGGGCCCCATTGGCAACAGGTTTCTTGACCGTTTAACCGACCGCGGAAACGTTCGATGATAAAGCGGCGGGCCAAAACATTCACGAATTCGTGTCGGCGGGTTTGGCAATAAATATTGAGTAGCGGTAGGGGAGTGTGATAGGAAAGTATGTTGGCAGTCCATGCCTACCACCACTTCACTGCAAGAACTAGACGAATCAAGCGGTACACCCGAGCAACACCCGAAGCTGCTGGGGTTGGGAGCGGTGCTCCCACTAAGGATTGCCGGGGTGCTGGCATTGCTGATAGCCGGGTGCGGCGCGGGTGGAACCCCGATCATCACGCCCACGCCGATACCATCGAGTCCCACGGTGACGTTGAGCGCGGCGGACGTAGATGCGATCGTGCAAGCCGCGTTGACTTCAGTGTCACCGACAACGATGGTGGTGGCGGTGGTGGACCGCGCGGGAAATCCACTTGCCCTGTGGCGTAAACCGGATGCGCCTGCTATGGCGGCAGGGAATTTTAGCATGCCAATCGACACGAACGATTTGGCACTCGGGCTTGCGCGAACAGGCGCATTTTTCAGTAATAACCAAGCGCCATTGACGAGTCGGACGGTGCGATTCATCAGCGGAATTCATCTTCCTCCCGGAGTTATGAATCAACCGAATGCCGACCTGTATGGCATTGAAAATACCAATCGCGGATGCAAGCTGTCAGCGGAACTCGAAGTAAGCGGACTACTTCCGTCAACAGCGTTCAAGACCGGAATCGGACCAGGAATTATTACTGGTAAGGCGGACACGAACGATAGCGACCCTAATGCCGTAAATCCCGGTGGCCTCCCGATTTTCAAAGGGACTGTGCTGGTGGGGGGTATAGGCGTGGCTGGTGTTATCCCAGACGTGGCGGAGTTTGCAGCGTTTACCGGAGCGCAGGCGAAGGGTTACGGCCCGGTTCCAAATCCGCTCCCGTCGCCGGGAGCGGTGTTTCTTGGCGGCGTGGTTCTGCCGGCGATTGATCAAACAACTAGGCCGGCGAGTGTGGGGCCGGGAACCTCGGTGGGTAGTTATTTGATGGGTCCGATAGATGGCAAACCGGCTCCGGAAGGCGATCTGGTCGGGCCGCACCCCAGCGTTAGTCCCGACCCGGCAAACGGCGGCCTGACCTCGGCGGAAGTGAAACAAATCCTGGACAATGCAGAAGCAACCGCGAATACGACACGCGCCGCGATTCGTCTACCACTCGGTTCGCGGACAAGAATGGTGATTGCCGTCTCAGACCTGGACGGAACCCTCATCGGTTTGCGGCGCATGCCTGACGCTACCGTGTTCAGCGTTGATGTGGCGGCAACAAAGGCGCGCAACATGGCGTACTTCAACGGGACCCAGCGGACAATGGCGGATCTCGATCAGGTGCCTCTGGGAACGGCGGTGACAAACCGGACGATCAGCTTTGGTGCTATGCCGCTGTTTCCTCCGGGGATTGATGGGTCGCAGCAAGGACCGTTTTTTGATTTGTATTTGAACGATACAAAGAATCCGTGCTCCCAGGGATTGGGGGGTGGATTATCCAGTGGGAACAACAGCGGAATCGTGTTTTTTCCGGGCAGTACAGGACTATTTCGGAATGGCGTGCTGGTGGCAGGCCTTGGTGTAAGCGGCGACGGCGTGGACCAGGACGATTACGTGACTTCGGGCGGCGCCACGGGATTCCAGGCACCAACGAATATTCGCGCGGACCAAATTTTTATTCGTAATGTGCGGCTGCCCTATTTTAAATTTCCAAGGGATCCGACGAATTAAAAAACTGTGGGCTTTCAGCGCAATTCCTCCCGAAGACCTCAATCCCGGGTTTGAACCCGCGTGACGTAACAGTTGAAACGCTTCGTGGCAAAATGGGAACCATCCAATGTTTCGGTTAGCGTCATGTCTTTCAGCAAAGTCGATCCACGGGAGGTGGCGTTCGCGTGAATAATAGCCCAGGTCAAACTCTACCAGTGGAACGCGCCGCATGACTGGCTGAAAGATGAGGCGGAAGTCAAATCTCAACGAAGCATTTCGCCAATCCGGTGGAGAGAGGAAGCGAACTGATCAGCATTGTAAGCCGAAGGATACTCGAGCTGTTGGAAAAGTCCGTTGATCGCAGCGCGAACATCGGCGGCGTTCCCAGGCTTCACGTCCCGGCTGTATGCAATGTAGAACGAATCAAGAGCCATGGCGGCTTGTTCCGCGGCGCGCTCGTCGGCATTGGAAATGTTCTCAGCGTCGTCGGTGATGCGATGCAGCATTTGGAGCGCGATGGCCTGGTCGTAGGGCATAGTTGCCAACCGCTCGGCGATTCGCTGCGCCAGCGGGGAGGCTGCCAAGGCAGCCGACGCCACTGCGATTCGATCAGGATTCAGTTTGCACATTTCAGCGGATACAACAGTGAGCTGCCGGCCAAGGTCCTGCGCCAAACTCGAATCAATCTGCATTGCCAGCAGTCGGAACACCGCGTACCGCGAACTATTCCACGCCGGATCACCGGGGCGGCGGCCCACGTAACCATGCTCCTGCCGCCAGCTATCCTTCGCCGGACCTAAGGCGTGGTGGCAGGCAAAGCATGAAAGCTCGGAATATTCGGGCCAGACATCTTTCCTATCGAAGCGCTCGCCCTTCGCGCGCCATGTCAGCCGCTCCATTTCCGCCCGCAACTGCACGGCTTGCCCCGTGCTCCAATCGCGGACACCAACCCAAGCCGCATCCTCGGCCGGCTTCCCCGGCTCCGTCTCGCGCGGTACCTTCCAATGCCGCGGCATCACGGCGGAAAATGAATCCAGCTCAAAAAAAAGATCTGGGTGCCCAGCAGCGATCATCTCGTGATCGACAAACTTGTCCTTGGTCCCGAGATGACACTCCATGCACCTTTCCGTGCGATGGATGACGTCGCGCGTGTCATACATTCCCAGCGCGATCGATTTCTCATGCGGCCACGAACGAGTCGTGTGCGGTCCTAACCACGCAGAAGCGGGTCCATGGCAGTTCTCACAAGAGACACCCTCGGAAATTTCGAACTCCCGCCCTCTCAGCTCCGCTTTCGAATATAGGGCATGGCAGGCCAGGCACTTTGGCGCTTCTTCCGCCTGGGTACCAACCTGAAGAATCCTCGCCATTCGCTCTCCAACGTCTCCGGTCAGAGCCTGATACGCTCGCCCATGCTTGTCTTTGATAATCCAGGTGGAGTATTCATTCTGTAGAATACGGCTCCCGTCAATTGGTTTCACGCTGCCGTGACAACTCGTCGCCGCGCACGATCCTGGACCGATATATTTGACAGGCTCGTTGTCTGCGGCGACTAAGAACGTAGGTATCGTCAGAAACAAACAGGCAACACTTCCAAGCCGACGAGGGCTGAGGCTGCAGCGCATTGGGTGTCCCTTATGAAACTGTTCGCTTATATCGCTTGTGGCCAATTAAAGTCAATGGCACGAGGGCGCGATTCGCGCGAAGCACCAAGAAAGGTGTAGACACCCCACGATAATGTCTCTATTTACACTTCGCCCTTCCCCTAGTACCATGCGGGGACCAAGCAGGCCATCTTGCGCCGTGCGTCCCGTCAATGTGTTGCCGGCGTTTTTCGCGTGAGACGGACACAATGCTCTTCGACGACCTTCGAGCTATCCAACTTCGCCACGGCTTCTTGCCCAAAGCGGAACTCGAAGAGCTTTCGGACCGCACACAAACTCCGCTTTACCAAATACACGCTGTGGCCAGCTTTTATCCGCATTTTCATCTCACGGTTCCGCCCAAAGCGGAAATCAGAGTCTGCGCGGACATGAGCTGCCATCTGAATGGAGCCGTTGAGTTGCGTGCAGACCTCGAACGCCGCTTTGCCAATTCCTGGCCCGAAGATGTTCAGATCCGCGACGTGTCCTGCCTTGGCCGCTGCGACCTTTCCCCCGCAGTCTCTGTCAACGATCACATTTTTACTAGTGTCACGGCGGCTCAAGCCGAGCAGATCGCCCGAAGCGCAATCCATGGCGAGACCATCCACGAACCGCATCCGGAGCATTCGCGCGTGCAATGCAAGTCCGATCCCTATAGTACGGGGAAACAGTACGGCTTGGTGCGCACTCTCAGCCAGTCCAAAGCCTGGGATGACGTCTTCGGACTCCTTAAAGGTGCTGACCTTCGTGGCATGGGGGGCGCTGGCTTCTCCACAAGCTTGAAGTGGGATCTCGTACGCAAGCAGGCCGACCCCGTGAAGTACATCGTTTGCAACGCTGACGAAAGCGAACCCGGAACCATCAAAGACCGCTTCATCATGACCCATCTCCCGCATTTGTTGATCGAAGGCATGATCGTCGCGGCATTCGTCACGGGCGCAAAACGGGGTTTCATTTATATTCGCCACGAATATCATCGCCAGGAAGAGATCCTCGCAGGGGAAATCCGCGACTGTTACCGCGAGAGCGTCCTAGGGAAAAACATACTTGGTAGCGGCCTCGATTTTGATCTTGAAATTTTTGTCAGCCCGGGCGGCTATATCTGTGGAGAAGAAAGCGCCCTCATCGAAGCCATTGAAGGTCACCGCGCCGAGCCACGAAACAAACCTCCTTTCCCCGGCCAAGCGGGCTTGTGGCTAAAGCCAACTGTTATCAATAACGTCGAGACGTTCGTGAATGTGCCGCAAATCCTCGCAAGGGGCGTCGAGTGGTTCACCGCGCAGGGCGTAGGCGGTTCGCGCGGCTTGAAATTTGTCGGCGTTAGTGGCCATGTGGTTCGCCCAGGCGTTTTTGAAGTGCCAATGGGCACACCCATGCGCGACGTGATCTTTCATCATGCAGGCGGCATTCCAGGAGATCGGCAATTAAAAGCTTTCGCGCCCTCAGGTCCGTCTTCGGGCTATCTCCCTGCCTCCATGGTTGATGTTCCCCTCGACTTTAAAGCGCTCGCTCAAGCAGGGTCTATGTTGGGTTCGGGCGCTGTCGTCGTCTGCGATGACACAACTTGCATGCTGGACATGGCACTCAACGCCGTCCGCTTTTATCGCAACGAATCCTGTGGCAAGTGCGTTCCCTGCCGGGTCGGCTCACAGAAGCTGACAGATATGCTTGTCCGCTGGACTCGAGGCGGCCTTCCCGAAAGCCAGTATCAAGGTGACCTCGCCCTGCTCGAAGACCTTTCACAGGCCATGAACCTGACTTCAATCTGCGGCCTCGGCCAGGTCGTGCCCGCACCGATTCAGTCTGTGCTGAAACATTTTCGCGCCGAAGTCGATGCGCACGTTAAGAGAGGACAATGCCCCAGCGGGATTTGTCATACGCTGGTTGCTCGTGCCGGTGAAGCCGATCGCGTCGGCATTCGTCCTTGATCGAATTTATGGAGGCGGTCGTGTCAATCTGAGCCGAGGGTTTGTTGGCGAATTCAGGGGAGTCAGTTGGGCTATCCGAGGCGAAGTTCGGACGTTTAAGAAAGAGAGTTCAAAGCGATGAACCCCCCAACCACTACATCTCTGGAAATGGTCAGAATGACCATCAATGGCCGGCCCGTTTTTGTGCCCGCAGGAACCAGTGTTTTCGACGCTGCCCGATTAAACGGAATCTTCATTCCCACACTCTGTCATCTGCAAAACGAAACCCCTGTCGGCGTTTGCCGCCTCTGCGTAGTAGACACCGGAGCCCGCGTTCTCACGGCTTCTTGTGTCCGTCCGGTCGAACCGGACATGAATGTCACGACCAGTTCCGAAAAAGTTCTCAAAGCGCGCAAAACCATCCTCGAACTCCTGATGGCCGATCATCCATCACCGTGTGCGCGCCAGGAGAACTCGCACGACTGTGAACTCGAAACGCACGCCAGAGCTGCGGGAATCACGACGTCGCGGTTCCCGAGGCGCACCCTGGCCCGCGGCAAGGACGATTCCTCAATTGCTATCGCCGTCGACCATGACGCCTGCATTCTTTGCGACCGGTGTATCCGAGGCTGCGACGAAGTGAAACACAATTTCGTGATCGGCCGGATGGGCAAAGGCTATTCTGCCGGCATTGCTTTTGACCTCAATGAGCCTATGGGGGAGTCTACCTGCATCTCCTGCGGCGAATGCATGGTCTCGTGTCCCACAGGCGCGCTAACCAACAAAAGCGTTGTCGGTGCGGTCATTGCTGTGGGGCCCGATGCGCAAGGCCTTGAAGCCGCAGAACTCCTCCAGAATCCGGTGTTCAAGGGCGTATCCGGAACCTTTCTTGAGCTCAATCGTGGCGCCGTCGTCAAGCGCCGATTCCGCAAGGGTGACATCATTTGCCGCGAAGGCGAATACGGCTCAAGCGCATTCTATATCCTCGAAGGCCAAGCCAAAGTTTCCATTTCCTCTCCAATCGCCCACGTAAAAACCGATGGTGGTGCAAAGGGATTCTTCAAGCGACTCACAAGCAGCTTGGTGGCTCGCGATGAGGACAAGCGCGAAGGCGAGACCCGCGAAAGGACGATCCCCATCGATGCCTCTGTGGATCTCGCCTACGGGAATCCCGTCGCCGAACTCGGCCCGGGCGATCTCTTCGGCGAAATGACTTGCATGAACTTTTACCCGCGTTCCGCCACAGTCCGCGCGGATTCCGAGGTTATTGCTTTCGAGATGTTGCGCAACGTTCTCGATATCATGTTGAAGAATAAGTCTTTCCGGGCGCAAGTCGAACTGAATTACCGCCGCCGCACTCTTGAAAGTCATATCCGCGGTGTACCCATGTTCGCGGACCTCTCACCCGAATTCATTCAGTACCTGGAAGAGAACGTCGCGCTCAAGCGCTTCGCGCCTGGACAGATCATTGTCCGTCAGGGGGATGCGGCAAAACATTTCTATATCATCCGTCTCGGCTTCGTGAAAGTATCGGAAAAATATCCCGGAGGCGAACTCGTCCTCGCGTACCTCTCTCGCGGTGATTTCTTTGGCGAAATTGGCTTGCTCGGCGGTGGCCCCCGCACGGCGACGTGCACTGCCCTAGACCATGTCGAGGTCCTGCGCATCTCGGGCGAGGATTTCAGTCAAATGGTCGAGCTCTTCCCCAGCGTGCGTCAAGGTCTCGAAGGCATCGCGGCTGAGCGCCGTGCTCAAAACCAACAACGCATACAGATGGAGCGCGACGTGCCCATCGACCAATTCCTCTCACAAGGATTGATGGAAGCCCAGAGCCTGTTGGTTCTCGACCTGCAAAAGTGCACGCGCTGCGATGCTTGTGTGAACGCTTGCGCCGACGCCCACGACGGAGTGACTCGGCTGATCCGCGAGGGCCTCCGCTTTGAGCAATACCTTGTCGCTACCTCATGCCGCCAATGCCGCGACCCACTTTGCATGATCGGCTGCCCCGTTGGCTCCATCCGCCGCCGAAATTCGCTGGAAGTCATAATCGAAGACTGGTGTATCGGCTGCGGCCTCTGCTCGCGCAACTGTCCGTACGGGAACATCAACCTGCATCCGTTTGAAGTGATGGCAGACGATCCCGACCGGCCCGGTCGCAAAAAAGCCGTCATAAAACAGAAAGCGACCTCGTGCGATCTCTGCACAAACTTGAAGGAACCCAGTTGCGTCTACGCATGCCCGCACGACGCAGCGCATCGCGTTGATCCGAAAAAGTATTTTTCAGAAATGTTGGGACAGCGTACTGCGAACTCAGTTTTTCTGAAGTGGAACGCATAGGTGCCGCGTCGTGCGTATCGATAAAACACAAAGCAGGTGGGCGATCGCGTCTCTTGTCATTCTGTCGGCCTCCGCAGCGGTTTACGTGTTCTCTGTGCGCCAATCGCTGCGAGGTCCGCGGGGTGGCAGCCCGCTCGGGCTCTTCTTTGGCGTCGTCGGCTTTGGCTTCATGATTTTTGCGGTTCTCCTGGGCGCCCGCAAGCGCGTCCCCATATGGCGCATCGGCCGCGCGCAAGCGTGGATGCGTGGCCACTTGTGGCTCGGGCTCCTGAGCCTGCCCCTCATTTTCTTCCACGGCGGTTTTCATTTTGGCGGCATGTTGACGGAAATTCTTATGTGGCTGCTAATTATCACGGTGACCAGTGGCGTCTTCGGCGCGGCTCTGCAGCACTATCTGCCTCCGGTCATGACGAGGGACATCCCGCTCGAGACGATTTACGAGGAAATCGACCATGTCCGCTCGCTATTGCGCGAAGAAGCAGACCGCGACATGGAAGCCCTCTGCGGCCCGTTAAGCTTCAGCAAAGGGTCGCAAGAAGATGGCTTACGCGCCGGTGGGTTCGCTGCGATGCGGCCCATTGCAACAGTCGGGGGCAGTGCTGGGTCCGGAGTGACGGTCGCTGCTGCACTAGAGATTCTCTTGTTGAGTGACGAAGAAAGCGCGCCGCTTCGTCGCTTTTACTTTGAAGAAATGCGCCCATTTCTCGCTCATCCCAAGAAGAGCGGGCAGCGTCTGACGGAGGCGGACAAAACGCGGACCGCTTTTACTGGTCTGCGGACGATCCTACCCGTGTCAGCCCACGCGACTCTGGACGACTTGCTTGAAATCTGCAACGAAACGCGACAATTGGTGCGCCAGGAGCGACTGCATCGCTGCCTCCATAGCTGGCTTCTTGTGCACATCCCGCTTTCGCTTGCCCTAATCTTGCTTGGTGCAGTGCACGCGTTGAAAGCGCTCCGATATTAGCCGGTGCGGGCACAACAATCCGTTGCTGTTTCTTTTTGGGCTTGTTGGTTGCCAATGTCCAAATAAGTTGGGAATAACAGTAGGAAGAACGTGATAAGTGGCACGAACACGCACAACCAAGAAACTCGCCCAGCGCATTGACCTCAACTACTTCAAGAGGTCGACTGCGCCTAAGCGCGCAAAATTCTGGATCAGCGTCCTTCCGCCTGTGATTGCTTTGGCGTGGATCGTCGGACGAGGATTTTCCGGAGATTCACGAATCTATAGTAGTGGTCGTATGTCCTCGGCACACGCCGTCCTTGAAAACGAGTGCCAGACGTGCCACATGCCGCAGGCTGGCGCGTTTTCCGCAAGGGCCATCGACAGCGCGTGTTTGAGTTGCCACGATGGCCCGCTCCATCACACCGATCAGGTCAAAAGCCTCGAATGCGCCGCATGCCACAGCGAACACCACGGCCGCGTAAACATAAGCGCGGCGAGCGATCGGACCTGCGCCGAATGCCATAGTGACTTGAAAACGAAAGCCGGCACGACGAGCTACGCAGGACACATTCGGAACTTCGAAGATGGCCACCCCCAATTCGCCGCCTTGCGCGAAGGGTCGTTTGATCCAGGCACCCTCAAGCTGAATCACGCCATCCACATGCAGCCCATCCGACGCGGCCCGAACGGGCCGATTGTGAATCTCGAATGCAGTGATTGTCACCGGCCGGCGGCCGCGAAGTCGAAATGGATTTACGAGGATGCAAGCTACACCGCCATAAAACAGACCTACTCCGAAGAGGAAGAAATTCGACTGGTCAAAGCGGATACTCTCACTCCTCATGGTCCCCGTACGGGTCGTGAGTTGATGGCACCCGTGAAATTTGGGACGGCTTGTGCCTCCTGTCATCTCCTCACCTTTGACAAACGTTTCGAGGAGGGCGTGCCACACGATATCCCCGAAGTTATCGACGCCTTCCTCGTGAAGAGACTTCAAGACTACATCGCGGCGCACCCGGGCGAAGTCCGCGTGACGCGCGATCCAGATCGTAATCTCGCCGGCAAGCCCATGCTGCCGGCAGTGCGGATTCTGACGCCTGCGCAATGGGTCGCGGAGCGTACCGCCGAAGATGAAGACCTTCTATGGCGCAAAACTTGCAACGAATGTCACATACTCAAGAATGTTCCCCAAACTGATGCGAATTCTCCCGGTATGGGTCCCTCCCTGTCTTTGGGGGTTGCTGAAACGTCGGTCAGCTTTCGTGATGCGCCGAATCCCACGCCCAGTGTGGCCCGCACAGTCAGCAGTTACCTTCCCGGAATAGCAGCCTCAAACACGACCGTGCGATGGATGCCGCACGCAAGGTTTGATCACGACGCTCACAATGGCTTCACCTGCGTGAGCTGCCATCAAAAGGCGGTTTCCAGCACGGAGATGAAAGACATTTTGTTGCCGGGAATTGCGATCTGTCAGACCTGCCACGCACCCGGTCTTGATCGCGCAGAGTCGCGTTGCTCCGAGTGCCATACCTACCACGACTGGTCGAAGCGCCAGGAAGTAACTCCAAAATTCACTCTCCCAGCGCTCCGCTCTACCAATCATTGAATTGACTAGAAGCTACTTCAAAACCTCCCTTTGTCGGTCTAACTCATTGATTCTAAATGGCCTGAGAACGGTTTCGAAACCAGAGCTAGACACCGCGAGCCTACTTTGAATGCCCAAAAGCGTTGGGATAATCCGATTAATCGCTTTACCTCAACTAATTGGCACTGGCAGTGGCGGGCCAAGTTATGGGAAGTCGGATTGTCGGGAACTTACCCACAACCGTTGCCGCCCCCGCGCAAACGCTGAGCGCGGAAAAACTTTCAGCACCTGCGCCACAGAAATCTGTCCGCGATCATTCCGATTTCATTACAATCATGCGCGTTGGTCTTGCGGAACGGAGGAGTATTCGAGGTGGAATCATTTGACCTGATCGTGATTGGCTCGGGCCCGGCGGGAGAAAAAGGTGCGGCGCAGGCTGCCTATTTCGGGAAGCGCGTCGCATTGATCGAATGCCGCGCGGAACTCGGCGGCGCTGGCATCAACACGGGTACGGTGCCCAGCAAGACGATGCGCGAATCGGCGCTTTATTTTTCCGGACTGCGGCAGCGCGGGCTCTACGGCATAGATTATTCATTGCGCGAGGGACTGACGGTCGCGGGATTCATGCATCGCAAGGATGCGGTGGTCTCGGCCGAACGCGCGAAAATCGCCGCAAATCTCGCGGCGCACAAGATCGAACTAATTCCCGGCGCGGCCCAATTTGAAGACGCGCATACTGTCAACGCCACCGGCCAGCACGGCGCAGTGCGCCCCTTGCGCAGCGAAGTGGTTCTGATCGCCACTGGCTCCAAGCCGCATCGACCTCCAGAAATTCCGTTCGACGACAAGTTCATCTTTGATTCAGATTCGATTCTGACGATGGAACGCATCCCCAGGAGCATGGTCGTAGTGGGCGGCGGCGTGATCGGCTGTGAATACGCCTCGATTTTCACTGCGATAGGCGTTGCGGTCACGCTGGTTGATGGTCGTGATCGCTTGTTGTCGTTCCTGGACGCGGAGATTTCAGAGCAGTTGCGGGAGCGCCTCGCGAGTCTGGGCCTCAAATTCTTTTTCCAGGAGCGGCCGAAACTAACTGAGCATACTGCGTCCGGAATTCGGATGACCTTTGCTTCGGGCAAGAGCGTAGAGGCTGAGACGGCGCTGTTCGCTGCCGGGCGGCGTGGTGCGGTCGAAGGCATGGCCCTTGAAAAAGCCGGCCTCGGTATCAATCCCCGCGGCCACATCGATGTGAACGAACACTACCAGACGGGTGTGAATCACATTTACGCCGCCGGCGACGTCATCGGATTTCCCGCGCTGGCTTCCACGTCGATGGAGCAGGGGCGCGTGGCGATATGTCACGCGTTCGGATTTCCCTACAAGCAGCGGCTCGCCTCGCAGCTTCCCATGGGAATCTATACGATTCCCGAAATTTCAGCGGTCGGTGAAACGGAGGAATCCTGCCGCGAAAAGAGAATTGAATTTGCGGTGGGGCGCGCGAAATACGCGAACAACGCGCGCGGACAGATCATCGGGGACTTCGCGGGTATGCTGAAGGTGATTTTCCGGCGCGACAACAAACAATTGCTCGGCGTTCAAATCCTAGGCGAAAGCGCGACCGAGCTGATCCATCTCGGTATGGCCGTGCTGGAAGCGGGCGGCACAATTGATACGTTCATCGAACTTGTTTTCAATTTCCCCACACTCTCCGAAATGTACAAATATGCCGCGTACGACGGCCTCGGCAATCTCGCGGGACACAAACTCCGTGAGGGGTAGCGGATTCTTTTAGAAGTCAGCTGCTAAATGGCTAGAGCTGGTTCCAAAGCCCTTTTCAGGCCATTTAGAGCATTTCTAATTTAAGTATTTATATTTTATGCGATAATCCTCCTGCTGGTAGAGGGGAGGCATTGATGCAGGCCTATTCGCAGGATTTGCGCGAGCGGGTGTTGCGGGCCCTGGATCGCGGGGATCGTCCGACGGAGATTGCGCGGCGGTTCGAAGTGAGCCGCATTTGGGTCTATCAGGTGCGCGACCGGGAACAAGAGACGGGCGTGCGCAGCAGTTTTCCGATCGGCGGCCATCGCCGCTCGCGGCTGGCGGAGAGGGAACCGGTGCTGCGCGCCTGGATCGCCGCCGAGCCCGATCTGACCCTGGCCGAGTTACAGCAACGGCTGGCGCAACAGCGCGTTTCGATCAAGATCGGCGCGCTGTGGCACCAGTTGAACAAATGGAATCTCACCTTCAAAAAAAACCCTGCACGCCAGCGAGCAAGAGCGCGCGGACGTGCAGGCGGCGCGGCGCGCAGGGAGTGAAGCGCAGCCCGTGATGGACCTCGAAAAACTGGTGTTTATCGATGAAACCTGGATTTCGACCAGCATGACGCGGCGCTACGGACGTGCCCCCAGGGGACAGCGCTGTATCGCTTCGGCCCCGCACGGCCATTGGAAAGCCACCACCTTGGTGGCCGGCTTGCGCCAGCAGCAATTGACCGCGCCGCTGGTCGCCGACGGGCCCATGGATGGCGAGATGTTTCTTGCCTATGTACGCCAATTTCTGTGCCCGACCCTCCGGCCGGGAGACATCGTCATTCTCGACAATCTCAGCAGTCACAAAGTGGCCGGGGTCAAAGACGCCATCGCCACGGCGGGCGCGACGATGCTCTATCTGCCGCCCTATTCGCCCGACCTGAACCCCATCGAAAAACTCTTCGCCAAACTCAAGGCGTTGCTCCGCAAAGCGGCCAAACGATCTGTCGAAGCACTATGGAACGAGATCGGCGAACTGCTCAACACCCTTTCCTCAACGGAATGCGCAAACTACTTCACCTCTTCTGGATATGTATGCACTTAAATTAGAAATGCTCTAGAATCAATAAGTTAGACCGACCAAAAGGAAGTTTTGAAAGAGCTTGGCTCTGTTGACATCCTCTTTTTCCTCGGGCGCTGGCTACAGCTTATAATAGATGTTGTACGCCAGGCCGAATAGCAGGACTTGGCGTATCTGCATAGACAGCGCACCGCCCGGCGCACGAACCGAGAGCTTTCTCTTGACCGAAGAGAAGACGCTCTCGTTTAAAGCGCGGCGGCGGTAGATCTCTCGCGGGAAGGCCCGCCGCATCTGGGCACGCACTCCGTGCACTCGCCACGTTTTTTTCCCACGCTTAGCGGGGATCACACTTTGCGCTCCAAGCTGCTCACGAATGTAGGTGTGATTCCTCTCGCTGTCAAACTCGGCGTCAGCCAGGACGAGCCCGATGCGGGTCTCCTGAGCAGCGGTCTCGACTGCGGCAGGCAGATTTCCGCAGTCATTCCAAGGGCCGCGTCGCGCCAATTGCGACAAAATGAATTGCTCATCCAGATCGACCACCACCAGCCATTTCAACCAGTGCCGCCAAGGCAGCAGTTTTTGCCCATGATGGTGCATCCGCCGCACAAAAAACGTGCTCACCGCTCCCTGCGCCAAACCTGTCGCGTCCACGCCCACGGCAACCCTCTTTCGGCCGCGCCGTTTTCCACCGCGCAGTCGGCGCACCGTCTCACCGACCGCCCGGTCGATGGTCTTTCCTCCAGACGTTGCAGGAAGCGATATAGAGTCGTGAAATCAGGCACGCTCAGTAGCGCTAGTGTCTGGCGCAACTCGCGGTGCTCGCCCAGCCGCACTTCGGCTTCGCGAAAGGTCCAGTCCTCGTAACGCATCAGGCAGAGAATCGCCAGCAACTGCGGCTGCGTGAATTGGCGCTTGCTGAAACGGCTTCGGTAACGCGGGAGCACCGCCCGGGAGACTTGCAGGGCGATGCGAGCAAAACGCAGGAGTCCGACTTCGGCCATTGCACCTCCCGCCTCGGTAGCAAACAACAAACTCAACCCGTCGGCTACTGCGAATTTTCATGGTGGTCACGAGGATGTTAACAGAGCTAAATAGCTTCTAATCCTTTCGTGTTTTGCTTCCTCCATCCTTTATTCCGGCACGCTGCCTGCAGAATTAGTTAGAAGGAATTCGCGAGATTGGTTGAAGCAGTTGCAGGCCTTTAAAGACCACTGGTTTCATTTGCGACAACTTGCAAATGTTCCAGTAGCCCATTGCCATCCCGGTACCTCTCCGAGGGCTTCTTCGCCAGCGCCATCAAGACGAGAGTGGATAGCTGTGGCGGGATATTCAGGTTTCTCTTCCTCTCGTGGGGGCGATCGGGCAACCCATCAAAATCTCCATCATAGCCATTGCAGGGGATATGTTTGTTGCAATTAGGGGCAGTCACGTCAGCAACTAGTAAAAGATCGCTCCCACTGCGTAAACATCAGCGAGCACCCGCTGCAACTTCCTCCGAGTCTCCCGAGCAATCGATGCTCGGGCTGCGAGCGACGCTGCCGCACGTGTGAGTCGAGCATTGAGTTGAACGTCAAGCTGACAGCGATCGGAGCGTGATAGAATCCGCGCATGAACGCGACCAAGCTAACTCAAGCGGCAAAGGAAGCTGTAGACGCTTTCAAGCTCCAACGGGAGGAGCTGGCGACACTCCACAATAGCAATGCGCAAGACCCGAATTTCATTCGGTGGAGGATTTCGACCAAAGGAGTTTTCAGGCACTTTCTGCCAGATTCCGAATCATTTGCAATGTTTAAAGACATTAAATTCGAACCAGGCAACTCTAAAAGTTACACGGCGGAAACACTCGCCCAGGATTCTTTCATAAGGGACTGCAACGTTGCGGAAACTTGCCTTAGTCGAGCCATCGAACATATTCACATGTGTGGACTCGATAAGCGCGTGGAAGACAGGGTCGGCGCCGCTGGGGGCCAAGCAAGTCAGCGCACGCAACACGGCCTGCTGGCGGTGATTTCATACACACTGCGCCAATTGCTTAGAGACATTGGTGAACAATTGAAGAAAACAGTGCAAAGCGCTGCAGCCTACTTGAAGCAGGCGCGGAACGTCAAAGAACTTGGAGACGTTTCATCGGTGGTAGTTTCGGATAAAGAGCAGCGACAGAGATCCCCTGCAGGCAGTGCAAATGATTTGACAATATCTTTTAGGATTGATGGCATACCTCCTTCGCCGCAGATAATTAAAGTGATAGCAAACCGACCCGTGACAATCTCGCGCTTGGAATACCTCCTGCCTGATGAGCGTTGCATAGTAAGTCAAGAATACTCGCTTGAAGGAGCGTCCATTGAGGTGCCCCTTAGCCACCAATGCGTCGATGAACTTTACAACGCACCAAGGGCGGCCGGGAGCACTTACGAAAGTTCCGTGAAATTTAGGGTCACTACTTTTGAGGGTGCCAGGACGCGGACTTACACATTTAGAGCGAACATAGCTGCCTTCGTCGCTGATGGAACCGTGTACCGAAAAGTTTTTGGCTCCAAAGATTTTGTCAGCAGGGCTTAGTACTTCTTTTTGTGGGCGCGAGTATTTCGGCTTGTCCCTACCAATAATCCTGTCTGTTAGGATTTAGAATCTCTGGGCATGAGAGCTTAGTATGTCCGCCACCCGGAGATCACGCGGGAGCGGCTGCTGGCTTTGGCCGAGGAGTTTCCCGGCGCCAGGCTGGGGATCAAGATTGCCATCCTGATGCTGCTCCTAGACGGGAATCGTCCGACTTTCGTGGCCCGCTTGTTTAGCATCGGCCGCATGAGCCTGACCCGCTGGGTGCATCGTTTGAATCGCCAAGGAGTGGCCGGGGTGGTCGAAAAGTCCCGGCCAAGCCGCCCCACGCAACTGACCTCTGGTTTACGCCCCGAATTGTTGGCCGATTTACAGTGTAGTCCGGAGCAGCACGGGCTGCCACGAGCCGCTTGGGACGGAGCCACCCTGGCCGTTCTTCTGCGCCGACGTTACGGAGTATCTCTGAAGATTCGCCAAGCCCAGAATTTGCTGCATCGCCTCGGCTATCGCCTGACCCGCGCAGGCTACCCCTATTTGCAGGCCAAGGCGGAAGATGCCGAGAAGTTCCGCAGGCGGTTAAAAAAACTGCGCCATCTGGGCCCCCGCGACGTTCTGGTGTTTGAAGACAAAACCGGATTTTCCAAACATCCTCGCCTCAGTCGACTCTGGACACCCTGTGGCCAGCGGGCGCGCATCCCTACGCGCAACGAGCACCGCCAGCGGCTCAATGTCTTTGGCTGGGTGGCTCCGTTGCTCGGGCGGCATGGCATGATGCACTTAGCCAAGCGCAATACGCGGGCCTTCCTGGCCCTGCTGCGCCGTCTGCGTCACAGCTTGCGCGGCAAGACCATCCACCTCTATGTCGACCGCGCCCCCTGACACCGGGGTCGGCTGGTCGATCAGTTCCTGGCCTCGCATCTGGACTTGTACTTGAACTACCTGCATTCCTATCAGCCGGGTCTGAATCCCCCAGGAACGGATCTGGCGCCAAGCCCGCTACGAACGCACCACCAACCACTGTTTCGCCGACCTCGACCAAACTTGGAACGCCGTCCGGGATACCCCCGCCGATGGTCCCCGCAAAAGATCAAACGATTATGTCACATCAACTAATGCGTTCCGTTTCCCGCCTTGGATGTGAATCACCATCCGCTTGCTATCGATGTCGCTGACTTTCAATCGTGTCAACTCGGCGTTGCGTGCTCCGGTGGCGTAAAGCGTCATCAGCAGAATGCGATGGTAGGGAGTGAGCGCCGCATCGATGAGTCGCGCGAATTCTTCCTGGCTGAGGATCGCCAGCAAGCGGTGTGTCTTTTTCGGGTAGGGAGTCTCGGCGACGCTCCAGTTTTTCCGGAGCGTCTTGCTGTAGAAGAACCGCAGCGACGGCAAACGTTGCGTAACGGTGCCCGGCGATAACGTGCGCTTCTGGAACAGCTCGGCTTGGTATTCGCAAATGTGCTGAGGGCCCAAACGGTCGGGCGGCCGCCGGAAGCGTCGAGAGAAATCTTCGACTGTGAGGATGTAACAGCGCGTGGTATGTTCGGAGTAATTTCGACGCTGGAGTTCCTCCCTATCATTTTGCGTAGATGGGTCAAGGCACCGGCACACCGCGAAAGGCCCGGATTTCGGACGCAACCATCTCATTACCGCACAGAAAGACGAATTTTTCTTTCGTGAGCGCAGTCGCCGTCCACCGCTCGACAATCTTAACGCCATGCTTTCGTTCGTATATACGTTGCTCGTACATGATGCTGGAGCAGCCTTGGAAACTTTCGGCCTAGGCTCCGGCGTGGGTTTTCTTCACTGTGATCGGCCTGGCAGACCGAGTCTTGCACTTGACCTCATGGAAGAGTTTAGGTCCGTTCTTGCTGATCGTGTGGTGCTTTCTCTCATCAATCGGCAGCAGGTGAAGGCCGAGGGCTTTCATACGACGGAAACGGGGGCGGTCCTCATGGATGACCGTACACGCAAGGAAGTGATTCTGGCATATCAAACTAGAAAACAAGAA
>Ga0137395_10000156_pt1 | contig 23950 bp, 20 predicted proteins | sample czobulk216metaG_FD_108283 | JGI IMG/M metagenome (GOLD analysis project Ga0137395, IMG submission 108283) | Vadose zone soil microbial communities from Angelo Coast Range Reserve, California, USA - czobulk2.16 metaG | ecosystem: Environmental > Terrestrial > Soil > Vadose zone | place: USA...
GGCGAGACGCCTTCGTACTTGAAGTAGATGTGAGCGGGCGTGTCGAGCGCTTTCTCGAGCCGCTCCGCGCGATAGACCGGGCTCGGTCTCCAGATCTTGTAGACCTCCCGCACCTGGTCGGGGATTTCGATCCAGGGCTCGGCCGAAACCTCCTGCATGATGATCGCCTGCGGGAAGATGGGCGCCAGGTCGGCGGGTCCCATCGGCTGCAGAGTTTGCGGATTCAGGTAAGGCGCCGGCGGGGCCGGCATGTCAGGCAGGATGTTGTACCAGCGGTCAGGGATGTCGCTCTCGTCGAGCAGGATCTTCTTCACCACGGCTCCCAGCCTCCTGAGTAAGTGCGGAAGGTGCCCCCGACCGCAAAGGTTATCCCTACCGGGTTGCTTGCGGCCGCCAGCGCCTGTGGCGCGTCCCCTGCTCCCCTTCTCGGATCAGCTCCAGCCGCGGCCGTGGTCCGTCGGCTCGCCCGGACGGAGGTTTGCGGTTGCCCCGCTGGAACTGCACCGGCCACTCAACTCGGTGCCCCTGGTCGGCCGCCGCGTGCAGCGTCCAGGCCGGGTCGTACAGGTGGGCGCGGCCGAGGGCGCACAGGTCCGCGCGGCCGGCGAGGACGATCGTGTTGACGTCGTCGTAGCCGCTGATCGCGCCGACGGCGATGGTCGGGATCTTCGTCACGTTGCGGATCCGGTCGGCGAACGGGGTCTGGTAGCTGCGGCCGAACGCCGGCGCCTCCTCCGCCACCGTCTGACCGGTGGAGACGTCGATCGCGTCGAGTCCATGCGCGGCGAACGCGCGCGCCACCTCGATGGATTCCTGCGCGGAGATGCCGCCCTCATACCAGTCGGTCGCCGACACCCGCACCGTCATCGGCTTCTCGGCCGGCCAGGCATCGCGAACGGCGTCGAAAACCTCTAGGGGGAAGCGCAGGCGGTTCTCGAGACTGCCTCCGTACTCGTCCTCGCGCCGGTTGGTCAGCGGCGAGATGAAGCTGGCCAGCAGGTAGCCGTGCGCGCAGTGGAGCTCAAGAAGGTCGAAGCCGGCGTGCGCCGCCATACGAGTCGCGGCGACGAACTGGCCGCGGACCAGGTCCATGTCCTGCCGTGTCATCTCGCGCGGCACCTGGCTCACAGGTAGATAAGGAAGAGGCGACGGCGCGATGAGCTCCCAGTTGCCGGCCTCCAGAGGCTCGTCCATGCCTTCCCACATGAGCCTGGTCGAGCCCTTGCGCCCGGAGTGGCCGAGCTGGATGCCAATCCAGGCCAGCGTGTCGCGGTGGACAAAATCGACCAGCCGTTTGAAGGCGGCTTCGTGCTCCGGCTTGTAGAGACCCGCGCAGCCCGGCGTGATGCGCCCTTCTGCGGAAACGCAGACCATCTCGGTCATCACCAGCGCCGCACCGCCCAGGGCTTTGCTGCCGATGTGCACCGTGTGGAAGTCGCCGATGAGCCCGTCCTTGGACATGTACATGTCCATGGCCGAGACGATCACGCGATTGGCTAGCTCGAGCTGTCGAAGCTTGATGGGCGCGAACATCGGAGGCGACGGCTCGCGGCCCGAGCTGAACCATCGGTCCACCGATTCGACGAACTCGGGGTCGCGCAGCTTGAGGTTGCCGTAGGTCACGCGCCGGCTGCGGGTAAGCAGGTTGAAGGCGAACTGCAGCGGCTCCTGGCGCGTGTACTGCGAGATGTTCTCGAACCACTCGAGGCTCGCTTGCGCCGCGCGCTGAGCGCTCTCGACCACCGGGCGTCGCTCCGTCTCATACGCGGCGAGCGCCTCGTCGACGGTGCGGTTCTCGTGGAGGCATGCCGCAAGCGCAAGCGCATCCTCCATCGCGAGCTTGGTGCCCGACCCGATCGAGAAATGCGCGGTGTGCGCCGCGTCGCCGATCAGCAGCACGTTACCGTCCCGCCAGGCGCGGGTGCGCACGGTCGGGAACCGGATCCAGCGGCTGTTGTTGGCGACGAGGTCACGGCCCTGCAGCGCGTCGGAGAAGATCTCCGAGCAGAAGGCGATGGCCGCGTGATCGCTCTCGCCGGGCTTCCAGGTGCGATCGCTCGAGTCGAGCTGGCCGCTCTTCAGCCAGCTCTCCTCCTCGAGCTCCACGATGAAAGTGCTCATCGCGTCGCTGTACGGGTAGGCGTGCGCCTGCACGACGCCGTAGTCCGACTGGGCGATGAAGAACTTGAACGCCTCGAACACGAGCGGCGTGCCGAGCCAGATGTAGCGCGCCCGTCGCGCTTCGATGCTCGGCCCGAATACGTCCTGCCGGGATTGCCTGGTGAGGCTGTTGGCCCCGTCGGCAGCGACCACGAGGTCGTAAGACTGGCGGAGCTCGTCGAGGGGAGGCGGTAGCTGCCGGTAGTGGATGTGGACCCCGAATTCCTCGCACCGCTCGCGCAGGATGGTCAGCAGGCGCTGGCGGCTGATCGCGGCAAAGCCGTGCCCGCCGGACGTGATCACGTCGCCGCGGTAGTGGACGTCGATGTCGTCCCAGATCGCGAAATCCCGAGAGAGCCGCTCGTAGAATGCGGCGTCCGCCTGCTCGATCCCCCCCAGAGTTTCGTCCGAGAACACGACCCCGAAGCCGAATGTATCGTCGGCCGCGTTGCGCTCCCAGACCTCGATCCGGTGGTCTGGGTTGAGGAGCTTCACGAGCGTCGCCAGATACAGGCCCGCCGGCCCCGCCCCGATGATCGCGATTTGAAGCGCCGGCTTCGCGGGTCTCAGCTGTTTTCCCGAAGCCGGAACCGCTGGAGCTTGCCGGTGGCCGTCCGAGGCAGGGCTTCCGCGAACTCGATGGCACGCGGGTACTTGTAGGGAGCGATCTGGGATTTGACGAAGTCCTGCAGCGTCTTCTCCGGTTCGTCGCCGAGCGCCGCGCCGGGCTGAAGGACAACCACCGCCTTGACGATCATTCCGCGCTCCTCGTCCGGCGCCCCGACCACTGCGCACTCAGCGACGGCGGGGTGGCGCAGCAGCGCTTCCTCGACCTCCGGCCCGGCGATGTTGTAGCCGGAGGAGATGATCATGTCGTCGGCCCGTGCCTGGTAGTAGAAGTAGCCGTCGCCGTCGCGCACGTAGACGTCGCCAGTGATGTTCCAGCCGTTGCGCACATAGGTTGTCTGCCGGTCGCCGCGCAGGTAGCGGCACCCAGTGGGGCCCTTCACCGCCAGCCGTCCGAGCTCGCCATCGGCGACCGACCTGCCGTCGGGGTCCTGGACCTCGGCCACGTATCCCGGAACAGCGCGGCCAGTGCTGCCGGGCTTGATGTCCTTGCCGGCGGCCGAGATGAAGATGTGAAGCATCTCCGTGGAGCCGATTCCGTCGATGATCCGGATGCCGGAGGCATCGTGGACCGCGTCCCACGTCGCCTTCGGCAGCGTCTCGCCTGCGGACACACACGCCCGCAAAGAGCCGAGCCGCGCCCCCTTGAGGTCGGGGACCATTGCGCGATAGGCAGTCGGGGCAGTCGCGAGCACGGTGATCCCATGGCGTTCAATGGCCTCGAGCATGCGGGCGGGGGAAGGCTGCTCGATCAGGAACGTCGCTGCTCCCGCTCGAAGGGGGAACACGACGCTCTGGCCGAGCCCGAACGTGAACGCCAGTGGCGGGCTCGCGGTGAAGAGATCGTTTGGAGTCGGTTGCAGCACATGGCGCGAGAAGGTATCGGCTATCGCGAGGACGTCGCGATGAAAATGCATAGTGGCTTTCGGCTTGCCTGTCGTGCCGGAGGTGAATGCGAGCATGCACACGTCGTCCGCCGCAGTGGCGACGTTCTTGAACTTCGTTTTCTTCCTGGCCGCCACCCGGTCGAGCTCGCCTTCCTCGGTGGTCCCGTACGTGAAGATCTGGAAGCCAACCGGAGCGGCGTCGTGCAGGTCCTGGCGGAAACGGTGATCGCAGATCGCCATCGTCACGTCCGCGATCTCGATGACCGTCTCTAGCTCGCCCTTGCGGAGCAGCGGCATCGTGGTCACAGCGACCCCGCCGGCCCTGACCACGCCGAACCAAGCGGCCACGAGCCACGGATTGTTGGGCCCGCGCAGCAGGACCCGGTTACCCGGCACGAGGCCCATCTCGTCGACCAGCGCGTGGGCGACCTGGTTGGACTTCTCGAGCAGATCTCTGTACGTCCAGGTCTCGTCGTCGGTAACGACGCATCGCTGGTCGCCGCGCCCGGCCTCGACATGTCGGTCGAGTAGCTCCGCCGCGCAGTTCAGGGCAGGCGAGTAGACGAGCTCGGGGAGCTTGAACAGGAGCTCAGGCCATTGCTCTCGGGGAGGGAGGTTCTCCCGCGTGAAGGTGTCGACATGAGCCGATCTGCCGGTCTGCGTCATCTGCCCTCCGACTGAGACGGCCTTGCGCTCGACATACTAGCGTCATGCGACCCGTCGACCTGCCTCAGAACATCAATCCCAAAGAGCTCGCGCCCGCGTCGGGCTTCTCGCACGTGACAGTGGCCGGCGACATCGTCTGGCTCGGCGGCCAGATTGGATCCGCCCCCACCGGCAAGGTCGAGGAACCGGGCAACATCGTGGCCCAATTCGCGCGTGCCATCAGCAACGTCTCGATCGCCCTACGGGCGGCCGGGTCCACGCCGGCGGACACGGTCAAGCTCACTTACTACGTGACTGACCTGAAGGCTTACAAGGCGAATTTGCAGGCTATCGGATCGGCGTATCGCGAGGTGTTTGATCGGCACTTTCCCGCGACCACGCTGGTCGAGGTGAGCTCCCTCTTTGACCCGGATGCGCTGGTCGAGATCGAAGCCGTGGCGATCCGTCGATCGTGAAGCCCTGGGAGCACTTCGATTACGAGGAGCTCGATGGTGTCGCGACGATCACGTTCGCGAGGCCGGCCCGGCTGAACTCCTTGACATTCGAGATCTATTCGGACATCCGCGATCTGACGCAATCGCTGCGAGGTCGAGGCCACGAGGTCCGCGTGCTGGTGATCCGCGGAGAGGGTCGCGGTTTTTGCTCTGGAGGGGACGTCGACGAAATCATCGGCCGGCTGGTAAAGATGGGCACCCGCGAGGTCTATGACTTCGCCCGCATGACCGGTGCATGCGTGCGCAATCTTCGGGAAATCCCACAGCCCGTGATCGCGTCGGTCAACGGAATCGCGGCGGGCGCGGGCGCAGTTCTGGCGGCCGCGGCCGACCTGAGAATCCTGGCCGAGTCGGCGAGCTTCCGCTTTCTATTCACGACTGTTGGGATCTCGGGCGGAGACATGGGTGTTTCTTGGTTGTTGCCACGCATCGTCGGTCTGGGGCGGGCTTCCGAAATGCTTCTCCTCGGGGGAAAGGTCACAAGTCACGAGGCCGCCGCCTGGGGTCTGGCCTCCAGGGTCGTTCCTGACGATCAGCTGGATGCGGTCGTGACCGAGTACGCCGGCCGCCTTAAGGAACTTGCGCCGTGGGGCCTGGCGATGACCAAGGAGATGCTCAACCGCGCGGCCTCAACCGACTACTCCAGCGCAATTGAGATGGACGCCTTCACGCAAACGTTGCTTATGACCGCTGATGACTTCCGCGAGTTCCACGCCGGGTTCATGGAAAAACGAAAACCTACGTTCCGCGGCCGATAACGATCGCTTCGCCGCTGATCGACTTTCCGGTCTCGGACGCCAGCATCAGGCAAGTGGCGGCGACCTCCTCCGGGGCGATAAGCCTTCCTCCCTGATCGATTAGAAGCGCTCGCAGCGCGGCCTCGCGTGACCTGCCGGTCTTCTCCACGATGTTCTCGATCGTGCGCTCGGTCATTGGCGTATTCACGTACGCAGGGCAGACGCAGTTGAAGCTGACGCCGCTGCCCGAATATTCGGCAGCAAGGGCCCGCGTGAGGCCGACGAGTCCGTGTTTGGCCGCCGTGTATGCGGCGATGTATCGTCCACCTTGAAGTCCGGCAGTCGAAGCGATCGAGATCACGACACCCGAGCCGCGCGCGAGCATGGCGGGCAGTGCGGCCCGAATCAGGTGGTATGGGCCATCGAGGTCGGTGGCGATGACACGCCGCCATGTGTCTTGGTCTGTGTCAACGAATTTCTTTGAGATCGCGATTCCGGCGGCGTTTACCAGGACGTTGCAGGCGCCGAGTAGATACTCGCACTCGCGTACGGCAGCGCGGCATTCGCCTTCATTCGTTACGTCGGCGGTGACGCAGATCCCCGCCGAAGCCAGCCAATCCTCGACCTCTTGCGCCTGCTCGGGTTTATGAACCAGGGCTGCAACGCGCGCACCCTCTGCGATGAAAGCACGTGCGATTGCGGCGCCGATCCCTTGTCTCGCGCCGCTCACGAGCACAACCTGGCCCGCGAACACCCGGCCGGGCAGCTTCGTTTCGGAGTCCTGCATTCTCGGAATGATGAGCACTCAGGCCGCGAGTCACTCAGCTCGTAAGACTCTTTACGTACGTGACCAGCAAATTCTTGACGGCAATTACAGGGGAGCCTCGTTTCTTACGCCCTGCTGGCGCAGGAACCCGCGTTCGCGCTGCGGTGTATGGAGGCGAACTAGGTCTGGAGGTTATTCAAATGGCCGGATATCCGCTGTGCCACATCGGAGTCTGAGTTGGGCGGGAGGGACGGAGTCACGTGTTCGACGGCGTCGCCGAAAACGCAAAGCGCCGAAACTCGAGTGCGCCATGTGCGCGAAGGTGAGCCAGGTCCTTTTTGGTGACTCGAGCCTGCGGATGCGTGTCTGTGCCTCTTGCTGGGAGCAGCTCCGTGGCAGTGCGAGCCCTCAGATCATCAAGGGACTGCGGAGCCGGAGACACAACGATTCGACAGCGGGCGAAACGAACGGGCATTAGTCGATCGCCGCCAGCGAAGCAGAACCCTCATAGGCCGGCAGGTGTACTCGGGCTGTGAGAAGACTCTGGTGGGTCGGAGCGCTCGCGATTGTGTTGATTGGCGTTGGGGTTATCGGAGCGATGGCTTACGCGTCGCACAATACCCCGGGCCGTCTCACGTTGGGTGACCATCCGCCGACCGCCGGGCAACCCAGCCCTACGCTCCCATCGAATGAACTCGCCGACGCCTGCGGGGAAGGGTCGTTTGCTCGAACGGCCGTGGAGTGGGCGATACAGCCGGGGTCCCAGGCAGGCTTCAGGGCGCATGAGAATTTCCTCCAGTGGCAATTCCCGCACGAGGCTGTTGCGAGGTCGAACGCAGTAGCCGGATTCCTGGTCGGCAGCGCCGACCGACGGAACCTCAGGTCTGCTTGTGTCGCAGTTGACCTTCGGAGTCTCAAGAGCGTAGACAAACTTCCCCCACCGCTGCCACCTGCCAGCGACCGAGACGACCTCTTCCAAGAAATGCTCGGACTCCGCGAGCATCCGATTGCGGTCTTCACGACCCGACAGCTAGCGCTTCCGGCACCCTCGAACGGAGCGACCTTCCATCTCGAATTTGCTGGCGATATCACGATCCGAGGTACGACCAAGCCAGTGAAGGTTTCCACCGATTGTCGACTGCACAGCGCTGAGCTCTCGTGTGCGGGAGCTACGCGCATCGACGCGAGCGAATTCGATGTTCCGGTCCCAGATGGGCCAATCCAGGTCGATCCGACCATCACGATCGAGTTCTCGTTGTTCTTCGCCTAACTCTGACTTGACTCATCGACTCGGCGTCAATGAAAAAACGGAGGAGGAGAGATGTGGCATTTACACAGTGCAGCGACGACATGAAGACCTCCCTTACCGCGAGGATCAGGATTGAGCCCAAAGCGTGGGAGCGCGTACGCCGCATCGCCGCCAGGGGACATCGGCCGCTCTCCGAGGTCATCGGCGAGCTGCTAGAACGGGCTACGGCCGAAGCTGAGCCCGCTACCCCTGTCCCATACGAGGTACCTCAGAGATCAATTCGGGACCGGCCCCGATCGCCTCCCCGATGGTTGCGGCGGAACTCGAAAGCAGCGGCAGTTGTATGTGAACCGCCATGACCCCCAAACCGGGAATCGTCATCGAGTCCGTATCGCGCTTCTATTCAATGGGAGGCAGGCAGGTGACCGCGCTCGACGCGGTGGACATTGATGTCGCCCCCGGCGAGTCGATCGCCATCGTGGGTCCGTCGGGGTCCGGAAAGAGCACGCTCCTTCACCTCGTCGCGGGACTCGACCGGCCCACGTCGGGCCGGATAGAAGTCTTTGGGCGTCGCCTATGGGAGATGTCGGAGCGCGAGCTGACACGCATGCGCGCGACGTGCCTAGGCTACGTGTTCCAGGATCCGCACCTGCTTCCCGGCCTGACGGCCCTGGAAAACGTCATCGCGTCCCGCCTGCCCTGGCGCGGCCGCAGGGACCTTGCCGCCGAGGCACGTGAACTGCTCGCGGACGTCGGTCTCGAAGGGCGCACAGAGCATGCACCGCACCGTCTCTCAGGTGGCGAGCGCCAGCGGGTCGCCCTGGCGCGCGCCTTGCTCGGCCATCCGCCGCTGCTGATCGCGGACGAGCCGACCGGCAACCTCGATGCGGCGACCACTGACGACCTGTTGCGTTTGCTTGGGGAGCTGCGCAAGAGGCTCGGCGTGACCATGCTTCTGGCCACCCACGACGCGGCGGTCGCAGCGAGCGCCGATCGAACGGTCCGCCTCGCAGGTGGACGCGTCGTGGCCTAGCGCTTGCTCTGGCTTGCCGCGCGCAGCCTGCTTGCAAGACGCATTTCCACCGCTGTCACGGGGCTCGGTCTTCTGATCGCGACGCTCGGTTTCAACCTGCTCGCGAGCACCTCGCAGACGGCGGCGGCAATGCTGCACGGCGACATCGCCTCGGCCTGGAGCACTCCCTACGACCTGCTGGTGCGTCCGGCCGGCTCTGTCACATCCCTCGAACGGGCCGACGGTCTCGTGCGCCCGAACTACGTGAGCGGCCTTGCCGGCGGCGGCATCACCCTCGCCCAGCTGGACGCGATTCGCGACGAGCCGTCGGTTGAGGTTGCCGCCCCGATCGCGGTCTCCGGATACGCGCTCTGGAGGCTACAGGGCATCGGCGTGACGCTGCCCAGACCGAATGAGGGCGATCCGGTCCGGGTGTATCGCCTGAGCTTCGGTGAGACCACCGATGCTGGGATGTCGCGTTACGCGATCCAGGTCCATTACCTGGTCGTCGCCTCGTCCGGATGGTTTCGGCTCGATCCGCAGACGCTGTTCGGCCAGCTGACAACGGGTGACGTGAAGCTGAGCTGTGGAGGCACCGAGGTCACCGGGTATGAGGTCTCGTGCTGGGCGCCGAACCAGTGTTTCGGCGACCGTTGCGGGCCGGCCGAGGACCCTCCCGGCTACGGGCTCGAGATGCTGCAGCCAGTGCTGGTGGCCGGCATCGACCCGGTGGCCGAGGCGAGGCTCGCGCACCTGGATAGATGCATGGTCGCCGGTCGCTACCTGAACGCTTCCGACTCCCCGGAGCCCGCTCGAGATCGGGATCCTCCGGGCACGGTGATCCCGGCGCTGCTCAGCGACCGGTCGTTTGTCGATGCCACGCTGACGTCAAAGGTCGAGCGGGCGGCCGATCCGTCGGCGATCGTTCACGGCGGCCCGACTGAAACCGCGGAGTGGACTGATCCGCAGCAAACGGACCAGACGGTCGACGCGATGTACCGCCAGTACATCCCGCACGTGGGCGAGGAGGTCGACGAGTGGCCTCTGTGGTCGGCAGGCGACGTGGAATACATGCAGCAGGCCGGTGGCCTGGTCGCCAGGACCTCGCCGCCCGACACCTCTGTCCTTCAGCGAGCCAACTTTCGTCAGTTCGGAGCGGGGGATACGCTCGCCATGCCGCCTGAGTTCCAGGATCGCTGGTTCCGGGACGTGACACAGCGCAGCTACGTCGGGGTCACCGGGGACAAGTACTGGAGCAGGATCGGGACCTACGACCCCACCTGCCTGCCAGGCTTCACCCAACTTGCGGGGGGCGGTGGGCTCGACGCCTACACGGTGCCCGCGGCGCGGCTGGCGGGTGGCAAGGAGCTGCTCCCGAATCGCTCCCTCGCCGGCTATATCAACACGCCGCCGGTGATTCTCACCACGCTCAAGAGTGCGCAGTGGCTTGCAGACTCGAGACGATTTGCCGGCGCCCCGGGAGATGCCTTCATCAGCGCGGTTCGCGTGCGCGTGCGCGGGATCGATGGCCCGACCGCTGCCTCCGAGCGCCGGCTGGCTCGCGCGGCCGCGTCCATACATGAGTCGACGGGTCTTGCCGTCGACATCGTTCGCGGCTCGTCGACCAGGGACATCTCGGTCCGACTGCCCGCCGGCGATTTCGGTCGCGCCACCGTCGAGATCGCCGAAGGCTGGTCGGTCAAGGGCGTCGCCGTCACGTTCTCGAGCGCAGTCAGCGCGCAGAACCTTGCCCTGTTCGCACTGGCTTTGCTCGCCGCCTTCGTGCTCGTTGCCACCACCGGGTACATCGCCGCGCGAAGGCGCCACGCCGAGTTTGGCGTGCTGCGGGCGCTCGGCTGGCCCTCGTGGCGCATCGGCGGACTGGTGGCTTCGGAGATGGGCTGGCTGGGTCTGATCGTTGGGTTCGTGACGGTTGTCGTGACGCTGGTCGGGGGGCTGCTCCTTCGGGCCCCGGTCGCCACGCCGCTCCTGGCGGCCACGCTGCCGATTGCGATCTGTGTGGCCCTGGCCGCATCAGCGCCCGCCGCGCTGGCGGTCGCGCGCAACACCACGATCGCGCAGATCGAGCGCCCAACCTCTGTCCGGCGAAGCCGTGGGCTCCGCTCCGCCTGGGAGCTCGGGCTGGTCGACATGCTGCGCACATGGAGGATCGAAGCGCTCGCCGCCGCCGGCATCATCGCTCTGGGCGCCGCCCTCCTCGCGTCGCTCGTCCTGGTGGTAGTTGCGTTCGGTGGCGAGCTCGACTCCACAGTGCTGGGCGTCGATCTCGCTGGGCGCGTCCGTTCATTTCATTTCGTGCTGGCGGCGCTCACGGTGGCGATCGCCTCGCTCGGCGCCGGCCAGATCGTCGGCCTGAGCTACCTCGAGCGCCGGCCGCAGCTGGCGGTGCTGCGCGCGCTGGGTTGGTCGCGCCTTGATATCAGCGGGATGATCGCGATCCAGGCCGTTGTGATCGCCTGCGCTGCTCTTGTCTTGAGCACGTCGGTCGTTCTTGCGGCTGCGACGCTGACCGGTGCCTCCGCCCAGGCAACGTGGACCGCGCTCGGCGCAAGCCTGGCCGCGACCGTGCTGAGCTCAGCCCTCGCCGCCTCGGTGCCGGTCGTCCAGGTCTACGCCGGCACGGTCATCGCCACTCTGCGCGAGGAGTGATCGGGCAGGCTTTCGCGCACTGCAGCGAGAATTCGTCGCTGGTGTCTAAATCCAGCCGTTGATTCTTGGCCAAGGAGTTGATCAATGATCGGTCTCGGCAACAACGTGCATGTCTTCGCCAAACCGCATCGGCGCGAAGCCATGCGCCATCTTTTCGAGGACTTGCTCCAGTGCGGCCCAGCCGTCACCAGCGAGCATCCGGGGATGGTCGAACCAATGTTGATCGTGCGTTTCCCGCAAGGCGGGTCTCTGAGCATCGAGTTCACGCCGGATGCCTCCGACAGTGAGGAGCCCAGACTTGCCACCTGGCTCGAACTGCGAGCTCTGGAGCCAAATAGGGCTATTGATGCTCTAAGAAGTGCCCGGATCCGTGAGGTCAAGCATCCTGGTCACCCCTATTACTTCATGGCGCCAGGTGGTCTGGTTTTCACGATCGTGTCGGCGACGCCGTAGTCGCCGGCTCGATTGACTGGGTCCGGTTCGAACCGCAAGATACTGCCCGAAACCTTGCGCATGGGTGACGGCCGGCGGCTCCTGCTAGTTCTCCTCGGTGGGGCGTTGATTGTGCTGTCCTTTCCGGCCACGGCGTCGGCCCACTATGAGCGTCCCACCACTGCGCCCGACGGCACCGGGCACGTCCCCGCGTACCGCACCGGAGGGCAACATCTCCTCGTTTGCAAGAACGACCCGACAGGCTTCGAAAAGCGAGTCGCGGGCTTCTCGCAGGAGCTGCAGGACTACAACCGCGGCCTCTACGCGGAGTGCATACAGAATGGATACCGCGACCTGCAGGCGGCGGTCGATCACGTAACCGGCGATGGGATGACCATCCTTGTGCTGCCCGGTCTCTACCACGAGGAGCCGAGCCTGCTGCCCGAACCCGACGCGTGCAATCACCTGCCTGCCACGCGTGTCCCCGCCGGCTACCAGATCCTCAGCTATGAGCAGCAAAAGATGTGCCCGCACCAACAGAACCTGGTCGGCATCTTCGGCATCAAAGGTCTTCAGATCGAGGGCACCGGCGCGACACCGGCCGACGTGGTCTTCGACGCGCAGTTTCAGAAGCTGAACGTGATTCGGGGCGATCGAACGAACGGCCTTTACATGCGCAACTTCACCACCCAGAGATCAACTTTCAACGCGATCTACGTAATCGAGACTGACGGTTTTGTGATCAATCACGTGGTCGGCCGCTGGAACACCGAATATGGGTTCCTGAGCTTCGCCGCCGACCACGGCCTCATCACGAACTGCGAGACCTACGGCAACGGCGACTCGGGCATCTATCCCGGTGGCACTTCCGACATCAACCGCAACCGAGGCTTCGACGTGCCCCGCTACGCAATCGAGGTGACCGCCTGCCACAGTCACGACAACCTGCTGGGCTATTCGGGCACCGGCGGCGACTCGGTGTGGGTCCATGACAACGAGTTCGACCACAACACCAGCGGCGCGTCGATGGACAGCCTGTTTCCGAATCACCCCGGCCTGCCGGAAAACCACGCCCTGTTCGAACACAACCTCATCTACAGCAACAACACGAACTACTACCCGTACGTCCGCGACGGCACATGCTCCAAGCCATATCTCCAGCGCGGCTTCGAGAAGGGCGTCGTCTGTCCCGGGCCGGGCGTTCCCGTTGGCGTCGGAATCCTCGTCATCGGCGGCAACTACAACCTCTTCCGCGACAACTGGATCTACGACAACTGGAAAATTGGAGTCGCGCAAACGTGGGTGCCCGGCGCGGTGCGAAACGACTTCCGGTGGGCCGCTCAAGAGGAGACCTCGAGCTACAACCGGTACCTGGGCAACCACATGGGTACCGACGTCGCCGGCCACAGCGCGCCCAACGGTCTCGACTTCTACTGGGATGGTCAGGGGATGGGCAACTGCTGGCAGTCCGACCACCCGTCGGGCGCCGATCCGCTGACCACGTCGGGATGCCCTGGCGCGGCTTCGATGCGCTTGCTCGCAGATCCCAACAAGCTGGTCATGTTCGGCACTTGCTCCGCCTACAGCCTGCCGACCAGGACCTTTCCGGCGGGCTGCGACTGGTTCGATGCGCCGCCGCGTCCGGGTTCGGTCGGAGCCTCGGTGAACATCGAAAGCATGGCGCCTGCCGTCCAGCTCATCGTGGTGCTGATCCTCTTCGGCTGGCTGGTTCGACGCGATGGAAGGCTCAGCTGGATTGGGATCGCCGCATCTTCGGCGGCAGTGATGGGCTCACTGCTTCTAATCGGGGCGTCGCTGCAAGCGTTCTACTTCCTGGACGCCCCGGGCATCGCTCTTCTCGGGATCGCGTGGCTTGCGGCGGCCCGGCTCGTGCGGTCGCGCCGGCTGGCCGTTCTGAGCGTCGTGCTCGGCATCGTCGGCCTGCTCGAGGCGGTGGACAACGCGGTCGTTATGCTCCCGGGGCCGGTTGGTCCGGTCTGGATCCGCGTGCTGCTCGAGCTGACGTGGATGGGTTGGATGGCCGTGATAATGCTCGGCGGAACTCGACGCGCCCGGCAGCCGCGGGCTACGAAAGCAGTCGGTCCGTGATCACGACCCGGCGCAGTCGACGTCTATGCCAGGAGGCCTCACAGATCAACTTCGACGAGCTTCCTGCGGCCGCGCCCGCCCGAGCGAAGCCTGACCTTCGACGCTGGGACTCTGAAATGCTTCGCGACGGCAGCGACGACCGCGTTATTGGCGGCGCCATCGACTGGAGGTGCGGTTACCCATACCTCCAGCACGCCATCGTTCCATGAAGACCTGGCTCTCGCAGCCCTGGGGTGGACACGGACGCTGATCACCAAACCGGCTCCACTCTAGAGATAGGCAGTCATCTTTCGAGACGTCGCGCAGCTACCGGGCCGTACGTGACAAAAGGAGACGGCCATTCGGCCGCCTCCTTCTCGTCAGTTATCTAGGCGCAACTGGGTTTATCAAACGTATTGACTACGCCGCTGGCACTAACGCTCGCATGCATGACATCGCGGAAGGTCAGCGTCGATCCGTCAGAGCCAGATCCCTTCAAGGAAAATGTCGACGTCTCGGTCCCGTTTTGCAGGTTGTTGTTGTCTCCGAACCAGGTCGTGAAGTGTCCAGCGTACGAGGGCTGAGAGGGATCGTCCGGGGTAAACGCAAAGGCGCCCGTCTGAGTGCCTGTTGCCCAGAAGGTACCGGCCCCGATGCCGGACGTCAGTGTCGTGACGTGGAACACCCCGTTGTAGGTGAGCGAGACTGTGCCGCTCACACCGGTGCACGGGTTGGGTGACGGGAACGAAGCCGTAGCGTCATGAAAGGTTTGGGTGAAGCTAATAGCTCCAGCGCCATCCGCGGCCGCCGGAACGGGGAGCAGCCATCCGGCGACGATGGCGGCCACAACGGCAAGCAGCTTTTTCATGTCTTTCTCCTGTGCTCTAGCGAGCCTTTACGCCCGATGCCGCCACAACGCAGGCCCTCAGGGCCGGCCGGCGACGGGTTGCGGCCAACACCCGCGTCGACTGTGAACAGCCAGAACCCGTCGGACCTTATCGAGGCCTTGCCTCGGAGGTTGCGATTGCCATTTCGTCTGGATCGCCAACCGTCAAAGGCTCGAGGCGGAAGAACGCTCCGGCAGACGTGATGTAGGTCCGGGCGGCTCGATAGAGCAGTCGCGTCGGCAGCGCCTTCTGCTGATTCGTGTGCTCTCGAATGGCGATGTCCCGTTCTTCGCCCGGCCCCAGCAGGACTGCACGGACCGTGGTCGCGCCCGCACGCGTGATCACCCTGGCCCGGCCCGCGGCGATCAGATTCAGCACCCAATTCGCATGGTCGCCGTTCGGGTGGCCGACATACCAGAGGCTGCCTACTTGCGCGAGCACGATCAGAACGCAACGTTCGTGGCCGCTCCTACGACCGACGATGACGAGCTCCTCGATCGGGCCTATCTGGACGGCCTTCCTCATCGCCCGAACGGCCGGGGTCGGCACGAGCGCGAAGAAGACTCGGAACACCCGGGCCCATGAACCCTGGGCTGGGTCGAAGCGATGGAGCGTCTGGCTCACTGCCTTCATTGGAGCCTCCCATATTCATAGAACATAAGTGTGCGGCGAATATATACGTTGGCCGCCTCTGTGTCAATATCGATCACACAGCAATGACTGCTGAAATCAAGGCCGCGAAGGAGGCGGAGGTTACTAGCGCCAAGGCAAGGGCCGGATCGGACGCGGTAAGAACGCCGCGTCGTTACCGCCAGCTCCGCAGGGCCGAGCTCGAGGCTGAGACCCGACTACGGATCACCGAGGCGGCGATGAAGCTCCACGGCACCGTCGGCCCAGCACGGACCACAGTGACAGCAGTCGCCGAGGAGGCCGGTGTCCAGCGCGGCACCGTCTACCGCCACTTTCCTGATGAAGAGACTTTGTTCGGCGCGTGCACGAGGCACTGGGCAAGCCTCAATCCGACGCCGAGCCCGGACGCATGGGTCGAAATCGAGGATCCAGCCCAGCGTCTCCGGCGCGGTCTGGCAGACCTCTATCGCTGGTATGAAGGGACTCAGTCGATGCTGGACCTGGTGTTCCGTGATGCGCCGCTTGTGCCGGCCATCAAACCTGCTGTCGACGGCTTCCGGCACCAACTCCGGGCAATCCATACGGCGTTGATGCGAGGCCGGCGAGAGCGAGGTCGGAAGCGCCTGCGCATAGCTGCCGCTGTCGGACATGCCATCGGGTTCGGGGCCTGGAGCTCGTTGGTCCGAGAGAATGGACTCGACAGCGGCGAAGCTGTCGACCTGATGGCTGCGATGGTTGCGGCAGCTGGGGCGCAATAGATCTCCGAGCTCGATCCAGAATCTGGCGCAGCTCAGAGTTCGGGGCCACGAGGCAAGTTCGAAGAGCGCTCCCTCGTCAAGCGATCGACTGCGCGGTTTCTGGGCACCTCGCCGGCGACGCCGGAGGCTAAGCTCGTCGAGCCATGGTCTTGATTTTGGGCGCCTCACCCGATGCTCGCCGAACCAGTTGGGGCATCATCGCCCAGACTTGCTCGAAATTGGGGCTAGCGGTCCTCGCAGTGACACTTGTCGCGTGCGGGAGCACAGCGCCGTCAGCTACCAACCCTGATGTGCTCCCTCGCGGCGAGGTGGTCAAGAAACTGGACGCCGGCCAGGTGGGCAGCTTGCCGACCGGCCCTGTCTACATCAGGTTCGTGCGGTTCATGCAGCCGCCTGGCTATGTCATCAATTCCAAACAACATGTCCCCAGCGTGGTTTATGTAGAGAGTGGCGTACAACTTCTGGTCCTGGCGGGTGAGCCCCCCGTCGATCTGGCAGCTGGACAAGCAAAGTTCCACCAGAGCTTGACCCACCAGCATCTGAATCCCGGATCGGTCCAGAGCGTTTGGTATTCGATTGCAGTTTGGCCGAGCTCAGCCCGGGGACAACCACTCGTTGATCCGATCGCGCGTGCCGCCTACGAAAGCAACGATTTCGATCGCGCCTTACTTCCTCAGGTGGCCTATTCGGAAGTGCTTCGCCAGGTCACCCTCGCTGGTGGCGGCACTTCTGGAGCGCATCGGTTTGGTGGGCTTGCCGCCTTTTACGTACTGAGTGGTTCCATTACCGTCAGGAGCGCTCATCACAGCTCGGTGCTTCTGGGCGTCGGCCAGGGTGCGGCACTTCTTCCGGGGTCGGATGTGCAAGAAACGAACGCGGGCCCGAATCAGGCGATCTATCTCGAGTATGTCGTGACTCCTGTCGGCCAGGAATTCGAAGTCCCGCTGTCGCAACCGCCCGCGGCCTGACCTCAGTCGATCCTTAGCACCCGGTTGTCGTCAGCGTCGGCGATGTAGACGGCGCCATGAGGATCGACCGCGACACCCAATGGGGTATTCATGACCGCGACCGTGGTAATGACACCGCTGTGGCCAAGCTTCCTGAGCCGGTGATTTAGACCATCGGCAATGAACACATCGCCGGTCGGTCCGACAGCAAGGCCTTGTCCCATGCCCTCCAAGGGGTTGGTAGCGAGATTCAGCTCGGCGTAGATCGCCTGACCGCCGTCGCCACCGTACGCGGCGACGCCGGTGCCCGCCACGGTCGCGATCTGCCCGTTGACGTTGACTCGGCGTATGCGCTGGTTCAGCGTGTCAGCGATGTACAGATTGCCCTCGTCGTCAAAAGCCAGCCCACCCGGGGCGTGAAGCACTGCGTACAGGGCAGGTCCTCCGTCACCCTTATACCCGGCCTCACCGGTGCCGGCCACCGTGCGAATGATTCCATCGATGCCAAGTTGCCGAATCGCGTTGTTGCCGGTGTCGGAGATGAAGACCGAGTCGCCAAAGCCGATGGCGACGCCGGTGGGAAGATTGAGCTTCGCCTCGGTCGCCGGCTTGCCGTCTCCCGTATAGCCGGCTTCGCCGGTTCCAGCAACAGTGCGGATGGTCCCGTCCGCGTCGACGCGGCGCACCCGATTGCTGAGCGTGTCGGCGATGTAGACCCTGCCCGCGCTGTCGACCGCCAAGCCTTCTGGCGTAGTCAGCTGGGCTTGCGCGGCTGGGCCCCCGTCTCCGGCATGGCCCGCATCACCCGTTCCAGCCAGGGTGGTGATCCGCCCGTCCGGCTTAACCTCACGGACTCGGTTACCTTCGGCGATGTAGATCTCTCCACGTGGCCCGGTCGCGACCGCCACGGGACGAACCAGCGCCGCGGCGGCTGCCGGGCCTCCGTCAGGTGAGAAAGCGCGCAGGCCGGTGCCGGCCACAGTGACGATCTTCGGGCCCCGAGAGGACGTTGGTGCAAGCCAGCCGTTGGCCAGGGCCAATCCTGTTAGCAGCACCGCGATCAACACGATTCCGACTGCAGCGATGTAGCTGCGGCGCCTGGTCAGCGAAGGGTGAGCTTCCGTAGGAGGGGTTTCGACGGGGGTGCGGATTGGCACATCAGCAGGTGCCGCGCCACCGTGAGTGGTAAGGCCCTGAGCCGCCACCCACGCCGCGACCTGGCTTCGGGAGTGGAACCCAAGCTTGCCCCGCAGCTGCTCGACGTGGCTCTCGGCGGTGCGCTCAGAGATGAACAGCCGGGATGCGATCTCGCGATTCGTCAATCCCTGAGCGACGAGGCTTGCCACCTCTCGTTCCCGGCGAGTGAGCTTCGAGGTCTCCAACGGAGTGGCCACGAGGATAGCAACCGCGGACCTGGTCAAAAACCGGTATCAGATTCCAGTACCGACGCCGGTACTTGTACCGATGTCAGTTGGGGCCCCGAGCCTCAGCCTCGGTTGGCGATGGCCGGAACGCTTCGTCGGCGCTCCGAGCCGCCAGATCAACCCATTAGGAGATGTTCGATGAAGAGCTTTCTTGTGTTACTCGTCGTATTTGTCCTGGTCGCCGCGTGCGGCGGAGGCGCCGCGAGCACGCTGGTCAAGTCGGTGCCTCCGCCAGGTCCGTTGACCAAGTACCGGAACACCCTGTCGGGCCTCAACGCCACCATGCAGCTCGACTTGATCCAGAACGTGATCGACTTCGCACCGGGCGCCGTGAGCGTGGTCCACGTTCACACATCACCAAATCTCGCCACTCTCCTTCAGGGCCAGATCACGGTCAAGACGCCTGCGGGTGACAGGAAGGCGGCAATTGGGGAAATGCTGGTCGAGCCGATCAACGTGCCGCTTCAGGCGGTCAACACCGGCTCTGGCGAGGCTACCGTGCTGGTCGCATTCGTAGTGCCTCATGGTGGCAAAGCAACGACAGCCGTGGCGGGGCAAGCCGCGCCGGCGCTACCAAACAAGACGCTGTTCAGCTTCACCCTGAGCTCGCCCATACTCAGCGGCCCCTATAGCCTCGTCCAGCAGATCCTTGATTTCGCTCCCGGCTCTCAGACACCTCAACATCGCCACGGCGGGCCGGGCCTGATAACTGTGCTGCAGGGGCAGGTGACCTGGAGCAAGGATGGTCTGGTCAGGACCTTCAACGCCGGCGACAGCTTTGTCGAGATGCCGGGCCAGACGCTCCAGGCGTTTAACCGTGGCAGCGCAGATCTCGTGCTGGCGGCCACGTTCCTACTACCCGACGGCGCGCAACTGACCACCAACCTTTAGAGACAAGGCGCCGGACCTCAACTCACCGCGCCATCGAGGCGCTGCTTTCAAAACTGAAAGGAGATGAAATGAACATGCAACTCAAGTGGTGGAACTGGCCAGTCGTTTTCGCGGTTGCGGTGCTGCTCCTCGTGCTCAGTGCGGCGCCTGGCGCGGCCACCCCATCCTCCGGCGTCACAAACATGACTCTCGCCCGAGGCACAGACGTCTCAGGCGGGACGATACCGCTCCAGGAAGGAACCGACGTCGCCGTCTCGCAGATCTCAATCCAGTCCGGCGGATCGTCCGGCTGGCACATGCATCCCGGCGGCGCGATCGTCGTTGTCAAACAGGGTGAAGTCACGGTTTACAAGTCGCAAGGCAGCCAGTGCGAGGCGACGACCTACACCGCGGGGCAGGCGTTCATCGAGCGTCCCGGCCAAGTGCACGACGCCATCAACAGCGGCTCAGCGGTCTATGTTGCCTTCGTCACTTACCCGCGTGTCACTCCGGGTGGCGCGACCAGGATCGACATGCCCGACCCGGGTACATGCCCAGGCATCTGAACGTCAGATCTGAAGCGCGGCGTCCTGCCTCATAGCGGGACGCCGCGTCGCACCGGCTGGCGCTCGAGGTAGCGCGGGTCAGGGGAGCAGGATGCGGGCCAAACTCTGCACCAACCACGCGGCATAGCGTTCCGCAGACCATCCCCGAGCTACACGCAACAGGCCATGCACCTCGGGGCTCGTCATCGTCCACACGATCGCGGCGGCGTCGTCTTCCGTGAGCCCGTGCGCAAGCGGCCCCTTCGCGGCGAGCCAAGATATGAGCTGGCGCATATTGCGATAGCGGTAGGCCTGGGCTTCGCTCCTGAAGGCCGCAATGTCGGCGTCGACCGCCGCGGCGCCCCGGATGATGTCGTCCACGGGTCTGGCTCGCTCAACGATCGCGCTGACATCTGCAGCGAACGCCGCCAGCTGGGCTTTCTGGTCCGGCTCGCGCTGCACCGCCTGCGGACCCGCCCGGTCCAGCAGGTCGAGCTCGTCCTCGTCACCCCCGACCCGCACGTTCAGCAGGGCCTGGAGGACGCCACGTTTGCTTCCAAACGCCGCGTATACGGTGTCGACTGCTACGCCGGAGCCGGCCGCGATGGCCTCGACCGTGCTGGCCGGGTAGCCGCGGGCGGCAAACAGGCTCTGGGCCGCGTCCAGGATGCGCATCCGAGTCTGGTTCGCCTGCTGTTTGCGGAGCGATGAGTCGTAAGGGCGCTTCCGCTTGACTTTCCGCACCGTTTCATCCTACTATGCCCGTAGTCATCCTAGTATTCCTCGGATGAATATGAATAAGGAGCAGACGGAAATGACGGTTTCGAACGAGTCGATCTACCGCCGGATGATCGACGAGGGTTTCAACCAGGGCAACCTGGCGGTCGTCGACGAGCTCGTAGCCCCGGGTGCCCGCGAGCACCAACGTGGCTCGGGCGATGGGATTGAAGGAACGAAGAACACGATCAAGTACCTGCGATCCGCATTCCCCGACTTCAAGATCACGATCGACGAGATCGTGGTTGCGGGCGACAAGGTCTGGGCCAGGCAGAAAGGCGGCGGCACCAACCTCGGCAGCTTCGCTGGGCATCCACCGACTGGGATCAAGGCATTCACGGACGTGATCGACGTTGTGCGGATCGAGGACGGAAAGATCGTCGAGCACTGGGGAGTCCCAGACCAGCTCGGAATGATGATGCAGCTCGGCCACATCACCCCGCCGGCCCGCCCCGCGCCGGTCACGGCCTGACTTCTGCCCCCTCCCCCGCGCGCGCGGGGGAGGGTAGGGAGCGGGTAGGTAAGCCGGCTCCTGAATCGTCCGAACTTCGTTCGCCATCAGTAGAGTGCGGGCCGTGGACTCGCAAGAGCTCATCGAGCGGTGCAATCGCCTCGCGGCACTTGCCGACCGGCGCTTTGCGTTTCCAACGGCGAATCCCGCAGCCGAGGCACGCACGCGACAGCTGCACGACCACCTCGACGGGTTCGTGCTTCCGCGCCTGGCGGACATTGATGCGCCGCTGCTGGTACTGCTCCTCGGACCAACCGGCGCCGGCAAGTCGTCGCTGCTGAACACGATCGCCGGCGCAGAGGTCAGCAAAGCCGGCGTGCTCCGGCCGACGACAAAGGACGCGGTTCTGTACACGAGCGAGAGCGATTCGAATCGCATTCTTGGCAGCGGTCGTCTCGCCGCCATCGCGAAGGAGAGGCTGAGGCTGGCGGCTGCGCCCGCCAGCGCGGACGGCGTTGCCGTCATCGATGCGCCGGACATCGACTCCGTCGAGCGCGACAATCGCGAACTTGCCGATGTGCTGGTGGAGATCAGCGATCTCTGCGTCTTCGTGACGACCGCGACGCGCTACGCAGACCTTGTGCCCTGGGAGGTGCTGCGCCGCGTCCGCGAGCGTGGCCTTCCGCTCGTGGTGGTGTTGAACCGTGTGCCACCTGATGAACAGGATCGTGTGGCGGTGCTTGCTGACGCCGAGCGCCTCCTCAGCGAGACAGACACACCAGATACGCAGCAGCCCGTCGAGCTGATCGCGATCGATGAAGGCGACGTGGATCCGCGCGTCAACGGACTTGCGCGCGAGAAGGCGCGGCCGCTTCTCGAGCGCATAGCGCGCCTCGCCGCCGAGGCGGACGAGCGCCGCGAGGTCGCGACCCAGGCCCTGGCGGGTTCGCTCAGGGGCCTTGCACCGCTTGCACACAGCATCGCCGACGACCTTGAACACGAAGCCATCGACGCCGATGCCTTGCGGCGGATCGCCGCAACCACCTACGCCGAGGAATTGGCTTCGCTGGCCACGGCGATGCAGGGCGGTCTCATGTTGCGTGAGGAGGTGTTGCGTCGGTGGAACGACTTCGTCGGCGCGGACCAGGTGGCGAGATTCATCTCCTCAGGCATCGGCAGGCTGCGCGCGATTCTGGTCACCGCGTTTCGCGGAACACCGGCAGCGCCGGTGACGGTCGTCGAGGCCGAGATGACGAGCACGCTCGAGGCGCTCGCACTGCGCCACGCAACCGATGCCGCGCGGCGGACCTCGATCGCCTGGTCCGAGCGATCGGCGGCGGCCGCGCTCGTAGCTCGCAATCCCGCTCTGTGGTCCGCGTCGGAAGGATTCGGTGCGGCCGTCGGACAAGGCCTGGGTGCGTGGATGGGGGCAATCGTCGACGACGTCCGCGCGCATGCCGGCCGGAAGCGCGCGGTCGCGCAGATCGCGGCCCTAGGGGTGAACGCAGTCGCTGTCGCGGTGATGCTCGGCGTTTTCGCCTACACGGCCGGCCTAACGGGAGCGGAGGTGGGGATCGCCGCCGGGACGGCACTCCTGAATCAGAAGCTCCTCGAGGCGATCTTCGGCGAAGGCGCGATGGGGGAGCTCATCGCCAAAGCGCGCGCCCGGCTCCTCACGCTCCTGACCTCGCTCTTCGAGGACGAGCGCGCCCGTTTCGAGGCGCTCGTACCCTCGCCGGGAGGCATGCGCGAGCTCGCGGCCGAGATGCGCGCAGCGGTCGAAGGCGTGGCACCGTGAACCTCGATCGCTGCCTGGGGAGCCTCGACGAGGCGATCGTCGCGGCGAAGGCGCTTGGCCTGGACGCACGCGCCGCGGTGGCTACCCGCGAAACGACGCAGGCGCGGCTTGGCTTCCCGAGCAGCGCATACGTCCTTGCCCTGGTCGGCGGCACCGGCGTCGGCAAGTCGACGCTGTTGAATGCGATCGCCGGCGAGAACGTGAGCCTGGCCAGCGCGCGCCGGCCAACCACATCAGAGGCGGTCGCGTGGGTCCCATCCAGCCGCGGCCAGGAGCTCGCCGGCCTGATGCATTGGCTAGGCATCAGCGAGGTGCGCGAGCACGCGGGCGGCGCGCTCGCCGATGTCGCCGTGCTCGACCTTCCCGACTTCGACTCGATCGCTCTCGAGCACCGAGACCGTGTGGATGCTCTGCTTCCCCGTGTCGACGCAGTCGCGTGGATCGTGGATCCCGAGAAATACAACGATCAAATCATCCACGGCGGGTATTTGCGACAGTTCGCGCCGCGCGTGCGCCGCCAGATCGTGGTTCTAAACCGGAGCGATCTCCTCACTCTCGCCGACACGAGTCGCGTCACTGAGGACATGCGTGACCAGCTGCTTCGCGACGGCGCAGGCGCCATCGACGTCGTCGCCACGCGCGCACGAGAGGGCCCCAGCGGCATTGGCGAACTGCGTAAGTGGCTCGAGTCTGGGGTCGAGGCGAAGCGTGTGGTCGCGTCTCGCATCGCCGCCGAGGCTCGCGAGGCCGTGCGCGATCTGGCCGGCGCCGCGGGCGTCCTTGAGGGAACCCTTGCCCCGCTGATCGAGCCGGCGCGCCGCGAGCGGGCTCTCTCCTCGGTCGCGGCGGGCTCGCTTGCCGTCATAGACGTCGCGGGCCTGGAGCGTCAAGCCGTCGCGGCGACACGTTTGGCTGCGCGGCGACGGGGCGGCGGACCGCTTGGCAGCTTGACGAGCGCGGTCATCCGACTCACCGGGCGCAAGCGGGTCTCGGCGGACCCCGCCGGCTTCCTGCGCCGCTGGCAGCTGCGCGGCTCGCTCGCGCCCGCGGTCGAGCCGGTGCGCGAGCTCGTGAC
>Ga0137395_10000157_pt1 | contig 23879 bp, 21 predicted proteins | sample czobulk216metaG_FD_108283 | JGI IMG/M metagenome (GOLD analysis project Ga0137395, IMG submission 108283) | Vadose zone soil microbial communities from Angelo Coast Range Reserve, California, USA - czobulk2.16 metaG | ecosystem: Environmental > Terrestrial > Soil > Vadose zone | place: USA...
AAGGGTTTCACGTTGATCGAGCTGCTTATCGTCGTGGCGATTATCGGAATCATCGCGGCGATCGCGGTGCCCGGTCTGCTTCGCGCCCGCATGTCGGGTAACGAAGCGTCAGCGATCGGTTCGATGCGTGCCATTAACACGGCGGAGCAGAATTACTCACAGAAGTGCAACGGCTACGCGACCAGCCTGCAGGAACTGAGGGTTGCCGGTAACTTCCTGTCGCCCGACCTGACGCAGGGCGCCGTCGGCACGGCAGCGGTCAAAAGCGGCTTTACGGTTCAGCTGACCGTTGGCGCGGTCACCGCCCCGATCGCGGCACCGGCGGGCTGCCTGCTGACGGACGTGGGCTACATGGCGTCAGCAGCGCCGCTGTCGGCCGGCTCGACGGGCACGCGCGCGTTCGCGACCGACGAGCAGGGCACGATCTGGCAGAACAACGCGGTGCCGCCCGTCATTCCGGCGCAGCCCTTCGCGGTGGGCGCCAACACCGGCCCGATTCAGTAGTCACACTCGGCGAGTACGACAACCGGCATGGCCTCGCCACAGGCCATGCCGGTTTTTCTTTGTCTCGATGATCGCTAGCCTTCGCAAAACCTGATCGGTTGCCGTCGGCAAGGCATGTCAGTTTCCTCACGCCTGCCCCGGGCGTTTAAGCGGTGTTCGCCGTAAGTCCCGTATCTATTCCGTTTGCAATTTCGTGCTTCGCGGCACTCGCATTGCCGCCACCTGCTGGGTGCGAACCGGCGCGGATCACGCGCCGGCGCGTCCCTTGGAGGAGAAGTCATGATCCGGAATCAGAAGGGTTTCACGTTGATCGAACTGCTCATCGTCGTCGCGATCATCGGGATCATCGCCGCGATCGCGGTGCCTGGGCTGCTTCGTGCCCGGATGTCGGGGAACGAAGCGTCAGCCATCGGCTCGATGCGAGCAGTGAACACGGCGCAGCAAAACTACTCGCAGCAATGCAACGGCTATGCGACGAACCTTCAGGAGTTGAGGGTTGCCGGCAACTTCCTGTCGCCCGACCTGACGCAGGGCGCGATCGGCGCCGCAGTGGTCAAGAGCAGCTACACGGTGCGAATGGCTCCCGGAATGGCCAACATGCCGCTAGGCGCGCTACCGGCGGGCTGCACGGGAACGGGCACGAATTACTACGCGACGGCCGCGCCGCTTTCGGGCTCGACGGGCAGTCGCGCCTTCGCAACCGATGAACAGGGTACGATCTGGCAGAACAACGCGGCCCCCCCACTCGGGCCGACGCAGCCTTTCACCGCGGGTGTGAACACGACGCCCATTCAGTGACCCCCTAACGGGTTCGATCGGCGCGCACGGCCTTAAACGCCGTGCGTGGTTGTTTTTTGTCGTCTTCGCGATCTTTGTGGTACAACCGAGGCCTTTGCTGTGAGTGCTAAGGCTCGGGCGCTGGCATTCGTGTTCGCCTTCGTCGGGCTCGGGGCGATGTTGACGGCGGCCGCCGTTCACTACCGCCTGTTGTCGAATCCGGGCTACACGAGCTTCTGCGACATCAATACAGCGATCAGCTGTTCGCAGGTGTACCTCAGCCGATACAGCACGGCTTACGGCGTGCCGCTCGCCGTTTATGGGGCGATCTGGTTCGCCGGTGTTCTCCTGTTGCTCGCGGCGGCTGTTGTTGGCTCGCAAACGCTTCGGGAGAGCATTCCAGGCTATGTATTTGCGCTGTCGACGGCCGCGCTTGCCGTCGTGCTGTATCTGGCCTACGTCTCGTTCGTGGTGCTGAAGGTCTACTGTGTGCTGTGTCTGGCGACTGACGTTGCAGTCGTCGGGTTGTTCATTGTCTCGGGTGCCGCCACTTCATTTCCTATGACGACTTTACATCGACGCGCTTTCCGCGACCTGCGAGCCGCGATCGCAAGCCCTCTCGCACTCATCGTGGCCGTGTTGTTTCTTGGTGGTGCCGCCTCCGCGGTCGCGCTCTTTCCTCGCGAGGGATCCCCGCAGGTGGCTTCGTCCGGTTCGCCGGTGGCGCAAGAGGCCGACCGGCGGTCTGAGTTCACACGCTGGTATACGGCCCAACCACGAGTGCCTCTCGTCGTGCCTGCCGAGGGCGCGAAGGTGTTGATCGTCGACTTCAGCGATTTTCAATGCCCGTATTGCAGCCAGGCGTACATTTCGCTCAAGCCAATCATCGACAAGTTCAATGGGCAGCAGCCGAACACAGTCCGCATTGTCATGAAGGATTTTCCGCTGGACTCCAAGTGCAATGCCAACGTGCAGAACGGCGGGCCACATCCCTCAGCCTGCGAGGCGGCTGTGGCCGTCCGCCTGGCGGCGCCGGCCAAGCGTGAAGCGCTTGAAGACTACATGTTTCACAATCAGCCCGCGATGACGTCCGAGACCGTCCGGAAATGGGCGCGCGAGATCGGAGGCGTCACGGACTTCGACGCGAAATACGCCGGGACGATCGAAGCCGTGAAGGGCGACATCGCATTCGGGCACACGCTCAACGTTTCGGCCACGCCGACGCTTTTCATCAACGGCGTGAAGATCGCGGGCGTTCTGGCGCCACAATATCTCGAGCAGGCGATTACCTTCGAGCTGCAACGCGCGCCCGCCAAGTAGACGTGCCTTTCGCGATCGAGACCATCGACCTCACGAAAGACTACTCCGTCGGGTTCTGGCGGCAGCGGCCCCGACGCGCCCTCGATCGTCTCTCGCTCCAGATGGAAGCCGGCGAAGTGTTCGGCTTCCTTGGGCCAAACGGCGCCGGCAAGACCACGACGCTGAAGCTTCTGCTGCAGCTGGTGTTTCCCACATCCGGCGAAGCCAGGATTCTGGGCCGTCCGCCAGGCGACCTCGCGGCGAAACGGCGGCTCGGATATCTTCCGGAAAACCCGTACTTCTACGACTACCTCACCGCCGAAGAACTGCTGACGTACTTCGGCGGGCTGCTCGGGCTGAAGGCGGCTGATCGCCGCCAGCGCGTCTCGACGCTGCTTGACGAGGTCGGCATCGGCGGCGAGCGCCGTCTGCAGCTTCGCAAGTTCTCCAAAGGGATGCTGCAGCGCGTCGGGATTGCGCAAGCGTTGCTGAACGAGCCGGACCTGGTCATCCTCGACGAACCGATGTCCGGCCTCGATCCAATCGGCCGGCGCGATGTCCGGGCGATGATTCTGCGACTGCGGGATCGCGGCTGCAGCGTCTTCTTCAGCTCGCACGTGCTGAGTGACGCCGAGGCGTTGTGCAGCCGCGTCGCCATTCTGGCGAAGGGTCGGCTCGTCGCCAGCGGACGTCTGAGCGAGATCCTGGCGTTTTCCGTGCGCGGCTGGGAACTGGTGGTCGCCGATCTGCGCGACGAGGTTCTGGCGGCGATCGGCACCCGCGTCACGCGCGCCGTTCCTCTCGGCGGCGGGCGCTTCGAGCTGGAGATCCCGATGGTCACGCCGCCAGAGAAGCTGATGGTCGATCTCGCGGCCTCGGGCGCACGCCTCGTGTCGCTCAATCCGATTCGTGAGACGCTCGAGGACTTCTTCATCGAACGAGTGCAGAAACCATCGTGAGAACGCTTGGCTGGATCGCGATCAACGGCTTCCGCGAATCCGTACGCGACAAGGTACTGTACAGCCTGGTCGCGTTCGCCATTCTGCTGATGGCGACGTCCTACATTCTCGGCCAGCTCACCGCGGGACAGGACCTCAAGATCATGAAGGATCTGGGGCTGTCGTCGATCGGCATCTTCGGTCTGTTCATGTCGGTGTTCATCGGCATCGGCCTGGTGTCGAAAGAGGTCGAGCGGCGGAGCATCTACGGCCTGCTGGCCAAGCCGGTCCGGCGCCACGAGATCGTCCTGGGAAAGTTCGCCGGCCTCGCCCTGACGCTGACGGTCAACATCGCGATCATGACGATGGCGCTGTACGCCGTACTGGCGTACGTCGGCTGGGGCGAAAACGAGTTCGCACGTCAGGCGCGCGAGGCCCCCGCGGTCGATCCCGCACTCCTCAAGGCCGTCGTCCTGACCCTCGTACAGCTCATGATTGTGACGGCGACGGCGTTGTTTTTCTCGACGTTCTCGACGCCGATTCTCTCGGCCGGCCTCACGTTTGGCGTCTATATCGCGGGGCATTTCAGCCAGGACCTCCGCAATTTCGACCAGGTCGTGAACTCGAGGGTCGCGCAGCTGCTCGCGCGAGGACTCTATTACGTTCTGCCGAATCTCGCGCCGTTCGACGTCACGAGTCAGGTTGTCCACGGCATGCCCGTCAGCGCGCCGTACATGGCCATGACGATGGCGTACGGATTCGTATATATCGCGATTCTGTTGATCGCCGCAGCGACCGTGTTCTCGCGGCGGGATTTCAAGTGACGCCCCGCTCCCGGCTGCCGATCGTGTACGCGGTTGTCGGCATCCTTGGCCTGGGGGCCGTCTCTGTCGGTCTCCAGAATTTGCGCGACGTGCGATATCCGCCGGTGTCGAGCGATAAGGAAACTCTCTACATGACGCAGCGGGCGACCGGCCGTGTCGTGTTCACGCATCGGTCGCTGGCATCCGACCTGTACTGGATTCGCGCGATTCAGTACTTCGGCGATCGAACGCTACGTGCGCAGCGCCTGACCAGGGCACTCGTCGTCGCACCGCCCCCGGCGCTGGCCGCCGATCCGCCGGTTGCGTTCGACCTGCTGTATCCGCTCCTCGATATCGCGACAACGCTCGATCCGCAGTTCAATGTCGCGTACAGGTTCGGTGCGATCTTCCTGTCGGAGGAGTATCCGCACGGACCGGGACGGCCCGACCAGGCCGTCGCGCTTCTTGAGAAAGGCCTGAGAGCTTCTCCCGACAAATGGCAGTACTGGCAGGACATCGGCTTCGTGTATTACTGGAGCAGGCACGAGTACCCCAAAGCGGCCGAGGCGTTCAGGCGCGGGGCAGACATTCCGGGGTCGCCCTGGTGGCTCCGTTCGCTCGCGGCGACGACTCTCGCCAAGGGTGGCGACCGCGCCGCTTCCCGCCTGCTGTGGCAGCAGATGAACGAAACGGCCAACAATGAGTACGCACGCAATGCGGCCCGGTTGAAGCTGCAGCAGCTCGATGCCCTCGAGATCATCGAACGGCTCCAGCAGGCCATCGACCGCTTTGCGGCACGCCGAGGGACTCCCGTGACAGCTTGGAATGACCTGATCGCTGCTGGAATGATTCCGGGTGTGCCTCTCGATCCCGCCGGCGTGCCATACGAATTGCCGTCGCCGTCGCAAGTGACGCTCTCGCCGCGGTCTCCGCTCTTTCCGCTGCCGTTCGAACCGGCGGCACGGCCGGGCGCGTGAACCAGGCCCCTTCTCCAGCGTTCGAAGCCACGCTGGTCACCCTTCTGGGCCTCCTGATCGGCAGCTTCATGAACGTCTGTATCTACCGGTTGCCGCGCCAGCTATCGCCGGTCCGCCCGCGATCGGGATGCCCGAAGTGCGGGCATATGCTGACGTGGTACGAGAACATTCCGGTGATCAGCTATCTGGTGTTGAAGGGAAAGTGCCGCTCCTGCGGAACCTTCATCTCGCCCATGTATCCGATTATCGAGTCCATCACGGGAGCGATGTTCCTGGCCGGCTACCTCTGGTACGGCCCAAGCGCGCTGATGATCGTCAGGCTGCTGTTTGGCTGCGCGATGATCGTGCTGTTTGTCATCGATCTGCAGCACAAGATCCTGCCGAACGTCATCACGCTGCCGGGCATTGTCGTGGGATTCCTGCTGAGCGAGGTGACCGGTCTGGGATGGGTTTCGTCGCTCATCGGCATCGCGGTCGGCGCCGGGAGTCTGTTCACGATCGCTGAGGCCTGGTACCGCTTACGGCATGAAGAGGGCCTGGGAATGGGCGACGTGAAGATGCTCGGCATGATCGGCGCGTTCCTCGGATGGAAACTGGTCCTGGTGACGCTCGTGCTCTCGTCTGTCGCGGGTTCAATCGTCGGTGTGGCCGTGGTTGTCGCGAAGAAGGGATCACTGAAGTACGCGCTGCCGTTCGGCACGTTCCTCGCCGTTGCCGCGATGGTTGCGGCAGTAGCCGGCGACTCGATGCTTGCCTGGTATCTCCAATTCTATCAATGACACCTGCTGGACAGGCCTTCCTCGGCTTGACGGCGATTGTGACGGTGCTCGTCGCCGCCCTCACGTTCGCGCTGCTGAAGTTCCTGACCGCGTCCCGCAACACGCGCGGCCGCCTGCGTGAAACCGGCATGGAGACCGCGTTCCTTTCGGCTGCGCTTCAGGAGGCGGTCACGAAGCTCAAGGCGCAGGAGCGCGCCATGGCCCTCCGCGCCGAAACTTCCGAGCGTGTGAGCGAGGAGATCATCGCGAATCTGACCGCGGGCCTGCTGATGGTCAATCAGCAGGGGACCGTTCAGATCATCAATCCGGTCGGCCGGCGCCTTCTCGGCATTGGCGACGGCCCCCACGAAGGCCTGCCTTACCAGGAGGTCCTCGCGTCTGCCGACACTGTCGCCGAGCTGATTGAGGAATGCCTCCGCACCCGGAAGCCCATCATCCGGCGGGCCGTCGACATCGCGCCGGGAAAAGCGGTGTCGATGCACATCGGTCTGACGGTTTCGCCGCTTCGCGCGGAACTGCCGGTGCCGCACGGCGTCATCTGCCTCTTCACGGATCTCACGTCCGTCGTCGCGCTCGAGGAACAGGTACGGATCAAGGACAGCCTGGCGCGAGTCGGCGAGCTGACCGCGGGCATTGCCCATGAGTTTCGAAACGGACTGGCGACGATTCATGGCTACAGCAGGCTGATCGATTTGAAGACCCTGCCTCCCGCGTTCCGTGCCTATGTCGAAGGCATTCGTGCGGAAACCGACTCGATGCGGGAGGTCGTCACGAACTTTCTGAACTTCGCGCGGCCAACGCAGCTGAATTTTTCGCCCGTCGACCTGGGCGCGGTTGCCGAACGGGCCGCTGACGACTTGCGCGCTGACGCGCGCGCGCTGGGCGGCGACATCACGGTGAAAGGCGAGTTCGCCACCATCGAAGGCGATGACGTGCTCCTGCGGCAGGCTCTGAGCAACCTGCTCAGAAACGCCATCGAGGCGTGCGCGACCACCTCAACCGCACCGGCCGTTGTCGTCGACGCGCGTACGAATCGTGAGGACGGTTCGTGTACGGTGATCGTCACCGACAACGGGCCCGGCTTCCCGGAAGACCTGCGCGACCGGGTCTTTCACCCGTTTTTCACGACAAAGCCCCAAGGTACTGGGCTCGGCCTGGCGCTCGTTCAGAAGATCGTCGTCACTCACAATGGGCGGGTAACGGCGGGGACGGGCCCGGGCGGCCGCATCACGATCGTTCTGCCTACAGCCTCCACATAGGCTGGCGACAATTGCCAGGCGACACAGCCGTGATGACGGCAGTTGTTGCCGCGCGAGCACGCCGGTCATTCGCGCAGATCATGAAATCCTTCGGCGAACCGGGTCGTTGTGCCGGCATCGTCGAGTGGAGTGCGAGTTGCAGATGGTCCGGCTCGATGCTGTTCACATCCTTCAAGCGAGTTCGTTCTTCCGGGCGCGAGAACGGCTGCTCGCTGCTCGAGGCCGTTCTCGCGACCGGTCTCATGGCCGGCGCCCTCACGTCGCTCGGTCAGATGTTTGCCATCTCCGTCGCCAACAGTCGGTCAGCGCGAGCCGGCTCATACGCCACGGTGTTGGCGCAACAGAAGCTCGAGCAGCTGCGCGGTCTCACATGGAGCTTCGACTCCTTGGGCAGGCCGATCAGCGACACCAGCACCAACACGGCCGCGGCCATCGAAACACCGACCGGCGGCACTGGACTGAGCCGTTCGCCCGCCGGCACGCTCACATCGAGCACGAGTGGCTGGGTCGACTACGTTGACGAGGCCGGCAGCGTACTTGGCGGCGGAACCGCGGTGCTGCCGGGCACGGCCTACATCCGGCGCTGGGCGGTCGAGCCGCTGCCAACGAGTCCCGCCAACGCGATCGTTCTGCAGGTGCAGGTCACGGCTCGAGTCGTCCGTGGCGCCGCCGACTCGGACGGGTCGAACGCGCGCCAGCCAGACGAAGCCCGGCTGACCACCATCAAAACGAGAAAAGCTCGATGAACACGAAGCGTCGTTCAGATGATGGATTCACCCTCGTCGAGGCGCTCGTCGCAACCACCATCATCGTTTCAGTAACGGCCGCGGCATTGTCTGTGCTCAATCCATCACGGGGAGTCTTCAAGACCCAACCGGAAGTCGCCGACCTGCAACAGCGCCTGCGGATCGGCGTCGACACATTGACGCGCGAGCTCCTTAACGCCGGAGCCGGCGCGTATTCCGGGGCGTCCGCGGGCAGCCTTATTGGCTACTTCGCGCCGATCATGCCGTTCCGTCGGGGCCGCGACGTGACGATCGACGATGGCGCCGGCGTGTTCAAGAGCGATGCGATCACGATCCTCTACGTCGGGCCGACGGCCACGCAAACGACCCTCAAGACTGACATGGCGAATGCAGCGTCGCCGCTCGCCGTCGATGTCGAGGCCGGCTGTCCGGGGGATTCACGGACGGGTCTTGTGAATCCGTTATGTGGATTCAAGCCGAACGTTACGAGAGCAGCGGTATTTGACGGGACCGGCGCCCTTGACACGTTCGTTGTCTCGTCTGCCGACGAACTGACTCAGACGATCGATTTCCCGCACGCGGAACTGAGTGCCCTTTCAAAGGCGTATCTGGGATCAACGTCGAATCACGTGACCAAGGTTGTCGAGATTTCAACTCACGTGTACTACCTCAACAGGCCAACGCGACAGTTGATGCACTACGACGGCTTCTCGACTGTCATGCCGGTTCTCGACAACGTCGTGGATCTGGGTTTTGAGTATTACGGCGAACCGGCGCCGCCGGCTTTTGTGCGGCCGGGCAAGGACCAGTCCGTGACGTACGGGCCCGCCCCGCCGGCCCCGGAAGTCACACAGACGCCGTTCGATCCAGGAGAGAACTGCACGTGGCAGGTCATCGGCGGTGCGCAGGTCACACGCCTGGCCGCTCTCGGCAGTTTTGGCGAGGGGCTCGTGAGGCTCACGGCTGCGGAACTGGCTGACGGTCCGTGGTGCCCGGACGTCGCCAATCCCAACAGGTACGACGCCGATCTGCTTCGCGTGCGCAGAGTGCGAGTCGCGCTGCGCGTTCAGAGCGGAAACGACTCGGTCCGTGGTTCGCTTGCGACCGGCAACGACGCGATGTTCATCAACCGGGGAACGGCCGCGTCCAGATCGCAGACCGTACCCGATCGGACGATTCGGTTCGATGTCAGCCCACGCAATCTGAATGTGGGCCGATGACGGGTGAGCGAGGCGTCGCCATGGTCGTCGCGCTCATGGCGATGGTGGTCATGGTCGCTCTCGGTACCGCGCTCATGCTCGTTGCCGCCACCGAGTCGAAGATCGCCCGCAACTTCAGAAACAACACCGAAGCGCTGTACGGAGCCGATGCGATGTTGGAGCTGGCCATCGATAACCTTGCCACGATCGCTGACTGGAATCTGCCGCTGGTCGGCGTTGCGCGCTCAGCCTTCATCGACGGCGATCCGCGGGGCACACGCACGTTTGCGGACGGCAGCACGATTGATCTCGGCGAGATCGTCAATTACGCCAACTGTCAGAAAGCGACCGCGTGCACGGATGCCGCCATGGATGCCATCACGGTCGAGCGCCCCTGGGGTGCGAACAACCCGCGGTGGCAACCGTTCGGGTGGGGATTTCTCAGCGACCTGTCGTCGACAGCCACGATCGACTCGCCGTTCTATGTGATGGTCATGGTGGCCGACGACACCTCAGAGTGCGACAACAATCCTCTCGTCGACGGCGGCGACATGGCGTCCTGTCCCGAGAACGCGAAGGCGAACCCCGGTACCGGCGTGCTCACCCTCAGAGCTGAAGCATTCGGCCCGTTTGGCTCCCACAGAATTATCGAGGTCACTGTTGCGCGGCCGGCCGACGAGGTCGGCGGCGCGGAGACGGCTCCGCCGGAGGCCGCTCCGGGCGACAACGCGACGGTGTCGTACAATAGCAGCGCTGGTCAGGCCGGTGTTCGCATCGTGTCCTGGCGTGAGGTGAGATAGCCCTGATTTCCCAGTCCCTCGATGTTTGACGACGAAGAAGACATCGGATTCGTCATCTGCGCCTCCTGCGGCGCACGAATCAAAGCCAATCGCGAACGGTGCCTGCGGTGTGAGGCCCCGCTTGTAGCGTGGAAAAAACCCGAACTGTTGCCGTCGTGGCTCCAGCGGTGGGGTGGCGGCACGCTGATCTTCGGAGTCGTTGCTGTCTTGATCCTCTTGTTCGTCGTCGCGATGTTCATGCAATCGCAATCGCACTCCGCCGACGATGTCGCGCGCTCGGCGAGCTCGGTCGGTGCAACTCGCGCGGCTTCGGCGCCTGCGAATGCGACCGGCGGCGCCGCGTCCGCTTCCGCGATCGAGCCGGTAGCCTTTCTCGAGGCCCCCCGCCGCGGCGTCGTCGACATCACCGGTACCCCTGCGTCAGCGCGGACCCGCTACGAGGAAGCGCTCCAGAAGAAGCCAGCTGATCCGGAGCTGCTGAACAGCCTTGGTTTGTTACTCGAACGCCTCGGCGAGGTCGACGGGGCCATCGCACGGTTCGAACGCGCGGCGCAGATCGAACCCCAGAACTGGGCTTATCACTTCAACCTCGCGCATGCGGTATCTCAGCACCAGGAGTGGGACCGCGCGGTCACCGAGTATCGAGTGGCCGCCGGCCTCCAACCTGCCGACTTTGCGACGCAATACAACCTTGCCATGGCGCTGCACCGAAAAGGCGATGATGCTGGCGCCATTGCTGAATATCAGAAAGGGATCGACCAGTCGCCGAGCGTGCCGATGTTTCATCTCGCGCGTGGTGTCAGCCTCGAGAAGGTTGGTCGAACCGGCGACGCGCAACGTGAGTACCAGACGTATATCGACATGGCACCATCGGCGCCGGCCGCTGACGGTGTCCGATCGCACCTTCAGGCGCTCACGAACCGGCCCGGTTCCTAGCCGGCCGGCGAGTAGCGGGCCCTCGCGTCGTGACGGCCTCACGTCGCATCCGATTCGAGCCGATAAGCCAGGAAGCCATGCGTGTAACGGTCTGTGTCGTCATCGTCATGATTGCCGCCGGACTCGGGGCCCGTCCGGCCCGCGCTCAGTCTCTTGGAGACGTGGCGCGTAAGGAAGAAGAACGGCGCAATACCGTAAAGAGCCCCGCCAAGGTGTATACGAACAAGGACCTTGGGACCCCCCCACTGCCGACACCGGCTCCAGCCGAGGGCGTGAAGCCGAGTGCGCCGGCTGCGGCGGCTGATGCCCCGAAAGACGCGGCGAAGGCAGAGGGCGACAAGAGCAAGGACTCGCCGAAAGACCAGGCCTACTGGGCCAAGCGCAAGAAAGAGCTTCAGGACAAGCTTTCGCGTGACAAGGTGCTCGTTGATGCCGTTCAGAGCCGTATCAATGCCCTGACCGCGGATTTCGCCGCACGGGCCGACCCTGTTCAGCGCGCGGGCATCGAGCGCGATCGCCAGCAGGCGCTCACCGAACTCGCCCGGCTTCAGCAAGAGATCAAAGACACTCAGAAAGCACTGAGTGACCTCGAGGAAGAAGCGCACAAAGCCGGCGTGCCGCCTGGCTGGCTGCGGTGACGTCGAGTACCCGGCGCGCGGCAAAACCCGCCATTCTGCTCGTCGAGGACAAAGACTCCCTGCGGACGATGCTCCGTCTTGCGCTCGAAGCGCAGGACCACACTGTCATCGAAGCGCGCGATCAGCCCGAAGCCGTGGCGGCGATGCAGGCGTCGCGTCCGGGCGTCGTCTTGTCCGATCTCCGTTTGCCCAACGGCGATGGTTTTGGCGTCTTACGAGCCGCCAAAGATCTCGATCCGGAAATGCCGGTCATCGTGATGACGGCTTTCGGCAGCATCCAGGATGCCGTCGCGGCGATGAAAGAGGGTGCCCTGGATTTTCTCGCCAAGCCCGTCGACCCCGACGTGCTGTTGCTCATGGTGGAGCGCGCGCTGTCGCAGCGGCGGCTCGCCACGGAAAACATCCTGCTGAAAGACGAACTCGCGGCAAAGCGTGGTGCCCCGCAGATCGTCGGCGAGGACCCTGGACTGAAGCAGGTGTCGATCGCCCTGCAGCGGGCGGCTGGAACCGACACCTCGGTGCTGCTCGAGGGAGAAAGCGGCACTGGCAAGGAGCTGTTTGCCCGTGCGCTCCACGCGTTGAGCCAGCGGGCCGACGGCCCATTTGTCGCCATCAACTGCGCGGCAATCCCCGAGAACCTTCTGGAAACGGAGCTCTTTGGCCACGAGAAGGGCGCGTTCACCGGGGCATCGAATCGCAAACCTGGGAAATTCGAGCTCGCGCACCGCGGCACCTTGTTTCTCGACGAGATCGGGGAGCTGCCGCTCGCGCTGCAGCCCAAGATCCTTCGCGCCCTCGAAGAGCGGCGGTTCGAGCGCGTGGGCGGGACGACCCTGCTGCAAGTCGATGTCCGTGTCGTCGCCGCGACCAACCGGAATCTGCGGGCCGCGATCGCGGCGCGTCAGTTTCGCGAGGACCTGTTTTTCCGGTTGTCCGTGTTCCCAATCACCATCCCGCCGCTGCGCGACCGGCCGACCGACATCACGATGCTGGCCAAGCACTTCGTCGATCGCTTCTGCCGTGACGTCAACAAGAACACGCTGGCGCTCGCGCCGTCGGCTATCGACGAGCTGCTGAAGTACCCGTGGCCCGGCAACGTGCGCGAACTGCAGAACTGCATCGAGCGGGCGGTCATCCTCACGGAAGGCGACACGATTCACGCGCGGCACCTGAGTCTGTCGTTCCGCGAGGCGCCTGCGCTGACCGCCGCGGCGGAAGAAGACGGGCTGTGGTCGCGCATCGATTTGTCGGGGTCGCTCACTGCGGCCACCTCGCGCGTGGTAGCGGAGGTCGAACGCCGGAAGATCGGTCAGGCCCTCAAAGAGGCGGGCGGAAACCGGGCAAAGGCCGCTGAAGCCCTTCAGGTTGGATTCAAGACGTTCACGGCCAAGGTTCGCGAATACGGTCTGGACGCGTAATCGCCGATTACTTCCGGAATCCCGCCTTCATCAACGCCGCCCTCATTTCCTTCTCCGTCACGTCGTCCACGATTGACGTCGCGCCGATCGCCGTCGGCAGGACGAAATGCAGCTGGCCGGCGACGACTTTCTTGTCGTGGCGGATCGCCTCGAGCATTGGCTTCGCTGAGAGATCGCTGATTGGCGGCAGCGGCCCGAGGCTGGCGATGAGGTCGGCGAGCGCCTTTCGATGTTGATCGGACAGAGCCCCCCGCGCGACGCTCAGTTCGGCCGCGACGAGCATGCCGTACGCCACGGCTTCGCCGTGCCGAAACCGCCGATATTTCGTGACGGCCTCGATCGCGTGGCCCGCCGTGTGGCCGAAATTCAGAATCCGGCGCGGCCCTGCCTCTTTTTCATCGGCCGTCACCACCTCGGCCTTGATGCGGCAGGATTCCGCGATCACTGGCGTGAGCGCGGCCGGCTCGCGGTCGAAGATGGCTTTCAGGTTCTGTCCGATCCGATCGAAGAGTGAGGGACTCGACGTCATACCGTACTTCACGACTTCGTAGAGTCCCGCGCGAAACTCGCGTCGCGGCAATGACGCCAGGACGGATGGGTCGATGATGACGCCGTTCGGCTGGTAGAACGATCCGATCAGGTTCTTGCCGAGCGGATGATTGACACCGACTTTCCCGCCGACGGCGCTATCCACCTGCGCCAGCAGCGTCGTCGGAATGTGAACGAGCGCGATGCCGCGCAGGTACGTGGACGCTGCAAACCCCGCCATGTCCCCGATGACACCGCCGCCAAACGTCACGAGCGTTGAACTGCGGTCCGCCGTCGCCTTCACCAGCGCGTCGTAGATTCGCGAGACCGTGGCGAGCTGCTTGAATCGCTCGCCGTCAGGCACGAGGATCGGTTCGATGCCGCGGGCTCCGCGTGCGAAGCGCGCTCCGTGCAGCCGCCAGACGAGTGGACTCGAGACGACGAAGCGCCGCGCGGGAACCTTGAGCTCGTCGAGCAGCTGGCCGATGCGATCGAGTGCGTTGTCGTCGAGTGAAATTGCGTAGCCGCGAGAGGGCGTGGCGACGTCGATGCGGACAGGAGGCATGGAACCCGGATGGTAGGATAGCACCCCGTGTATCTCTCGCCCGATTTCGTCGTCATCGGCAGCGGCATTGCGGGTCTGCGAGCGGCAATCGAACTTGCGCCGGTGGGCCGCGTGCTGATTCTCACGAAAGCGGAGCCGACTGAAAGCAATACCGGCCACGCGCAAGGCGGCATTGCCGTCGCACTCGGCGACGACGACAGCCCGGACCTCCACGCGGCTGACACGATCAAGGCGGGCGACGGCTTGTGCGACGAGGCTGCCGTCCGCGTGCTTGTTGAACAGGGACCGCCATACGTCACCGAGCTCGTGGAGTGGGGCACTCGGTTCGATTGCGACGCCAACGGGCGTTTAGCGCGCGGTCGAGAGGCCGCTCACAGCGTCCGGCGGGTGCTCCACGCGGGCGACGCGACCGGCCGCGAGATCGCTCGCGTGCTGTGGACCCGTGTCAGTCAGCTGAAGTCCGTCGAGACGGCGAATCACGCGCTCGTGACGGAACTCCTCGTCGAGCACGACCGCTGCGTCGGCGTTCGCTTTTACGATCAGCTCGGCTTCCCCCGCGATGCCCGGGCGAAAGCCACGCTCCTCGCCACCGGTGGCGCCGGACAAGTGTTTCGTCACACCACGAATCCACGAGTCGCCACCGGCGATGGGGTTGCGCTCGGATTCCATGCCGGCGCCCGGGTCGCCGATCTCGAGTTCGTCCAGTTTCACCCGACCGCCCTGAACGTGCCGGGCGCGCCGCGTTTCCTGATTTCCGAAGCGCTTCGCGGCGACGGCGGCCGGCTGGTCAACGGCCGTGGCGAGGCGTTCATGACCCGCTATCACACGGATGGCGATCTGGCGCCGCGGGATGTCGTCGCCAGGAGCATCGTGCGTGAAATGGAGACCACGGGAGCGTCGGTCTTCCTGTCGCTGTCGCACCTCGACGCCGACTACGTCAGCCGCCGCTTTCCGACGATTGCGGACATGTGCCGCCAGGTCGGTCTGGATCTCGCCCGCGATCCAATTCCCGTCAGTCCCGCCGCGCATTACGTCATGGGCGGCGTCGACACCGACAAATGGGGCCGCACGTCGCTCGCAGGACTGCTCGCTGCCGGCGAGGTCGCCTGTACAGGCGTCCACGGCGCGAACCGGCTCGCCAGCAATTCACTCCTCGAGGGTCTCGTGTTCGGCGCCCGCGCGGCGATGGCGATGCAGCAGCCGCCGTCCGAGGCAGCTCTTGGTGAGGACCGGCGCGGGGCCCCTCACGCGCCGACAGCCGGTGTCGGCCGCTCGCTCACGACGACCGAAGTCCGGGATCTGATGTGGAAGTCCGTCGGCTTGTTCCGGACGCGCGAGGGAATGGAAGATGCGGTCGCGAAGCTCGAAGCGTCGTACGCCGCGCATCGCGACGCGCTCGCCAACGCGCGCGCGGACGACGGCGACGCGTGGAAGCAGTTCAACCTTGTGACGGTCGCGCGGCTCATTGCCCGCGCGGCGCTGCGTCGGCTCGAGAGCCGAGGCGCGCATTACCGCGCCGATTTCCCGGAGCACGACGATCTACACTGGAAGGCTCACGTTGTCGACGGTCTGACCCTATGAAACAGTCCACGTTCCTGGTCCACACATATCGCGAGACGCCTCGCGACGCCGATGTCGTCAGCCAGCAGCTCATGATGCGGGCCGGCATGATTCAACGCGTGGCGGCCGGCATCTACGATTACCTGCCGCTCGCGCTGCGCAGCATCCGCAAGTTTGAAGCGATCGTGCGGGAGGAACTGCAGAAGGACGGCTGCCAGGAGCTGCTGATGCCCACCGTGCAGCCGCGGGAGCTGTGGGACGAAAGCGGCCGCTGGCAGTTCTACGGCAAGGAGCTGCTGCGCTTCAAGGATCGCAAGGACGCGGACTTCTGTCTCGGCCCGACTCACGAAGAAGTCGTGACGGACATCATCCGGAAGATCATCACGAGCTACAAACAGCTTCCGCTGAATGTCTTTCAGATCCAGACGAAGTTTCGCGACGAGATCCGTCCGCGCTTCGGGCTGATGCGCGGCCGCGAATTCATCATGAAGGACGGCTACTCGTTCCACGTCGACGATGCCGATGCCGACCGCGAGTACTGGAAGATGTTCGAGGCGTACAAGCGGATCTTCGGACGGCTCGGCGTCAAGTTCCGGCCCGTCGAAGCCGACAGCGGCGCCATCGGCGGCAGCTTCACGCACGAGTTTCATGTCCTCGCCGCAAGCGGCGAAGACGCCATCCTGAGCTGCGATTCATGCGAGTACACGTCGAACGTGGAGAAGACCGAGGCGCCCCAGCTGCCGTTTGCGTACGCGTCGGAGCCGGTGCTCGAGCTGAAGCCCGCCCATTTCCATACGCCCGGCATCGTGTCGATGGAGGAGCAGGCGAAGGCATTCCGCGACGACACGCACCAGGGCTTGCCTCTCGACCATGCCTCGAAGTTCTACTTGTTCCGCCTGACGAAAGGCGATCAGACTTCAGACATCGGCGTCGTCCTGCGGAGCGATCACGAGCCCAATCTCGTGAAGGTAAAAAACCTGACGGGTGCCGATTCCGTCGAGCTGACGCCGATTGCGGATGCGGAGAAGCTCGCCGGCGCGCCTTCTGGTTTCATCGGTCCCGTCGGGCTCGACGTGCCCATCTATGTCGATCGAAGCCTCGATGGCGCGTTCAATCTCACCTGCGGCGCGAACAAAGAGGGCTATCACCATTTCGGCTTCAAGCCCGATCGCGATCTCAGGCGGTTCAAAGGATTCCACGATCTCCGCGTCGCGGCCGAAGGCGACTCCTGCACGCGTTGCGGAAAGGGCAAGTACCAGAGTTTCCGCGGCATCGAAGTCGGCCAGGTCTTCAAGCTGGGCACGAAGTACTCGACAGCGATGGGTTGCAACTATCTCGATGAAGGCGGCGCCAGCAAGCCCATGGTGATGGGCTGCTACGGCATCGGCATCACGCGCACCGTGGCGGCCGTCGTCGAGCAGGGGAACGACGCCGACGGCATCATCTGGCCGTGGCCGGTCGCACCCTTCCACGTGCACTTGCTCAGTCTCGACGCGGGCAAGCCTGAGGTCGCGGCGGCTGCTGAACGGGCAGAGCGTGAGCTCGAGGCTGCCGGCTTTGAAGTCCTGCACGACGACCGCGAGGGGCTCAGCCCCGGGGTGAAATTCAAGGACGCCGATCTGCTCGGCATGCCCCTTCGCGTAGTCGTTGGCGCGAAGGGCCTCAAAGATGGAACCGTCGAACTGAAAGACAGGCGAACGAAGAAGATGGAGAAGGTCCCGTTCGACCAGCTCGTTGTAGCGGCTCGGGGATTCGCTACGACGTCGTGAGGATCGCCGGCCAGCGTTTCTGAATCCTCTTCATCGCGTGGTGCCGGCCCGTCAGCTTCTCCCGTTTCACAACGGCCCTGAAGGTGTCCACGAGGTGTTCGCGCCACCAGCGATCCATGGCTTTGCCATGCGCAGCGGCGATGGCTTCGAGGCACGACGCGTCGCCAATGAGCGCGAGCGCGGCGAGGTACTCCACCGGCAGTGGACCGCTGGCGCTTTCGAGCGCTTCACGCAGGTCGTAAACACCCAGAAGGCTCGATCGCTTGGCCAGCGCAATGTGTGCGCTCCCGCGCGCTCGGGTCCAGACAGGCCGGCGAACGGGCGCCTCGGCGCTTTCTTTGTCCCGAATACGCTCGACGATGCGATGGAGATGGGAAGGGGAGGCCGTGGCTCCCTCCGTCGTAAGAAGACGCGACAGGAACTCGGGGTCGTCCGGCAGCCCCTGCTCGGCGATTGCCGCGAGCCGCTCCGCCGCCGGTAGGCTGACAGCGTGCGCCGGCGCGTGTGATTGTTCCCGCTCTGCGTGGAGGGCGCGCGCGCGGATGCGCGGATTGGAGTCCTTCGCGAGCGTCCGCCAGAGCGGTCGTACCGTGGCCGCGTCGAGGTCGGTAAGTGCCTCGATCGCTTCGAGTCGGATCGTCTCGTTCGCGGTCCGATTGAGGCCGAGCGCGGTCAATGCATCGACGGCCGCAACGCTGTGCGCGCCGCGGACGAACGTTCTGATTACTGCAACGCCTGCTGCCCCGATGTCGGCGTCGAGACCCTTCGCCGCGCGCAAGGCAGGCTCGAAGGATCTCGTGTCACCGAGCCCTTCAAGGGTGCGAAGCGCGGCCACCCGAGCCGACACAGTACGATCCGGTTGCTCGAGCACCGCGACGAGGCGTTCGACGGCACGCGGACCGATGACGGTCAGGCGTGCGATGGCGGCTTCCCGGGCCAGCGCGCGATCGGATCCAAGGTCCGCGATAAGGGCGTCTATTTCCTTCGCCGACGAAGTGTGAATCGCCACGCGAGTTGGGGGAGCAGGGGAGTCTTCTGACGAACGCGAGTGTAGTACGGCCGCCGCGAAATTACTAGCGGAGCTCGAAAACCGAGTAAGACACTACTCCGCCCGCCATCAGCGTGACGGTTGAACTGTTCGACGCACATGCCAGGGAGAACGTGTGCGTTCCCGCCAGCCGGGCTGGATATACGCGAGAGATGGTGACGTTCATCTTTGCGGCCGAGCTCCCGAACTGGAAGGTATAGTCGAAATTAGCATCGCCCATCGCCGAGCCGGCCCACTGGCCGTCGATGTTGGGCTGGCAGTACACGTTCGCACCAGGACTTGCAGCCGCTATGGGAATCGTGGCTTCAATCAGCAAGCGACCGCCGGTCGTGGTTCCGGTGAACGTGGTGTTCGGAATGGTGGCCGCCGGCACTGTCCACCAGCCCGTGCTGCAGCAGTTCGTAAGCATGGCCGTGAAGTTCGACGCGCTGATCCAGGTCTGTGCGAGAACGGTTGCCATGCCGGGGGAGCCCTGCACTCCCTGCGGTCCCTGGGCCCCCTGCGCTCCATCACAGACAAACTGGGTGTGCTGCAATGCGTCCGTGATCGCGGCACCGCCGCTCGGACAGTTGATGGCCGGAGCGGCGGCCACGCTCACGCTGCTGCCGTTGGTCCCGTTTTGCCCCGGCTGCCCCTGTGCGCCTGTCGCGCCCGTGTCACCCTTCAGGCCCTGCGGTCCAGCCGGTCCGGTCGGACCAGTCGGTCCGATGGGTCCGGTAGCGCCCGTCGGACCGGCATCACCCTTCGCGACGAGAAGTGTCCATGAAGGGTCGGTGCCTGGCGCGCCGCTTGTCGGCGCAACAGCGAGGTACGCGCTGCCGTCGAAGACGACGACATCGTACTGCGCGTAGCTCTGACTCGCATCGTACGCGCCACGATATGTGAACCCGTCACCGTGTTCGCCTTGGGGACCTTGTGGGCCCCCGAGTCCCTGCAAACCCTGCGGACCAATCGCACCGGTGTCGCCCTTCGCACCGATATCGCCGTTCGCACCGACGTCGCCCTTCGGTCCCTGCGGGCCGACAACTCCCTGCAGACCCTGCGGGCCTTGCTCACCGGTGTTGCCGTTCAGACCTTGCGATCCCTGGAGACCTTGAATCCCTTGAGCGCCTTGCGCACCTGTATCGCCTTTCATGCCCTGGGCTCCCGCGACGCCCTGCGCACCTTGCGCCCCGGTCTCACCCTTCAGACCCTGAGGTCCAGCGGCGCCCGTTGCGCCCGCAGCGCCGGTCGCGCCCATCGGTCCGATCGGTCCCTGCGCTCCGGTACTGCCCGGCACGCCTTGAAGTCCTGCGGGACCCTGAGGACCTGCGGGACCCTGCGCGCCCGTGGCGCCTGCAGGTCCCTGAGGTCCAACGACATTCCATCGAATGCGCGTTTCGTGGTGCCGGCATCTTTCGTTCGCATCCACAATCCGTGGGTCACCTTGTCCGTCGACGCACGCGTAAATCGTGTTCTGAGTTTGCGCGGCGACCGGAGTCGTTCGGCACACAAAAAAAGCCAATGCGCATATTCCTGCGGGTCGAAGTCGAAGCAGCATATGGTGGCTCCTTCCGCCCTGCCATTGGGCAAATGTCAGGCCACTGTGTTTCTCGTTTTAATTGCTGGGCTTAAGCGATCACCGAAAAGCGAGGCTGGCTAGTTTTGAGTCAGCGACGTACGCAGAGTGGCGTTGAGCCCTGATACGGCCGAGTGCCGCGTCATGCCACGTTGTGCAGCCGTTATGGAAGGCCTGCGCAGTGCCCCGCTCGAGGGATGTGTTTTTACACGCTCTCGCGTTTTGGCGCGACGAGCCAGGCGATCAGAATGCTCAAGGCGTAGAGGACGAGCATCGGCGCGGCGAAAATGGTCTGCGTGATCATGTCGCCGCTCGGCGTGATAACTGCGGCGAGGATGAAGATGATCAGGATGGCGTACTTGGTATGGCGCCAGAGGAACCCGGCCGTGACGAGCCGCATCTTCGCGAGGAAATAGACGACCGTCGGCATTTGAAAGACGAGACCCATGCCGAGCAGCATCTTCGTATACAGATCGAACACGTCTTCAAGACGCGGCATGAACACGAGGTCGCTCGTGTTGAAACTCGCAAAGAACCGCATCATCATCGGGAACACGATGTAGTGATTGAAGACCGTGCCACCGACGAATCCGACGGTCGACAGCGTCACGAATGGAATGGCGAGCCGTTTCTCGTTCGCGTAAAGCCCCGGCGCGATGAACAACCAGACCTGATACATGATCCAGGGAGCCGCGAGCACGACGCCCATAATCAGCGAGACTTGGATGTAGATGCCGAAGGCTTCGCCCGGCTGGGTGTAAATCATCCGGCTGCCCGACGGCAGCACGGTCCACGTCGGCGTCAGGATGAAGTTGACGATCGGGTTGATGAACGCGAAGCTCGCGAGGATGCCGACCAGGACGCCAATGCACGCTCGCACGATGCGTTTCCGGAGCTCATCGAGATGCTCCAGAAACGACATCTTTCCTGCGCCATCTTCGTCGTCGTCGAGTTCGGGCTGGTAGGCTCCCGACTGCGGACCCGGAAAGGGGACGAGAGCCACTGACGAGGGCTAGGCCGTCTTGTCGGCCTTGTGGGCCGACTCGTCGCTCGGCTGCGCGTCGGCAGCCGAAGGGTGTATGGCCTTTGCCGTCTCGTCCTGCTTTTGCTTCTGCTCTTCGAGCCGGATTTCCTCCTCGAGCGTGCTCTTCAGTTCGTTGGACGCCCGCTTGAATTCCGCGATGCTCTTGCCAAGAGACTTGCCAAGCTCCGGAAGCTTTCGAGGGCCAAAGATAATCAGAGCGATCACGAAGATCACGATCAGCTCGGGCATTCCAAGGGAACCAAACATGTTGTGCTCCTGTCCCCGCCATTATAAGGAATCGCCGGCAGTTTTGGTCAACAAGTTCCGACGCCCACGTGCCCAGAACTCATTGCCTGTAAGGAAGTTATCTGTTAGCATTCTTTCATATGCGACGCTACCGTTCTTTGTCGGTCGTTGTGTCCGCGATTGCCATCTCGGCGCTGGTCGGCGGGCTGTTCGGACGCCGCCTTCTCGCGGACGACAAAGTGTCGGACCATTACAAAGCGTTCACCGCGGCGCTAAGCGCCGTGGAAGCGAGCTACGTCGAAAAGGTCGACTCGGATCGTCTCGTGTACGGCGCCGTGCGGGGCATGCTGTCGACTCTGGATCCGCATTCGAGCTTTTACGATCCACGCGAGTACGCACAGATGCGCGAGCGGCAGGAGGGTCACTACTACGGTATCGGGATTCAGATCAGCGCCGTCGACGGCGACGTGATCGCCCAGCTCGTGTTCGAAGGTTCGCCGTCCCACAAGCAGGGCATCCGTCAGGGTGATGTGCTCGCGAGAATCGCGGGAGAAGACACGAAGAGCTGGAATTGCCTGACGCCTTCGGAGTGCACCGAACGCGCGATGAAGAAGCTGCGCGGCGCGCGCGGCACGCCCGTCCAGATTTCGCTGCGCCGGCGCGGCTACAAAGAGCTCATCCCCGTTGAACTGGTGCGCGACGAAATCACGATTCCAACGGTTCCGGCGTATTTCATGATCGACCAGACGACGGGTTACGTGCAGCTGCGCGATTTCGGTGAAACGACCGATCGCGACCTGCGGCGCGCGCTCCAGTCGCTGACGTCAAAGGGCATGCGCCAGCTCTTGCTCGACATTCGAAACAATCCTGGTGGGCCGCTCGATCAGGCCATCAAAGTAGTGAATGAGTTCACCACGCGCGGCAAGATGATTGTCTACACGCGCGGACGCATCGCGAATTCCGATCAGGACTACCGGGCATCAGACGACGGCGAGTTCACGAAGATTCCGATCGTGATGATGGCGAACCGCAGCAGCGCGAGCGCCTCTGAAATCGTCACGGGGGCGCTCCAGGACCACGACCGCGCGTACGTCGTCGGCGAGACGACTTTCGGCAAGGCGCTGGTCCAGTCGATCTATCGCATCAGCGGCGGCGCGGGACTTGCGTTGACGACGGCGCATTACTACACGCCGAGCGGCCGGTTGATCCAGCGTCCGTGGGACGCCACGTTCGACGAGTACCTCACCTATACGATGCGGGATCAGGACGCGAACAAGTCGCACAACGCGAGCGACCTGAAGCGCACGGACGCCGGACGTCCGGTGTATAGCGGTGGCGGCATCGAACCCGACAAGCGCGTCGCGGGTCCCCTCGAGGGCTTCAATCCGACGCGATTTGGCCGCTCCATCAACTCCCGGAACGAGTTCGCGAACTACGCCACGCGCTTCGACGCCGACGGCGACTCGCGCATCAAGCAAGTCGCGACCGGCCGCAAGACGGTCAAGCCCAACTTCGTGGTCGACGACGCGATGGTGACGGAATTCCGTGACTTGCTGAAGGTCGATCGCGTCAAGATCGACGAGGACGCGTTCAAGAAAGACGCGGAGTTCATCCGGGCGATGATCCGGTTCGAGATCGATCGCGCGCTCTTCGGCGTCGCGGAAGCCCGGAGACATCTGGTGGAAGTTGATCCGCAGTCGCGTGTCGCGCTGACGATGTTCGGCGAGGCGCAGAAGCTGGCGGACCTCTCACGAACGTCTTCGAAGGCTGCACACTAAGTTCGCGACAACGCGTTGGGGCAAGTAACCACAATCGCTTGCGCACCAGATTGCCCTTGCCCCAATAAGTAGCCCTTGTTACACTGACGACCGTTTTCCGGCTCAGGGCCGCCTTCTCCGGGTTTGAAGGCGAAAGGCTTAGGAAATCGGTCAGTTGCCAGACTGTCTCCCAGTCAGCCAGCAGTTCCACGTCTCTGAGGCATCTCTCTGAAGATGCCGTGGTGTGCCCCATGCGCCTCGAACGGTTAGAGATCAACGGCTTCAAATCGTTTTCCGATCGCTCGGAGCTTGCCTTTGACAAAGGCGTGACGGCCATTGTCGGCCCGAACGGCTGCGGCAAGAGCAATGTCGCCGACGCCATCACCTGGGTGATGGGCGAACAGAGCGCCAAGAGCCTGCGCGGCGAGCGGATGGAAGACGTCATCTTCAACGGCAGCGATGCACGGAAACCGACGGCGGCCGCCGAAGTGCGGCTGCGCTTCAGCGGCGTTACGAAGAGCGTTTCCGGGCCGGCTCTGTCGATCGACGGCGTCGCGCCGGATGCTGCACTGAGCGGCCAGGACGGCGCGCCGGGCACAAACGGGAACGGCGGATTCGCGGTGCCCTCGACTGGCGCCGCTTCGTCCACGTCGTTGAGCCGGATCGAGGCGGAAGAGATCCTGCAGTCGATCGCCCGGGAGGTCGAGGTCACCCGGCGGCTGTTCCGATCAGGCGAGAGTGAGTACCTGAT